>OFQY01000076.1_pt1 | contig 42587 bp, 54 predicted proteins | sample 1542991 | NCBI WGS metagenome assembly OFQY01 (sample SAMN07774224, study PRJEB24372) | wastewater metagenome | isolation source: Exp Tend VB 10WW | collected 2016-02 | reverse complement strand
TTATTGTTTTTTTAAGTCTGTTGGTTTCTTTTTTCATTCTGTCAATTACATTCCTAATCGCCTCTTCAACATCTTCTTTCGAGGATGTTTTCTTGAGATTGGAAATAATGCCAGAGAAAGCTTTCCCGCGTGTTTCATTCTTAACGCGAGAGAAATTCTGTTGAAAAGACTTTGTGAAGTCTTCAATATTCGTGGGATTACCATAGGACCATGATCCCTGGCGGTGATGCTTAGGCATAAGCTATCCTTTCATTTGGCTTAAACCGTGAAGGACAAGCTTTCCTTTTGGGCTTAAACCCATTGGACAAGCTTTTGTTTTTCTATTCTGGGAGATTGCTTGTTTTCATTCCAAAGCGGAAATGTCACGCATTTGGACAAGCGGAGATTGCCCTGGAGGCACATAGACGAAACCCCCACGAACCCTAGTCAAAGGATCGGTGGGGCATAAAAGGTAAGCTAGGGTTAACAAAACCGCTTGTTTGGTTTCGTTTCGATTAGTTCCGTTTCCAATTCAGGCGAATTGAAAGGTAATCCCAGTGTCCGCCGATATGGGCAGTTTCGATTACGTACCATTTGAACGGCAAAAACATTGCCAATCTGGCAACGGGATTGTTTTTGTGTAGCGTTATCATGTCACGCAACTATCGAAGGTTTTGGGGCTTTTTCCTTCATTGCCCGCAAGTGTACAAGCATCTTTTCGATTTGGTATATATCGTCACTAGATGCTTGATAGTGCAGAATTATCATTCTCAATTCTGCTTCAGCACGCTCTATTCTCTCATATAACATGGTCAACCCTCGCTTGTTGTAACAAGCGGTTTGGCTAACCTTAGCGTTACCTTATTGGGAACCATAACGGCTTTAGAGAAACCCTAACGATTGCTTTGATTTCTATTCACATAAGCGGTTTAACTTTCGTGTCGCTTAGCACGATGCTTAGTTTCTGAATTGATCTACCAGACTTGCGTCTAGTTCGCGGCCTGCTTTTCCCTTGCAGTTTCGAAACGCGCCTTGCGCGCCTGAACCGCGTTCAGCGTCTTGATTGCACGCTTTTCCTGTTCGGCGATGCTGTTCGCAGCGGCCTTGATTTTCGCTTCGTCAACAAAAATCTTGTCTGCTGCGAGAGTGCGGGCCAGCGAAACCGCTTCACTGACATACCCCTCTTTCGCCATGCGAGCGAGAAACGCAGCGGCCTTTTCCGCAACGTTGAAGTCGTTCGCACCCCTGTTGAGTTCACGCTGTCCATCGCCGAGACCGATCAACCGCAACCCGGTCAAACCGGCATTGGTGATAGCCTTGCGCACTTTCAGCACTTCGCCTGAAATCATTTCCACTTCGGACTTGCGAAGCGAGAAAGGCGACGGCTCGTCCTTCGCATAGCGAAAGAACGAAATGCGCGTTTCCCTGCCGCTTTCAGTTTCCGACTTGAAACCGAATTCCTGGTTCTCACGAACACGCTGGAGATACTTTCCAAGCGCGGCCTTCGAAGGGCCAGAAGCGGCAGTTGCCAGCTTATTCAGGTGGCTGAAGTTTGCGATGTCGACATGTGCAGCGGCATAGACCGCGCCCGCGAAAGCGGAAAGCATTGCGGGATAGTAAACCGCGTCCGCTTTCAGAAAGATTTCGACATCATGACCAATAGTCTGGTCGATTTCAGCCGGGGTTGCTTCGCGCGTGCCGAGGTTGTCACGCTCGTTGATCTTAACTGTATCTTTGGCCATAGCGAATTCCTTTCAATTGCTGTTGCCAGCAAAAGCTAGGGCTTCACTAAAGCCGTTAGTCCCCTATTCACGATTTCGAAAGGCGAAACCCGCTCACGTTCCCAAATCCGTTTTGGACATGGTACTAGTGCTCACGAAATCGCATATTTCTGCGAAACCGTGTTTCAATGGGCTTGCACCCCTGCCGCATGTCCATCGGGTTTTCGTAAGACGCTCCAGCTTCGATCCCAGAACGGAACCCCTGAAAGGCGCTCCAAGCTGGCACTAGGCCGAAACCCCTGCCCGATGACGGCAGTACACCCCCTACATAGTGCCGATCAAACCTGATTGCAACCCCCCTGCCGTCGATTGCCCCATGGGAGCTCCAAACCATGCCCCTGTCCCTTGGAGCTCCCCTTAGCCGATCAACCTGGCGCTGCATGTCCCTGGCCTATGGATTGACCGATCGGGGGAAACGCAAGGCGCATAGGCCAGCGCTCACGCGCGTAAGGAACCCCCTCAACTAGATTGCCTGCTAGGGTAGCTAGAAAGCCCTAGAAACCCCCTTCAAGGCTTAAGAGGCACAATCTAGCGTCAAAAGCCCTAAGCCGTTCTGTGAGGCTTCTAGAGGCTCTAACGGGCATATTAGCTTAATCGCATGTACGATAGGTCAATAACCCTGTCCAAACCCCTGCCGGGTAAGTAACAACAGAAGAAAATGAAGTAAAAGGGCCTACAACCTAAAATAGTACTTGACAACCTAAAGAAGAAATGTTATAATTACTCATAGAGTATAAAGAATACTATAAGATACTTAGAACGCGATAGATCAAAACAAGTAAAGACAACAGTAAAAGATTCAGCCCATCGCTGCAAAGCACAACGCAAGATGATACAACAAGAGATGAAACAGGACAGAGAATAGACAGAATAGATGAAGTAACAAAAGGTATTCACCAACAGAACCTGGGGTTAGACTAAGAGATAACCTTAGCTTATACCATAAGTTACTTACCTTAAGTATATACCTATAGTATAGAGTAATAATGGATAGGTGTGTCCGTATGATACACTTACTTTACTGTTGTTAGGCTAATAGAACTTGGGCGGTTACTGATAGATATACACTGAATTGTGTGGGTAAATACCAGAGCGTTACTTGCAGTAAATATACCGATAGTAATGATATACTCTTATTCTTATGTTGTCCGCTCGATTGGTAAGTACTGCTAGTTATATACTACAGTTTACTTCTGTTGTCAACTCCAGGTTGCAAACTATACTAGAAGTATACTATCGTTGCTACCCAAGGTTGTACCGGGCGGGAGCCAGGGAGGGGGTACCGATATCGTATACACCCCCGGTGTAATTTATACAAAAAAGTAAGTAAAGCTATCCCTTATACCACATATATTACAAGGGTTTGAACGAGAAGAATAATAATGATTGATAATACTTATAGAGTCCCAAAGCGTCAATGGAACAAGTGGAATGATTCCTCAAAGTACATTTTTAATGAGTTGTTTGAGCATATCAAGGACAACCAAGAATTGTACTTACACGTACAGAATAAAATTATAATTGACAAGTCTTATTGGGAATTTACTGCATGGAACGCCGCTTTTATGGCTGCTCATATTGCAAAGAATGCGACTAGCGTAAAGGAACAATAAATATGGTTGAGAAATCCAAGAAAGAATTGACTGAGAAAGAGACAGCATTTTTACATTATCTGTTCTCTGATGATGTCAAGGGTAATTTCAGAAAGGCTATGAGAATGGCTGGGTATTCTGATAACCTCCCTATTATTGTTATCCTTCGTCAGCTTAAAGATGAGATTGTAGAAAAAGCCCATTTGTATTTGGCGTCGTCTTCCGCTCAGGCAACATTTGCTATGATTGAAGGAATGACTGATCCTAACGCAATGGGTACTAAGAATAAACTAGAAGCCGCTAAACAGATACTTGATAGAGCTGGTGTTGTTAAGCCTACCGATGGTATTGATCTTAAGATTCCTGAAGGTGGCTTGATTATCCTTCCGGCTAAGAAGACAACTAGAACAGAGGTTGAAGTTATTGATGAGTGAGTTTCCCAAGTTCTGGGAAGTTCGTCCTAAGCTTAAAAGAGTTCCTTATGGTTATATCCTTAACCCGGATAACCCAGATGAGTGCATTCCTAATCCTCCTGTAGCTTTGTTGTTAGAACAAGCTGTTAAACAGATTCATGGTGGTGCTGGTCTTAGGACTGTAGCTGATTGGCTTAATGCTAATAACCCTGATGAGACTATTACACATGCTGGATTGAAATGGTTGTTAGGCGAGTACTATACTTCCCGTCCTCAAGCAACTGCTCCCAAATCTAAACCTAGAAAACCTAAGACTTCTATTCAAAGAATGGAATCTCTTAGACAACAAAAGATAGCTCAAGAAAAGAAGCGTATTAATAACGCTAATAAACGTATTGCTAAATACGGTGGACAGATCGTCCAGATCAAACAAGAGGATTTTTCTAAGAAGGAACTAGTTTCTCCTTTAGAAGGATTGATTATCAAACTTGATGATATTCCTATTGAGAAGAAAATCTCTCCTAATATCATCTTTGAACCTAATCCCGGTCCTCAGACTTTCTTCTTGGAATCTTCTGAACAAGAAATACTCTATGGTGGTGCTGCTGGTGGTGGTAAGTCCTACGCTATGCTTGCCGATCCGATGAGGTATTTTGGTAATAAGAATTTTAGAGGACTGTTGTTACGTCGTACTAATGACGAATTGAAAGAACTTAAATGGAAAGCGTATGATCTGTACGATAACCCTATCTTAAAAGGTAAGTTCAAACAACAAGAATCCGTATGGGTATTTCCTTCAGGCGCTCAATTCTGGATGACGTATCTAGAAAGAGATGAAGACGTAAAAAGATACCAAGGTCAGTCATTCACTTGGATTGGTGTTGATGAGTTAACTCAGTATCCTACCCCATTTGCTTGGGATTATCTTCGTTCTCGTTTAAGATCGACTGATACAACTATCCCGTTAAGTATGAGAGCTACTTCTAACCCCGGTGGTCCAGGCCATGGTTGGGTTAAAAGAATGTTTGTAGACCCTGCTCCGGCTAATACTACTTTCTGGGCGACTGATATTGATACTAGTGAGGTGCTTAAGTACCCCAAGAAGTACCAACATGGTCATCCTAAAGCAGGCCAGCCACATCCTCTTGCAGATCAACCGCTGTTTCAACGTAAGTTCATACCTGCTAAACTCTATGATAACCCGTATCTGACACAAGACCTAGCTTATGAAGCTTCTTTGTTGTCTCTACCGGAGGATCAACGCAGGCAGTTACTTGAAGGTGATTGGAATGCTGCTGAAGGCGCAGCGTTTAAAGAGTTCAGATTATCCGAACATGTATGCAAGCCCTTTAGAATACCCCCTAATTGGAAGAAATTCAGGTCTTGTGACTACGGTTACTCATCTTTTACTGCTGTACATTGGTATGCAATAGACGGTGAAGGTACTTTGTACGTTTATAGAGAACACTATACGTCTAAAAAGACTGGTAAAGAGCTTGCTAATGAGATTCTTGAGTTAGAAAAAGATGAAAGGGTGTCTTATGGCGTTCTTGACTCTAGCGTTTGGCAACAAAGAGGTCTATCCGGCCCTACTGTAGCTGAAGAAATGATAGCTCATGGTTGTGCATGGCGTCCTAGTGACCGTTCTAAAGGTTCAAGAGCCGCTGGTAAACACCGTTTGCATGAACTTCTTAGAATGAATCATGTAACAGGCAAGCCCGGTATCATTTTCTTTGATACTTGTCGTCAGATTATCTCTGATTTACCTATTATTCCTGTTGATCCTGATGGTGAAGACGATATTGATTCTCGTTATGCCCAAGATCACGCCTATGACTCCATTCGTTATGGAATTATGTCTAGACCTAAAGCTTTTTCGTTCTGGGATACTGGTCCGAGAGCGACAACTTCGTCTTATACTCCTTCAGATTCTAATTTCGGGTATTAAATATGGAACAAACAACAACTAGTAACAAATTTGGTCTTCCCGGAAGTGGTTTCATGAGTGAAGGCTTGACAACAGAGACAAATTTCAACACAGATGAGATTATTTCTGTACCTGAGACTAAAAATGTCCCTGAAGAGAATCTAAAATACCAAGGTGTTGTCTCTTATATCAAAGATCGATTTGAAAGATCAAAGAACAAGAGACGTTCTGATGAACTTCGTTGGTTAGATTGTTATAGGAACTATCGTGGCATCTACGGACCTCATGTAAGGTTCACTGATAATGAGAAATCAAGAGCTTTTATAAAAATTACTAAGACTAAAGTTCTTGCGGCTCATGCTCAGATTGTAGATATCTTACTCTCAGGTAATAAGTTTCCGATTGGCGTAGAATCTTCTAGAATTCCAGAAGGTATCGCTGAATCAGTTCACATTGATCCTAAAGACCCGGCGGCTCAACAACAAGGAGGTGGTCCACAAACATCGGCTACAGTAGCTCGACCGGAAATTCTGTCTCATCTCGGCCCTCTTAAGAAATTACTTGAACCTGTTATGGATAAAGTAAAAGAGGGTCCGGGGTTGACTCCTTCATCAATGACTTGGGAACCTGCTAAAGAAGCAGCCAAGAAATTAGATAACAAAATGCAGGATCAGCTTGAGGAAGCTCATGCAGACAAGTCTTTAAGATCATTTGTTTTTGAGATGTCGTTGTTTGGGCATGGTGTTTTCAAGGGACCGTTCGCTAAGGATAAAGAATATCCTAGATGGACTCCTGAAGGTGAATATACACCCATAGTCAAACCAATCCCTCATGTTGAATTTGTTAGTATTTGGGATTCGTATCCCGATGCGGATGCTAGTAACATGATGGAGTGTGAAGACTTCATTCAACGTCATAGACTTAACAGAACTCAACTCCGTGCGCTTAAAAAGCGTCCTTTCTTCAGAGAAGAGTCAATTGAATTAGCCATTAAAGATGGTTTTAATTACATCCCGGAATACTGGGAACATGAACTAAAAGATTATGAGACTAAAACTGGAACTGAAAGATTTGAAGTCTTAGAGTTTTGGGGTATCATGGATGCTGAGCTTGCTGAACAAGCTGAATTAGAAATCCCTGCAAAATTTAGAGGTCAGGATCAGATTCAAGTTAACGTTTGGATTTGTAATGGTCATCTTCTTAGACTTGTGTACAATCCATTCACTCCTGCAAGAATTCCTTTCCATTCTTGTCCTTATGAATTAAACCCTTATTCGTTCTTCGGAATTGGTATTGCTGAGAACATGCTTGATACTCAGCTTCTTATGAACGGTTTTATGAGACTCGCAGTTGATAACGCTGCTATTTCATCAAATGTTATATTTGAAGTTAATGAGTCGAATCTCGAAGCCGGACAAGATTTCAAGTTGTATCCCGGTAAAGTATTCAGAACACGAGGTCAGAACGGCCAAAGTATCTGGGTACATAAAATCGAGAATGTTACTCAAGAATGTAACATGCTTTTTGATAAAGCCAGACAACTTGCTGATGAAGCAACAGGTATGCCCTCCTACGCACACGGTCAAGGCGGTGTTCAAGGTATAGGTCGTACTGCTAGTGGTATGTCTATGCTTATGGGCGCTGCTAAAGAAAACATCAAAGCTGTTGTTCGCAACATTGATGATTATCTCTTAGTCCCATTGGGTAAATCACTCTTTGCATTTAACATGCAGTTTGATTTTGATGAAGACTTTGTTGGTGATCTTGAAGTTGTTGCCATGGGCACTACATCCTTGATGCGTAACGAAGTCCGTTCTCAGAAAGTGATGCAGTTCTTACAGCTTACAGCCAATCCAATGGATGCTCCTTTTGTTAAAAGAGATTATCTCTTGAGACAACTTGCTGAGTCTCTTGATTTCGAAGCTGAGAAGGTTGTTAATGATCCTCGCGCTGCTGGTGTTCAAGCTCTTCAGATTCAGGAAATGATGAAGGCACAGGGTATTGATCCTAATAAGCAACAAGCACAGGGTGGTGCTGGTAGTAATACTGCAGGCGCTCCCGGTTTAGAAGACCCAACTGGAACAGGTGGTGGAAACATTGCTCCCGGTAATGCTCCGGGGCCTCAAGAACAAGGGTTTAGTGGAACTCCTAGAAATGGGAGTGGAAAAGGTAATGGGCAATGAAACCTGAAGTAGCTAAACTCTTAGCTAGTACTCTTTCTCAACCACATGTCTATAAAGCACTGACAGAATATACTAAGGAACGTATTGAGAGTTTACATTTTGATCTTGAAAGAGTTAAAGACTACAACAGGATAAGTGAAATTCAAGGTGCTATCGATGAACTCAGACGAATTGAAAAATTACGAGAGTCTGCTATGGATGTAGTGAAGGTTAATTCTAATGGCTAAGAAAAAAGCTCTACAAAAACTCAAAAGAGGTCCAGATGGCAGGCAAAAACTAGTTTATGTTGATGCTGAAACTGGTTCAACTATTTCAGATAAAGAAATAGAGAATTACGAAATAGTCTCTGCTGATGGTGGTGGTTATTGGAGTGGGTTAGGTAAGTCCGCTGCGACTCCAACAGAAACTGAACAAGAGTCTGTTGCTTCTGAACCAAATTATAAATACTCAGACAGAGATAAAGATTACACAGCTAGTAAAAGCATAGGCGGTTCAAGAAAAGCTGCAGATAACTATGGTTACAAAAAACAACCGAAGCTTTTAAAAGCTGCTAAACTCGTCCCTGGTGTTATAGGAAAGGCTGCAGCCGCAGCCGGAGTTGCTCTCAACGCTAACAATATCGCTGCTGTTAATGAGGCTAGAAGAGTTATTGGTCTTCCGTCTCTGTCAAAAGGCGAAATGTTAAAATCTGTTGTCAAAGATCAAAAAGGTCAGGTAGCTGACGTAAGGATTAATAAGAACGATTATTCTGTTGGCTTTGAGGCACTCTCTCCTAAAGGTAATACTAACCTCACACCAGAAGAAGCCCGTAGAAGAGGTATGGCTCTTGGCGGTGTTGAAGAAATAGGTAAGAGAAAGAAATCTACACCTGAAGTAGAAACAGACGATAAGTCTAAAACTAAAAAGAGTGGTGGATTTCTGACTAAAATGACTGGTCTTGAAGAAGGCTGGCTTGGAGACGGAATCAAAGACCTTTTTAAAGATGATGAAGTTTCAACTCCTAAGAAACAAGTAGAAGTTACTAAGCCAATTCAATTGGCACCTGCACAAGTAGCTAATCGTCCTCATTCCGAAGCAGTCGGTTTCATTGGTAAACCAAATCAGCCCGGTGTTTCTTATGAATTTGGAGAAAAAACCAAAAGAAATCAAATACCTTCAAGTGGTATCGGTGAAAAAATTGGTGGTATAGCTTCTAAGCTAGGATTACAGGCTCATATGTACTCAGGTCAAGAGCCTGAAGATCAAAAGCCAGTTGGTTCTGCTTATAGACATCCTGAAGGTTATGCTGGTGACTTCTATTTCACCGATCAAAAAGGTGAGGTTGTAAAAGACCCTAAAGTTCTTGAACAAATTGCTCTTGAAACGGCTGCTATAGGTGGTAATGCTGGTATGGGTCCAGAATACATGGGCAATGCTAACATGCATTTGGATACAATGCCTATTGAACAGTATCCTGGTCACGGCCAAGCATGGGGGAGTACTGCTCGGGGTTGGTCAAAAGATATGGCTTGGGCTAAAGATGTAGGACAAAATCCTCGTCCAGCTTCTGCTCCTATTCCAACTTCTAGACCTGATCCATTATCACTTGATCCTGTAGGAAATAGCTTAAATGTTGAAGGTAGTACATTTGATAGTATTGGTCCTAAAGACAATTATGCTCAACAAGTAGTTGCTGATAGAATATCTACTCCTTCTTCTTCTGTTATCGATGCTTCTCCAGCTAAACTCGCTTCAATGGGTTTTGTTGCTAGAACTCCTGATCAGATTGGTAGAATGGCTTTTGCTCTTGCGGGTGAAATGTCTCCAGATCAGCTTAAAGCACTTGAAGCTAATGATCCTATTGCTAAAAAAGAACTCGCTAATATGGTTACAACCATAGAAAACCGAGCTGCTTCTAAAACTTGGGGTTCATTTGATAACGTGTTTGATCCTGATCAGTATAACTCTATGATGACAGGTAAACTAGACACAACTAAAGGTAACTACGGTATATATAAGTCTGTTCTTGAAGATCAGCTTGGTGGTTACTATAAAGGAATGATGGAACCTGACAATTACGGGTTAACTAATTACTATAATCCTGCTTCCGCCGACCCTTCATGGGGTCCAAAAATGGATAATAAAGCTAAAACAGGAGATCATTTGTTTGGTACTCTTGGTCCTGCTCAAGGTGATTATAAATATGAAGTATCTGATACATTCAAAAACGATAGAGATCGTTTATCAATGCAATTAGGTACATCTGATAGAGATGCTAAAGGTACATTCGGTACTACAAGTTCTCCAGGATATGGTAGAAGTTCACTAGGTGTTTCATCAAGTGATCCTAAAATGTCTAAACCATCAGGTTCAAATTACAAAGAGTCTTCAAGTTCTAGTAGATCATCTAATCCATCTCATTCAGTTGAAAGAGGAAGAGATACTTCGCTTGGTAGTGGTAATAAAACTCAAAAAGAGTCAAAACCATCTTCGTCTCCTAAAGAGTCTAAAACTAAAGAAACAAAATCTACTGGTGGTGAAAAAGCTAGTACCAGATCAGGCGGTGCGTGGTGAGGTTTTTATGAAATGGCGTGGTAGACCACAATCAGAAAATATTCGTGATTTAAGAAACGAAACACCTCATCCAGTTCCTGGTTTGAGAGGTTCAATAGACGTGACTCCAACAGTAGGTAGAGTGCCAAAGGAACCAGATAATGGTATGCCTAAAAATCCGCCTCTACCTACTCCTAGACCCAAGATAAAACAAACACAAGTGACTCCCGGAAAGTGGAAGTCTAAATGAAGTTTTATGTTGGATTACATCATCCAGCAGATTTAAAACATTTTGATAAAGCTTGTGTAAGTATTAGAACAATATGGAATCGTAAGAAACCACTTATTTGTCCTGATGTTATTTTAGATTCTGGCGCTTTTACTGAATTAAATCTTTATGGTAAATTTACTATTTCAGTAGAAAAATATGCTAATGAAATTAAACGTTTTCATAATGAAGGTGTTGTTAATATAACAATAGCAGTCGCACAAGATTATATGTGTGAACCGTTTATGTTAGAAAAAACAGGATTGACCGTTAAAGATCATCAACGATTGACTATTGAACGTTACGATGAACTTTTATCTCACAATTTACCAGTACCAATTATGCCTGTTCTCCAAGGATACACAACGCAAGAATATGTAGATCATGTTATTGCTTATGGAGACAGATTAACACAAAATATGTGGGTTGGTGTTGGTTCAGTTTGTAAAAGAAACAGCAATCCTGAACAAATACTTGAAGTGTTAAATGCTATAAAATTAGTTAGACCTGATCTTAGACTGCACGGATTTGGTGTAAAAATAACATCTCTTAAAAACGAGGAAATAAAAAATTCATTCTATTCCACAGATTCGATGGCTTGGAGTTTTCATGCAAGAATGCATGGCCGAAGTCCTAATGATTGGAATGAAGCTAAACTATTTGTGGAAAAAATAAACAATTTACACCCTGTGGGCTACCCGAAAAGGCCCCCATTAAAGGAAATACATAATGCGTTATAAAAATTTAGCTCGTGCTGAACAGAACGATAGAGAACTCGAAGAGTTAGTAACAGAATACATACAAGAATTCGACCCTAATAAAAAGGTGGAAGAAAATGTCCCTCCGACACAAGATGATGTCCCTTGGCAAAAAAGATATTCTGATCTTAGAAGCCATACATCAAAACTTCTTAATGAAAAAGATAGGAAGATTGCTGATCTTGAAAAAGAGAAAGAGCAGATACAGGCTAGGCCCGATTTTCCTAAAAACAAAGAAGAGGCTAAGAAGTGGTTAGTAGACTACCCTGATCTTGGTCGTGTTCTGTTAACAATCATCGAAGATCAAACCGATAAGGTTCGAGACGATGTGAAAGGCCTTCGAGATGAGCTTGATCTTGAAAAAGCTGAATTAGCTAAAGAGAAAGCTTTTAATCAGGTTCTTAAAGTCCATAGAGACTTCGCTGAGCTGATTGATGATGATGAATTTAAAGCTTGGGTTGTTGAACAACCTCGTCAAAGAGGTCCAGTAATTGGCCAAGCCTTATACGATGCATTGTATAATAATCAAACAGATGCATCTGCTGCTATTGAAGCAGTGAATATTTATAAAGCTGATAAAAAAGCTAAGGACAAACAAAAAAGAACTCCTGAAGCTGCATTAGCTGTGAATAGAAGTTCTAGTTTATCTCCTGCACCGTCTAACGGTGATAAGAATAAGTTTCTTGAGTCCGATATTGAAAAACTGGACAGATGGGAATTTGATCGTTTGGAGTCTGAAATAGAGCTTGCAAGACGTGAAGGTAGAATTGTGTACGATATTTCGGGAGCCGCTAGATAACTCTAGCATACCTCTAACAAACATCCTTTATAAGACATAGACTAAACATAAAGATTACCTGTTGTAACAACCCCTTTGATCGAAGGACACTTGTTTAAAGACAGCCTCTTCTGTGAGTTGTTGTACATTTTAACAATAACATTAATAGAAGGAGAAAAGTTATGGCTTTTCAAACTGCGGCAGGTTATGGTAATCTGCCCAATGGCGTATTTTCGCCGACTATCTACTCTAAGAAGGTCCAGAAACAGTTCCGTAGAACCGCTGTCGCGGAAGCTATTACGAACTCAGACTACTTCGGTGAGATTAAAAACTTCGGTGACTCGGTTAAGATCATCAAAGAGCCGGAAATCTTCGTTACTGCTTATGCTCGTGGCACTCAGCTCGTTCCGCAGGACATCGAAGACTCGGATTTCTATCTGATCGTTGATCGTGCTAACTCATTCATCTTCAGAATTGACGATATTGAGAAGCAACAGTCACACGTTAACTGGATGGACCTTGCGTCTGACCGTGCTGCCTACCAAATGTCAATGGTTTATGACCGTGATATTCTTGGTTATATGACAGGTTATGAATACAACGAGACGACTGGTCTTTGGGCTGCTCGTACTACTGCAGTTGGTTCTAAGTCAGAGTCTACTGCCGATGGCGATGAGCTTCTGGCTGTTCATAAGGTTGCTCGTGGCTCGTTCGGTGGTGCTGATACTGACTCAATCGCTGTCGGTGTTGCCGGTACTTATGATGCTACTCCGCTCCAGCTTCTGAATCGTTTTAACCGTCTGCTTGACGTTCAGAACGTTCCGAAGGAAGGTCGCTATGTGGTTCTTGATCCTATCTTCATTGAGAAGCTTATGGATGAGAACTCAAAATTCATCAACAACGATTATAACCCTGGTGCTGACCAGCTTACTAACGGTAAGTTAATCGAGGGTAAGATCAGAGGTTTCAAGGTTTACGAATCTAATAACCTTCCTGTTGTTGGTACAGGTCCGGGTACGATTGACACAAACGGTTCGGCTGCGAACTACGGTGTTATTCTTGCTGGTTGGGAAGGCGCTGCGGCTACTGCTCAACAGCTTGAGAAGACCGAATCATATCGTGACCCGTATTCGTTCGGTGATATCGTCCGTGGTATGCATCTTTATGGTCGTAAGATTCTCAAGCCGCAGGGTCTGCTCCGCGCTTGGTGGAATGTCAACGCCTAATTAGAAGGATTAACATATTATGGCAAATATTACCACTCTTAAGGTCACTGGTACGACTCACCCGACAAGGGCGATGACTACTACTTCTTACCTTGTTGAGAACTATATCAACTTTGCTGATATCACAACTGCTAAAGGCTCTGCCGTAGCTGCCAATGATACAGTTGAAGTTTTCACAATCCCGGCTGGTACTCTAGTTGAGAACGCTGGTGTTCAATGCATTGTCGTTGATAATGCTACAGCACTGACACTCGATCTGGGTTTCACTGGTGGTGATGTTGACGAGTTCGTTGATGGTTTCGATCATGCGGCTGCGGCTGCTGGTGCGTACTCAGCGTATCTCGCGACTGATCCTCAGTGGATTGCTCCTGTTAACTCGGCTACGACAATTTCATTGCTGATTGCTTCACTCACTGACGCCCCAACTGTGGGCACTGTCAGAGTGTGGGCGAAACTGCATGACGTGTCTCCGCGTTCAGAGCAACCGAGACTGGCTGCTTTAGCTTCTTAATAACAAAATTTTCCTACAGGAGAACTCTCGGGTTTTCCTGTAGGTTTTCTTTATTGAAAGGTGTTTAATGTCTAATAATCTAACACTATCTGATGCTATTAATGAAGCTGTTGACACAGGTAAAAATGCAACTTTCTTATATAATGGCTCTCTCTACACATTTTCTCCTGAAGGATTACTCACCTTTTATGCTATCAATGGTGTCATTCCTGGTGGTGTCTCAGCTACTCCCTCAGAAGTAAACAAAGCTGCTGACGTTTCTTCTTATACTCTCGAACTTACTGCTACAGCGGCAATCCCTGCTACTGTTCGAGTTGTGGAATTGAATCACGCGGACACGGTGATTGCTGCTACGTATACCGTAGTCCCTAACACATTCTTCCTTATCAAAGATACTTCAGCTACTGGTACTGCTGCACATACTGTAACATTGACAGGTGGTACATTTAACGGCACGAACACCGTAGCTACACTTAATGCTCGTGATGAGCTTCTTTATGTGTATTTCGACTCTGCTGGTCGTGGATCAGTTATTCTTAACCTTAATGCAGTAGGATTATCATAATGAGTAGAACTTTTGGAAGTGTTACTTATACTACTGTTGCTTCAAGTGCTACTAGTGTTGCTCTTGTAGCTGCTAATCCTAATCGCAAGAAATTAATCATCCAAAATACTTCAACAGCTATTCTCTATGTTGATCTCACAGGTGGAACTGCTACAGCTACGACTGCTCATTCGAAACAAATGGCTGCGAATACTACTTGGGAATTAGATAATTTTACTGGTGCTGTCTCTGGTATCTGGGCATCCGCTAACGGATCAGCTAACATCACACAAATTACATAGGGATTTAAATGGCCGACACTAAAATTTCAGCACTTCCCGCCGCTGTAGATTTGACAGGTGCGGATTTCCCCGGAGTACAAGGCGGGCAGAATTATAAGTTTAGTACTTCGTTATTCACTACTCTTAACAACGGATTATATCAACCTTTATCAGCGAATTTAACCTCTTGGTCTGCTTTAGACCCAGATGATTATCTGACTGAAGCTGATATTATCGCAGGATATCAACCTTTAGACTCTGATCTTACAGCATGGGCTGCGGTTAATCCTTCTTCGTATAGTACTACCGCAGAGATCGCAGCAGCGTACCAGCCACTAGATGCTGATCTAACAGCGATAGCTGGGGTGACTACTGCTTCTTACGGACGTTCACTACTAAGTCTTGCTAACGCTACAGCTCTCGCAGGAGAAGTAGACTCTTTCTTTCTAACTCCTACCGAAGGTAATGCTGCATATCAACCTTTAGACTCTGATCTTACTAGTATCGCTGCTCTTAGTACTAATATCTATGGCAGATCACTTCTTGAGCTTGCTTCTAGCACTACACTAGCATCTGAAGTATCTTCATTCTTTGTTGATATCAGTGGTGATACAATGACTGGGAAACTGAATCTTCCTGCTTCTGGGACTGGTTCTGCTGGAATTAATATCGGCGCTGGTTCTGCCCCTTCCTCTCCTGTTGAAGGGGATTTATGGCTGAGATCAGACGGTTTCTTGCAAGTTCGTGTTACAGGCCCAGCTACTAGAAGCATGGCTTACATAGAAGGTTCAACAACATTCACTGGTATTAAAACTTTCAGCACGACTGCCATCTTTGCTACACCAACAACAAGTATCGCCTCAATCAGACTTCCTCATGGTGTTGCGCCTTCTGCTCCTACCAATGGTGATGTATGGTCTGAATCAGCTACAGGTTTCTGGGGAAGAGTAAACGGTACTTCAGTTAACTTCGCTACTGTAGCAGGTGTTGCTTCTGGTTATCAGCCTCTTGACTCAGATTTGACTTCATGGGCTGGTGTTACACGAGCTTCAGGTTTTGATACCTTTGCTGCTACTCCATCTTCAGCCAACCTTCGTGCGTTACTTACTGATGAAGTCGGTACTAGTTCTGCTTACTTCGTAGGTGGCGCTCTTGGTACTCCTGCTTCTGCTACACTAACCAATGCTTCTGGCTTACCGTTGTCTGGACTAGTTTCAGATACTAGTACTGCCGTAGGTGTTGGTACAGTCGAACTCGGCCACGCTTCAGATACGACTCTTTCGAGAGGTGCTTCTGGATTTCTGGCTGTTGAAGGTAAACGTGTTCCTTCTCCTGCTTCACAAGCTTCTGGTGATACTCTTTATCGAGGCACAACTGAATGGGAAAGACTACCTAAAGGCACTGCTAATCAAGTCCTGCAAATGAACGCAGGAGCAACTGCACCAGAATGGGCTACCTTCAGTGGTGTCACTTATGCTGATGCTGCTGATATGGAATCTGCATCTGTTACAAACGAAGCTGTCTCTCCCGGACTCCAACACAGTCATCCCGGACATCCTAAGTTCTGGGCATGGGTGACGCAGAGTGGAGGTACTCCTACACTTTCTACTTCCTACAACGTTACATCAATCACTGACACCAACACTGGCCAGCTCACCGTCACTATCGCGACTGACTTTTCATCTGCGAATTGGTGCTGCCTCGCGATGGCTGGTGCAAACTTCGCAAGAGTAGCGACACATTTAACAAAAGCAGCAGGGAGTGTTCTTATTTATCTAGATGCTGGTGCTAATGATCCGAGTCTTGGTTGGAACGTCCTTGGTTTAGGAGATCAATAATGATAATTCTCTCGCTTTTATTCTCGGATGGTACTGTAGGTCGAATGCAATACGTTGGGAAAGATACATCCGATGAACGTTTGGCACTTGAAATCTCCAGGTCCGTTTTCCCTGCAGGCCAGCCTGTGTCATGGCGTAGATGTGAATTATCAGACTTCCCTCTAGAACATTCTGATCTACGTAGTGCATGGACTGATGATGGATCAGCTATTATTGTTGATATGGATAAAGCCAAAGAATTAACTCGCGCACGATTGAGACAAGAACGCGCTCCAATCCTTACCTCTTTAGATATTGAAGCTGTAAAAGCTTTAGAATTGAAGGACGAAGTTAAATTGGCTGAGGTGACTGCAGAGAAACAACGTCTCCGTGATATCACAGCTCTATCTGAAATCGATGATGCTAAAACACCAGAAGAGTTAAAGGTTATTAGTGTGGTCAAGGATCAGAAATGACAGTAACAACTCATCGACTTTTACGAGAAGATTCTTTTTTCTTCCTTCTGGAAGATGAATCAGGTATCCTTCTTTTAGAAGTCGGTACTCTGATTTACGAAGATTCTTCTGGAACTAACCCTGATGATTTTTATGATAACGGATCAGGTGATGGACTGTTTTTGTATTATTTATCTTCACAAATCAACCCTGATCCAATCTACGAAGAAAGTAATTCTTCTGGAACTTTATACGAAGAAACTTCTGGTACTAATCCAAATGAAATTTATGAGGTCTAAATGCCTAGCACTTATATGGAACTGACTAATAGAATACTTCGTAGATTAAATGAAGTTGAAATACCAGAAGCTGATTTTCCTAGTGCTAAAGGAATTCAAGCTGCTGCCAAAGACTCTGTTTTAGATGTGATTAGAGAGATTAACACAACAAGAACAGATTGGCCTTTTAATGCTGTTGAACACACCCAAGTGTTAGGAGTAGGAATTGAAGAGTACGCTTGGCCAGCTAATTTTACTGCTATTGATTGGAATTCTTATCAAATCCAAAAAGATGATACGTTGAACATCAATCATAAAACTCTTGTTCCTATAACTCGTGAACAATGGTATTCTGGTAGACGTGATATCGATTATGATTCTGAGACAGAAGGTAAAAATATCCCTGATTTTGTATTCCCATCACACGGTCAAGGTTGGGGTGTATCTCCTTCTCCTAATGAAACATATACTATCAAATATCGTTATTACAAAAATCCTGATGATCTAGAAACTTATGATGACGAGACAACAATACCAAATAAATTTGATTACGTGATTGTTGCTGGTGCGTTATACCACATGAATCTTTTTAAAGAAAATCCTGATGGTGTTCAGCTTATGAAAGAGAAATTTGTTAGTGGACTTGACGCTATGACAAACCTCTTTCTCCCTAATCCTATTCATATTTATTCTGGTGTTGTCAATTTTGGTGGTGGTTCTGCTTATTCAAGTGATGGTTTTCTTTGGTATAGAGGTTAATTAATATGATGGAACGTTTTCAGACATTTCCAGTTATTTGTGAAGGTGGTCTGGATTCCAATCAGAACTATCTCCAACTTTCTGCACAAAAACCCGGATTTGCTACTTCATTAGTTAATTATGAGTCTTCGTTGTTTGGTGGTTATAGAAAGCTTGATGGGTTTGAACCTCTCGAAGCAAGTTATGCAGACGTAGATGACACTGGTTCAGAAGGTAAAATTCTTGGTGTTGTCATATACAATCAGGGTATTATTGCTGCTAGGAAGACTAAATCAGTCACTACTTATAAGTTTTTCTATTGGACTTCTGGTGCTGATTGGACTGCTTACGCAACAGGGCTAACACATACAGTTACTAATGTTGATAAAATCAGATATGATACTTTTAATTTTGATGGTGATGAGAAAGTAGTCTTCGTAGACGGTATTAACCCTGCTGTTTTATTTGATGGGACAACTTGGGTAGATATCGACAGTGCTGATTCAGGAGCGGACTATGCTAACGCAGGTGGCGCTATGGCTGTCAACGATCCGAAGTATGTCTCTCTCTTTAAGAACCATGTGTTTATAGCAGGTTCAGCCGCTGATCCTCATGTTGTTGCTCACTCTGCTCCTTTAGCTGAGTACGATTGGACAGCAGCTTCTGGTGCAGGACAACTTAATGTAGGTTTTGAAGTCGTTCAAATCAAACCTTTCCGTGATGAATTGTTTGTCTTTGGTGAAACTAAGATAAAGAAAATTGTTGTTGAAGGTGCTGACTTTGTTATCAAAGATGTTACTACTAATGTAGGTTGCTTAGCTCCTGATTCTGTGAGTGAAGTAAACGGTGATCTCATCTTCCTTTCTCAAGATGGATTTAGAACTATTGCAGCTACACAAAGAAACAATGATCTTGAACTTGGAGTTCTCTCAAAAAATATACAACAAGATGTTACTGATTTTATAGCTGATGCTGATTTGTCTCAAGTAAATTCTGTTGTTGTCAAACGTAAATCACAAATTCGTTTTTTCTTTAGTAATGAAAACTTAGATACCAGAGAAAATGAAGGTATCATAGGGTGTCTTAAAGGAACTGGTGATGGTATTTCATGGGAATGGTCAAAACTCCGTGGTATTAGAACTTCTGTTGCTACATCTGGTTATGTGAATAATATAGAATATGTTCTGCATGGTGACTACAATGGTAAAATTTATCGACAAGAACGTGGTTCATCATTTGATAGTGAAAATATTATTTCAGTATATACTATGCCTTATCTTGATTTTGGTGATGTTTTCGTAAGAAAGACTATCCATAAAGTAATGGTTTTCTTAAGACCAGAAGATGAAGTCGTGTTGTCTGCTGCTATGCAATTCGACTGGGATGATCAGTTTGTATTTAATCCTGATACTTATCTTTTAGAATCGAGTGTTAGTGGTGCAGTCTATGGTGTTGGTTTGTATGGAACTGCTATGTATGCTTCTGCACCTATTCCTGTCCTTATAAAAAATGTTGAAGGTTCAGGATTTTCAACAAGACTCACATTTTCTACTAATGATACAAATGGTTCGCACTCTATTCAAGCAGTTGTTTTTGAATTTATGCCTAATGGAAGGAAATAAGACATGGGTACAGGTTATACTCGACAGTCTGAAGCTGAAATTGCACCCGGCAATATTATAACTGCTGCAGATATTGAAGCAGAATTTGATGCTATTCAAGCTGCTTTTCATGGGACTACTGGTGCTATCCATGATGGTACGACTGGTGAAGGGCCGAGAATTCCTTTGACAACTTCTATCTCAGGAGTTCTTCCTGTAGCTAACGGTGGTTATGCTGGAATTCATAAAACTAATGGAACTACAGCACCTACGGTAAATGAAGACTCCAATGATAGTTATGCTGTTGGTTCAGTCTGGATTGATACTACAAACGATATCGCTTATGTTTGTGTTGATGCGTCTGTTGGTGCTGCTGTATGGGTTCGTCACCAAGTATATGATGCGGAACTTGCTGCTCTTGCAGGATTGACTTCTGCAGCCGATAAGGGAATTCAATTCACTGGTTCAGGAACTGCTGGTACATACGATCTTACTGCTTTTGCTAAAACTATTCTCGACGATGCAAATGCTGCTGCTGTTCGTAGTACTATTGGTACTGTTATTGGTACGGATGTTCAAGCTTACGATGTGGAACTTGCTGCTCTCGCAGGTCTGACCTCAGCGGCAGACAAAGGTATCCAGTTTACCGGAAGTGGTACTGCTGGTACATACGATTTAACTTCGGCTGGTAAAGCCCTTCTGGATGATGCTAGTGCAGACGCTCAGCTTACTACTCTAGGTGTTTCTACTTTTGCTAAAACTCTTCTTGATGATGCAAATGCTGCTGATGCAAGAACCACCTTGGGTATTGATGCTAGTGGTGTTAATCAACCTCTAGATGCTACGTTGACCGCTCTTGCTGCTCTTGATGGAACAGCGGGTGTTCTAGTTCAGACTGGATCAGACGCTTTCGCTCGTAGAACTTTGACTGCTCCTGCTGCTGGTATTACTATTACTAACCCTGCAGGTACTGCTGGTAATCCTACTCTCGTTCTCGCAAATGATTTGGCTGCGGTTGAAGGGTTGAATACTTCTGGTATTGCTGTCCGTTCAGCTTCAGACACTTGGGTGACTCGTGAGATTGCTGAAGTCACTGGCGAGACTGCGGTTACTAATGCTAATGGTTCTGCTGGTAATATCAGCATCGGACTGCCTACTGCTTTGGTGTTTACAGGCAAAACTATTCAAGACGGAACGTTTAACGACCCTACTATAGACGATGCCACACTGACAGACGTGAATATCGACCGTGGGACTATTGATGATGTTACTATCGGTGTCATTACCGCTGCTCTTCTAAGAGGCCATCTTCACGGATTGACTCTTAGCAACAACGTTACAGATGCTACAAATGATATTGATATCGCTCTCGGTACTACTGCGAGTGACGATGCTATTCCTACACTTATGATTTTAGCTTCAGCGATCACAAAACGTCTTGATGCTGGATGGGCTGTAGGAACTAACCAAGGTGGATTGGACACTGGTTCAATCGCTAATACTACTTATCACGTCTTTGTGATCCGCAGACCTGATACTGGTGTTGTTGATGTCCTCTTCAGTACTTCAGCAGCTTCTCCTACTATGCCTACGAACTATACCCAGAAGCGTCGTATCGGAAGTATCATTCGTTCAGGTGGTGTTATTCGCCCTTTTACTCAAAGGGGTGATATCTTCCTTACGGCTGCTCAGACAGATCGGAATAGTACGTCTGCGATTGCTGATGCTTTGTTCACCTTGTCTGTTCCTGTCGGTATTACTGTTCAACCACTACTAAATGCTTATACAGGTGCGGGTAATAATAGTAGTATTGTTGTTGGCGTAGGTTCGGCTTCAACAGGGTCTTCGGATGTTAGATTAGCATGGGCTGCCAATAATAATGGTACTACATCCGACACTGGTATGATCTCAGGTGGAATTTTTACAAACACATCTGCTCAAATCTATTATGTAGTTACTACTTTGTCTGGTACGATTGCTTCTAATATTCTAAATACTATCGGATGGATTGATAACAGAGGAAGACTTGTGTAATGAATTTAGATTTAGGGTATACTAAAACACTTATTGAGGAGGGTCAGAAAGCTGGCCTTCTTCGTAACCAACTAGCTTATCTTCTAGCAACTGCTTATTGGGAGACAGCTAGGACTATGAAACCTGTGGCTGAAGCTTATTGGGTAAAGAATGCTGAAACTTGGCGTAAGAAGAATCTTCGTTATTACCCTTGGTACGGTAGAGGTTATGTCCAATTAACTTGGGAAGCTAACTATAAGAAAGCTTCTGAAAAGTTAGGTGTTGATCTTGTTAAAAACAAAGACCTTGCTATGGACCCTGTTATTGCTGCTAAGATCGCAATTCAAGGTATGATCGAAGGTTGGTTCACAGGAAAGAAACTTTCTGACTACATTACTCTTCAAAAATCTGATTTTATTGGTGCTAGAAAGATTATCAATGGCACGGATAAGGATAATGAAATTGCTGATATAGCTTGGAAATACAATGCCGCTTTAAAGGACTTAGAAGGCCCCGTACACGTCGTTGTGGATGATCCGGGTGTCCTAGAGCCAGAAACTCCTAAGGCCCCTGTAGCACCTTCTGTGAGCCTCCTAGAGGTTATCATTGAAATCTTTAAGAAACTGTTTGGAGGAAAATAATGCCTAAAGGTAAAGGACGACCTTTTAATAAGGATCGTAAAAAGTACAGTACTTCGGGTGGCCCTCCGGCTTTGTCTAAAGAAGAGAGGTCAGAAATAATTCTTGATGCTGATGATAAGAAACTCAAGAAGAGGCTTCCGGGTACTTCAGGTAAATCTTTCAACGATCATATGACTGATGCTAAAAGAAACAAAAGACAAACACAAGTAACACCGGGGAAGTGGACATCAAAATGAACGAATTGACTATGCTTACACGGTACGGGTTAATGATCCTTACCGGTTATTTAATGACCCAAAATATTCTTCCTGAAGAGTTTAAGACCCCTGTGATTGAATTTGGAGTCATTGCACTCCCGGCTGTACTCGGATATCTCTGGAAGAAGTGGGAAGATTACAGGAAGAATTAATGTGGACAATCTTAGCATCTTTTCTTTCAGGACCTTTGAGGGAGGTTAGTAATGATCTCAGACAAGCATATCAAAGTCGATTGGCAGCACAAAACGATGCAGAACGAATTGCTGCGGATGAGCGCATCTCTTTACTTGAATCTAGGGCAGGCATCATACGTGCTGCACAATCCGACCGTATTGAAAGATATGTGCGTATTAGCTTCGCTTTCCCTTTTATCGTTTATGTAAATAAACTTGTTTTATGGGATAAAGTCCTAGCTTGGGGCAGTACAGACCCCCTTTCAACTGATTTAACACAACTCTTGTGGATTATCATAGGAGGATATTTCTTAGATACAACCGTCAAAGGAACAGCTAAAATATTAAAGAGAGGTTAATATGGACAATTCAGATTATAAAGACGATGAGGTTATTGAGGTCCGCCTTTCTCGTAATGATTACAACAGATTAAAAGAAATTCTTGCAAGAGAACGAGCTTATTCATGGTTTACTTCTAGAATAAAAACTAGTTGGGTTTTCATAGTAGGTGGTGGACTTTTAACTTTCATACTTTTATATGAAAAATTTCAATTAGCTTTATTTGGAACGGTGAAATAATGACCACAGAATCAAAAATTAAAACTGACCCTTGGAATCAAGACATTCTTGTAGGAGACGGCTTTGAATATGGCGGTAAGAAATACGTTAGAGACGATACGTCTGATCGTCAAATCGGTATTAATGGAGGTTTTGGTGTCCGAGAACTGAATGACGCTGAATGGAATAACCTTCAAAACCCTACTACTCCGACATCTACACCCCCTCCTTCTGGTCCTATTTCTAATCCTAATGGTGGTGGAGCAACACAGCCAATAGGACAAGATGCTATTCCTGTTCCTGGTACAGCACAACCTGGTACGGGCCAAATGAATGTTGTTGATTACGCTGGTCAGATTGTAAACAATCCTGCTGCTGGTTTAACACAAGATGATCCTGCGACTCCTGATGTAAATGAGAGCATGGAGATGACGGATCGTGTTCCAAATATTGATGAGAACGCTCAGGGTACAAATATCGATCCAAATGATCCAAGATTTGCTCAGCAGTCTAGTACGACGGCAACCACAGCTCAAGGCACTGCACAAGGTGTCGATCAAGTAAATCCTCAGCAGGCTCAATCGTACGAAGCGCAACAAACGCAACAAAATGTTGCCCAGAATGGTCAAGCGACAGCTCAACAAGGTACGGTTTCTCAACAGTCACAGATAGATGCTCCGCAATTGGATATGCAGGGTGCTGCAACTGGAACAAATGCAGATGGTAGTGTTAATCATACAGGCAATGCTCTCAAAGAGTATGCTTCTCAGAATATTTCTAATATTATTGATACTTCAACTCCTAGTGGTAAAGCACTTGCACAAGCTCTTGGTGATGGTAATTATACTGATTCGAAGGCTACTCTTAAAGGTCAATTAGATATTCTCCAATCAGAGTTTGTTGGCCCTGATGGCGCTCCTAAAATCCCTGTATGGGCTGCTGCTACTGCTAGAAACGTTTCTAAAATTGCTGCCTTCAAAGGCATGTCTGGTAGCGCTGCTACTGCTGCTATGTCACAAGCTCTTATGGAAGCTAGTATTCCTATAGCCCAACAAGATGCTGCATTCTTTCAGACTGTTACTTTAGAAAACCTTTCTAATAAACAAGCTGCTACTCTTAATAGAGCTAATGTTCTTGCTAAGTTTGATTTAACTAATATTGATAATCGAATGGCTGCTGCTGTTGAGAATGCCAAGTCATTCCTTCAAATGGATATGGCTAACTTAGACAACAGACAGCAAGCTGAAATTCTTAATACTCAAAATAGAGTACAATCTATACTAGAAGATGCCAAAAGCACTAATGCTCAAAGACTGTTTTCAGCCGAGAGCGCTAATGATATGGCTAAATTTTATGAAAATTTGAATACTAATATAGCTCAATTCACAGCTTCTCAGAAGAATAATATGGAGCAATTCAATACTTCTGAAACAAATGGAATGAGTAAATTTAATGCTGATATGGAAAACAACCGTCAGCAGTTCTATAAAAATATGCAGTATAATATTGATCTTGCTAACGCTAAATGGCGGCAAGGTGTAACAATGCAAGAATCTCAATTTGCATTCGATGCGGCGGCTACTGATGTTAAGAACATGGTAGGTATGAGCCAAGAAGCATTGAATCAAATTTGGGATAGATCAGATGCTCTTCTGGACTATTTATGGAAAAGTACTGAAAACGATGCTAATCGTAAGGCTGAATTGTTAATCGCCAAGACGCAAGCACAGATGCAAATTGATGCTGCAGACAAAGCTGGTATGGGTTCTATATTCGGAACCATCGCTGGTAAAGCTGGCGAAGCTATATTCGACTGGTTGTTCTAACGGACAAGGATAATTAATATGACTTTTGAACAAGCAATGCAAAAGATGCTTAAAGTTTATTGGAATAAAACAACAGATTTTGAAGCTTCTGAATCTTTCAAAGATAAGAAATATAACAAAAAATACTTTGACAGTGTTAAAGAACAATTTGTTACTAAGTCAGAGCAACAGCCTGAAATAGAAAAGAAAAAAGGTAAATATTAATGAAACTTACTGGTCCTATCCCCGGAGAGAATTTCACGTCTGATACAAAGAACTATCCGTGGCATAGACCCCCGGAGTACAATGATTTAGACAAAGCTATTGATGGTGTCGCTAAGAAGTTGTTGTCTGAAGAGTCTGCTACAGGTATCCTTAGCATGGTTCAAGCAGGAATGACTATAGCAGCACTTACTGATACGTTTCTAACAAGTGGTATTGGTGCTGGTAAATGGACACCTGATTTTGCTCTGTTGTTAGCTGGTCCTACTAGTCATATAATGTGTTTGATGTGTGAAGGTTATGGTATTGAATACGATCTCGGTCTTGAAGAGAAAAAGAATAGAATAACTAAATCTTATCTTGATGCTGTTAAAGTAGATACTAAAAAGTATAAAACGATTAGAGATAACATTGATATAGAAGAAGTTAAACAACGTACAGAAGAAAAATCTTCTGGTTTTATGGGAATGGGTCAGCAAGCTCAGCAACCACAACCTATGGCACCAGAACAAACTGAGACGGAAGGAGTTGTATAATGGCTGGCGGTTTTATGTCAGGCTTTGGACAAGCCTTTACGAATTCTTTTAACAAAGCATCCGATCAACGCGCTCAAAAAGAAGATGATCAATTCAAACTGATGTATTCTGATTACATTTCAAGACGAGATAAGACAGAAGCAGAAGATAAAGCTAACGCTCAGTATGTTAAAAAAGCTAAAATGTTTGCCGCTAATTATGCTGGTAATGAAAATGCTTGGGGCGCTGTTTATGAAATGGTTAGTTCTGGTCTTGATGACTCTCAAATTATTAAAAGATTAGAAGAGTATGATCTTGAAGTTGCTCCTAATACTGTTCCTACCAATGATGGTAGTGGTGTGGCTGATCCTAATTCAGGATTGACTAAATCAGCAGAAACTTCTGTCAACGCTCAGATGAGTCAATCTGGTATGGCTCCGCCTGCTGAAGGTGAAGGGTTGTTTGGTAAATTCAAACCTGACGATGATGTCATGGATAGAATGACTGAGACAACAGGTAAAAGTCGTGAAGAAATTGAAAAGGCTATGAGTTCTGGTAGCGATATTGATGGTGGTAGTATTCCGGGTCTTGATGATTACAAGGTTGTCTGGAAGAAGAAAGCTAAACAATTATCTCCTGAAGATATTCTTGCTCAAAAGAAATATGAGCTTGAACTTAAGAAATTTGAATTAGAGTCTGCTGGTGGTACACCCCAACAACAAAGAAAAATTGATCTTGAAATTCAAAAAGGTGAAATTGAATTAGAGCTTCTCAAGAATCCTACTCTTACTCCACTTCAGAGAAAAGAGTTGGAATTAGAACAAGGTCGTCTTGATCTTGATATTCGTAAACAAGATTATGAAGAAGAAAAAGCTGCTATTGCGGCTAAAGCTGAAGCTGATAAAATTGTTACTGTTCCTGAAAATAGTAGAGCCATTCGTCAAGGTAGTGGTGAAACTGTTCTTGAAGCTGCTCCTAAAGTTCCAGATGCTACTAATGTAACGTCACAAGAAGAAGCTGTTGCTTATCGTGAATGGGCTTATGAAAGTGGTACACCTGCGGACAAACAACGTGCTGACAGACTTATGGAAGCTTATACTACTTTAGAATCTTCTAAGATTAGACAGACTGCTAAAGCTAAGGGTGAATTGTTTGTTCCTAAAGGTGCTGTTCTCAGAGATGAGAATAACAATTTCATTAAAACTCTCCAACAGAAATTAGACAGAGATGGCAATGTAACTTGGGTTGATCCTGCTACAGGTAAACCTCCGGTTGAAGGTATTGTACAAGAGTACACTCCTGAAATGGAAAAAGACGTTGACGAAATGACTAAGAGTTTAGGTAAACCTGTTACTGAATACAACACTGGTGTTGGCAACTTCAAACAGGCTACTAGACTTTCTAAGGAAATTATAACATTAGCTAAAACTTATCAAGGCACTGGTCTTGGTAGAGCTGGAGATTGGTCACAGACTGTCACTGGTATGGTGAAAGATTTCGACAGAGTTGTTCGTATCTTAACAACAGAAGACCTTCAGGATGGTACATTAGACCCTGCTACTGCTCCTACGAGAATTAAGCAACTTAATGATATCGAAGGTCAACTTCAAACTCAACTTGGTGGTACTGCATTAGATAATGCTGCCAAAGCTGCTCTTGCTGCTTCTCTTATTGAAACTAAAGCTACTAAATTAGCTTATATGTTGGCTGCTGGTAGTGGTCAAGAAGGCAGAAGTGTCACCAACGTAGAGCTTGATAGATTTAAAGATATCATTTTAAGTGGTGGTAATCCTGAAGCTATGCAAAAATCTCTTGCTGATTCGTTGTCAGGAATGCAAGCTGATCTTGTTGAAAAAGAAAGACAGATTAATCAAGCTTCACCCGAAATGAGAAGATTTACTAAAAAGCATAATATGCCTTCTCCTTTTGTTCCGGCAGAAACTATGAAAGAAGTCTTCGAAAACGATGAAGTCTTAAGAACTACATTTGATGAATTGACTGGTGGTAAAGATACTACCAAGCAAGTCAAAGGTACTACTACAGTTTCTCCTGAATGGATAACTGATAAATCAGATGCTGATCTTTGGGGAACTACTCCAGAGTTTGATGCCCTTCTCAAAAAGAAATATGGACAGAAATAATGACTCCTAATGAACAGTTTGAGTATGAAAAGCAACGTGCTAGGGCATTAAAACTCCGTCAGCAATCACAATCTACAAACCTTGAAGAAGAGGTTGGCGCTAGGAATCCCCTTGCACAGGAGATGAATAATCGTCAACCTCTTGCTCCCCCGCCTGCACCAGAGAAGTCTTGGGGACAAACAATAGGTGGTGCTGCAAAGACTGCTCTTAAAGTAAAACAAGACATGGAAGCTGCTATTCCTGGAGGCGTTGCTTCCGGTGTTAAGCACATGGTTCAAACTGGTAGTGCTATGTCAGAACAAGCTAATGCTGCGATTGCTGGTATTAGAAATCCTGTGCTTAAGTCCATCCTTGGTGGCGTGAATACTACACTTAATCCTGTTGGTTCTCGATTACCCCAAGGTACTGCTCAGAATATTGGAGAGAATGTACCGGAGTATCAACCTAATACTGGTATGGGGAGTGTAGTCAAGACTGGTGCTGAAATAGCCACTGGTATGCTTGGTCCCGGTAAGTTTATGAAAGCTCCTGAAGCTGCTGTCGGTTTCGGCAGACTTATGCAAAACTTAGCTAGGTTCTCTGTATCACAAGGTGGCGGTGTAGCTGCTGTTGATGAAGATGTAGCACCTTTAGTAACTGGTCCTGCTGCTGAATGGGGAAACTTGCTAGGTCAATGGGCACTTGATGAAAAGGGTGAATACAATCAACAATTACTCGAAAGAAAACTCAATCTTTTAGCTGAAGCTTTCGTTCTTGCTAAACCAGCAGAAGTTGTTGGTAGAGGTGCTGTCGGTTTTACTGCATGGCTTACAGAAACTACTCTTGGTAATTTTTCTAAGTGGCAAAAAATGGCACCTAAGATGAAACAAGCTGCTATGGATTTTGCTAGTACTATGGTTAAGCTGAATCCTTTAGACTCCAATGATAAAAAGCAAAAAATACTTCATGGACTAGCTGATTATATTAGAAAAGGCTCTGAAGTAGATATTCCTTCAGATATTCCTGGTGTTGATAGTGTTAAGTATCAAAGACCTACTGCTGAAGCTGCAATTGCTGGTGGTCTAGATGATCCTCAGTACCGCGCTAGAGCTGCTGGTCTACAAGCTGAAACATTGGCTAAAGGTGGCGCTGATCAGTTAGAAGCTGCTATTGCTCAACCTTCTCTTGCTTTGGATAAAGTAACTAAACAGTCTAGAGAAGCTTTTGGTGGCAGAGACACAGTTGAACAAGGTCGCAAAGCTATTATGCAATCTGCTGATGACGATGTTGCAAACTACACTTCCGAAGTCACACGTTTAGAAGACGATATCACTAAGAAATCTCGTGATGTTAATGATGTTGTAGCCACTGATCCTATGTTGAAAAACGTAGTTGGTGATGCTGAACAAGGTTATCAACTTGATCTTGGTAAGAGAGTCGATGATACTGTTGATGAAGTTGGTTCTCAATTCCATGAGAATTATGGTAAGAGAGTTGATAAATCAAGAGAGCTTTATGAAAGCTATAAAGGTGATGGCGCTAAGGCAGATATGAAATCCTTTAGGGATGCTTATAAAACTGTTCAAGAGTTTGTTCCTAAAGACATCAAAGACTTAATTAGCAAAGCTGATGGTAGCTATTACTACTTAAAGAATGTTGTTTATCCTGAGTTGTCTGATCATGCTGATGATTTATTTAAAGGTAATCAAGGCAGAGTAGGTAAGAAAATTAGAGGATTAGCTGACAACATCAAGAAAGAACAAGAAGCTGCGTTGTTAGATGAGGGTGAAGGTGTTGCAACCATGACTCAGTCTAATGAAGCTGATGATTTCTTTAAGTCTGATGTTGCGCCTTATCGTCAAGGTACTGCAGGTGAGTTGGTTAAGATTGGTAAACAATCTTTTAGAAATAAACCTGATGGGACTAAAGAAATCTTAAAACCTGATGAATTAAAGGTTAAAACAAGAGAAACTTTAAGAGGGACTTTTGATAATCCTAGAAGAGCTGAATACACTAAAAGAGTATTCGAACTCGTGGATGATCCTAAACTTAAAGGTGATTATGTTTTAGGCAATATAGCTGAGAAGATCAGTGACACGATTACATCGAAAGGTGTAGACGCTGTTGATATGGGTAGTCTTGCTAAAGAAATACGTCAATATTACCCTATGTTAGAACCTGATCAAATCAAAAGACTTGAAGGATTTCTAACTGGTGTTACTGATAAACGTGGTAAGATCAAAGAACTCCAAACTGTCCTTAAACAAGTAACAGATGAAACTGCTGGTGCTAAGAAACAGATCAGAGATGTAGAACTCAAGAACTTCTTCGATGAGGAAGGTCTACAGGTTTCTAATGCTGATGATGCTTTCGGTCAATACTTTGGTGACAAAGACGGTGTTAATAAAATCAAGCAATTGATGAACCGTATGCGTTCTAGGAATGATCCTGAACTTGGTGACTCTATGAAATCTGCTTATGCAGAATACATGAAGAGAAAACTTTGGAATACAGGTGTTGGTCCTGCTGGTGAAAAGAGGGTTAATGAAACTCTTCTTAAAGACCTTGGGAGCGGTGACAACAAACTCTTAGAAATGGGAGATGTTATTTACGGTAGAGATTCTACCATGATGAAAATGTATCGTGGTTTGCTTGATGAAGTAGCTAGTTCTGGTAATGTTACTGGTGCTAAAAAGATGCCTATGTCTCCGGTCAACAAAGACGATTTAGAAGCCAAAAAAGGTATTGATCTTGTTATTACTCAAATCTTTGGTCAGTTGTCTAGAGCAGGTGCCAGAATCCGAAGTGGTGTTGGTAACGTTATCTCTGGAAATTCTTCTAAGAATATGACACTAGAGGCTAGAGCCTTCGTAATGGCTAATCCTGAAGAAGCTGCTAAACTCATCGATGAAATAGCGGTTGAATATGGTAATGCCATGGACAAAGACGCTAAGATAATGATCTATCGCTATATGGTTAACAATGGTTTGTTAAGTGATATAGGAGAGAACGAATTTCTCAAAGACTGGACTGATATAAAACCAGAACCTGTTAAAGAGCAAACTTCTAAAGCTTTTAACATTGATAAATCTCGTCCTATTTTAGAAAATCCTGATGGCACTTTCTCTACAGAAGAGACAGCTACTAGACAGGATGACAATGGTAAATGGGTAGTCTTCCCGACTATTGTTAATGGTAAAAGAATGAATGAAGACAACGCATGGAATATGTACACAGTTGGTAAAAATAAAGCTGTAGGTACATTCGACAGTTTAGAAGAGTCTGAGTCTTATGCTAGAAAACGATCAGAAGAAATTGGTCGTGTTCGAGAAAAAGACAGACGCTAAATTTTGACAAAAAGAAACCCCCAAGGATCGCTCCAAGGGGGTTTTTTGTTATCAGGACAAATCGTATCGGGAAATTAAAGTATTAATTCCATAAACAAATACACATGCTAAAAATATATAAATAATAAGTTCAAACATATCTGATTTCTAAATCTAATGCCTTAGCCAATGCCCACTCTGCATTAGCGCCTCTAGAATTTTCCCACCCTTTAAGCATTAGAATAGCATCTGCTTGTTGTGAAATCCATTCTAGATCAGCGCCTAACATAACGCGAAGACTAGGTGCATTTTCCATTGCCCATGACTTCCATGGACCTTTAGAATCCTTCTCATCAGGCATCCAATTATCAGACTTACCTAAGAGCGTTCGGTCATGATCTGCTGGTGAGAACACCTGCCAACCTAACTTCTTATAGTAATCTCTCCAAGTATCGAATGCACGAAAGTTAAACTCTTCGTAACCAGTCATAGGACCGGCAATATAAATCTTTTTTACAAATTTAGGTTTAGTCAATTATCTATCTTTCTTTGTCTTTGTTACAGCTTTAACAGCCCACATAGCACCCTCTTCAAATCTCTCAATAGCCACGCTGCCAAGACGATTCTTTTCAATAAAGAGGTCGAAATCTCGATCAACCTTTGCATCAGTTTCATTAAAAATTAAATCAATTAATTCTGCTGTCTTTTGTTTGATGTTGTCTACTACAGGGTTATTCGAAGGGTTAAATACAACTCCTACTCTATATTCACCTTCAGTCAAAATCTTTTCCATTATATTTCCTTATGTGTAATTGGAGCAACAGCATCTGGAAACTTCTCTATGACGGCTGCTGCTTTTCTGTTGAGGTCTTCTAACCAGTGTTTAGGACTAGGCGGAGGACGATCATCTATCCATTTATCATTAATCATAGCATCTCTAAGAACAGTCAAAGAAGCTATTGCTTTTGTGATATGAGAGAGATTAGACAATGGATCAATATCTTCACCATCATACCAATCTAAAAGATGTCGAATAGTAGCATCATAATAAACACTTGCTACTACACCACTTTTACGATAATTAAACCTACCGTATTTTCTAGCACCTTCTAGCATAGCAACTCCAAGTTCCATAAGAACAACAGGAGAGACTGTGCTGAGAGGTGCTTTTTTTATGCCTACTAAGTCCTTGGGGTTTGTTTCTTTTTTATTTTCCATCTAGTTTTAATAACTCTTTATGATAAAAATCCATTTTTTCTTTAGCTTCAACTATCTTTTTATATAATGATTCTTCTTCTTTTGTATAAGTGTCAACAAGTCGTTGAGTAGATTCAAGCTGATTTAAAATAAATTGTTTTGCAGAAGTGTGTTCTGTTTTCATTTAATCTCCACTCGTTCAAACTCTTGAATAGCTTGAAGAGCCGCTTTTAAATCACCAAGAATAACAGCGTCTAATGCATATTTTTTAGCGTTAACAACTTTATCTCGCAATTCTTTTTGCTCTTTAATATAATCTGCTTCGCCTGTCCAAGCTACAACAAAGGATTCACCATATGATGTAACACCTCGATCAACCCAACACTGACCTTCTTTAAAAAGTTGTTCTTTTTTCTCCTTAGAGTACCCTGTAATATGTGCAGCTACACCTAAAGCTCTTAATTTTGAGTCAGAAATTTCATTTAATCTACGAGTAAAATAGTCTATTTGTTGTTTATTCATCTTATTCATTCCAATGGTAACTCTAATTGTGCTTTGTTAATAATACCTACTCTCCATCGACCGTCATCAGTCCTAAGCATTTCTCCTTTGAAATACGTATCTGATCTGTAAGCTTGTTCTGCTTCGTTTTCTAAGAAAAGAATCGCGTCATAAAGATCGTCAAAGATTTCAATCATGTTAAATCTCTCATTTTGATAATTCCCCCTTTGATGATACACATATCCCCTACGTATTTATCTTCAAAGTCTTCACCTCCATCATGGATATTATGTACTAAGATTATATGAGTGTCAGTATCTTTAAACAGCCATCCTACTGATCTACAAACAGCAGGAGCAAGTTCAGTGTATTCTTCTCCATCTCTCCAAATAGCTTCTGAGAACGAAGAATGATCTAACCAATCAACTTGAACTAATTTCATTATTTAACCCCACTGTTCTGCCATTGCATCTGCGATTCCTTGATAGGTTCTAGCTCGTTCTTTTGCTCGTTCGGGAGAAGGTCCGAGTTTGTTTTGTCCCGAAGGAGTTTGGTTAGCGTAGTATCCGTTTTCATTTGGTTGTACCATTCTCGTAGGGACCAAGAGCGGGAGATTCTTGAGCCATAATCCTGTTTTCTTGCTTGCATTTTCTCCGAATTGCCATGGTTGAATATATTGATCTGGAGGACGTATATTGGTAGAGATGCAACCCACAGGATTTTCCAAAGCAATTTTTTCAATTGGTGCATCTAATAATATCCTAACAAAATCTAATGCGATGTCTGTTTTCTCTTGTCTTCCTTCTACACGTTTATTCCAATGTAACCCAGAAGACGAAAGGTATTGACACGGAGGATGGGCAATCATTAAATCCCACCAGTAACTCCATACACCACCAGAAGGGTCTATATCTTCTTTGATTATTTCTGATACATCTCCTTGATAATGATATCTACTCCCGTCTTCCGCAGGAAGAAGATCACAACTCCAAGCGTCATGACCCCTTCTGCGAAATGCTTCTCGTACTACGCCTGAAAATTCACAGGCTACTAGGATTCTCATTTATTTATTTTATACACTCTTGTTTTTAAAGTATAAATTCTATGGCAATTAGCACATAAAATTCTACATTTTCTCATTTCTGATATTAATTTTTTAATAGTTGTTCCACTAGCTTTAACTGACGGACTAAACAATTTAGTTTCAGGGTTTATATGATCAAAATCTAAAGCAACATGATGTAAATTGTAACCACAAATCTCACACCCTTTAGATAATTTATACTTATTTATCCATCGTACTCGTCTAGCTCGTATAAAACGTTGATACTCGTTGTTGTACTTACCATTTATACGTTGTATTGGCTGATGTATTTTACGAATCGACATTAAACGAGATCAACGACTTCACAAGAATCCGAACTGCACGCTAATGTCTGCATACCTGATGTATTATCTTCTTGTTCATAGAAGCTAAGGTCTTGCCAACGGATTTCTTTAGGCATCTTAGCAATCAAAGCTTCATACTGTTCTTTAGTACAATCTTGGTAAGGAGCTTGAACATAAGAATGTTCTTCATGAGGAAGAAAAGATACACCCGATATTGCATCGAAGTTTTTGTATACCCATCCGCCTACTTCAGGCCATTCATGTTCTTTGACGTATATGGTTGCTGAGGGTTTATGCTCGCACCATTTGTCTTGCAGCCACTTCCAGTATTCTAACTGTTCTATCGCTGTTTTATCGTTTCTAAATACACTACTTTCGGGGGATTTGATTGGGAAATAAAAGACCGAGGTTTGGTCTGGTTTGCCACGTTCAGGCTCCCAAGGAATGCCGGACTCTATAAGGAATTGAGTCAGAGGGTCTTTGTTGTCGGCTCTCACTGAACGTATGTAATAAGGACTGTGGCGGGAATGAATACCAGAACTGCTATCCACCAATTGAGATACAGTCCCAGAAGGCTTAACACAAGTAACAGCAGTAGAGGCAGCAATGCCAAGTATATCAGCCCATTCCTTGTTCGTCTGTACAGCCACTTCGCGTAAGGCTTCAAGATCAACTGCCATTTCCGCAAATAATGGATTATCAAGCTGTCCTGTAAGTGATACACCAAGCAGTCTTTCCTCTTCAGTATTCTGTTGCCAAATCTTTCTAAGATAAGGGAAGTATGTTAAAGTAGATTGTAACGTTCCCAAAATGCTAGCAAGTTTAACCTTGCGCGAGAGGTCATTTTGAGTATCTCTTGATCGGACAACGACTTCGGTGAGGTTGCAAAACTGATACGGTCTAAGGATAATCTCTGAACACGGATTAGTTCCGAAATCGACATCTGATTTACGGCGTCCATTTTTTCCTGCTTGCTTTTGGCTAGCAACTCTGTTAAATATCCCTCGTTCACCTGATTTAGATTCATATAGGCTTAACCATTCTTGTAAAAATGCACCAACATCAGGCTTTTCAGTATAACAAACACTGTTATTAGCTAATGATCTTTGGCCTTCTCTTTTTATGTTCTTAGCAGGATCATCCCACCATTCACCCATCTTAGCTTTTCTCATCCGATCATCGGAAAGATTACTAAGTGAAATCATGGCTGAACGACGAACACCTCCGACGACGACGATCTCTCCAACCTTACAGAGTATGTCATGACATTCAATGGAATTAAGTCGTCTTCCACTAGCAGACTTAAACTTAGAAATAACAAATCTGAATAGTTCTTCGAGAGGGCCAGGTCCAGAAGCTCTGCCACCGAAAGTTTTAAGTCTTGCACCTGCAGGTCGGACTTTAGTTGTATCCCATTTTGGTATTTCACCACTATACAACAACGCAATAAGTTGTCTAAGGGCTTTAGCCCAGCCTTCTTTAGAGTCTTTGACAACAATAGTAGTGGAGCTATCGAATAGTTTATCAGGGATTTCTGGGAGTTTATTAACGTATTGTCGTTCAACGGAAAATCCTACACCTGTCCCGCACAACAGAATATACATAGCTTCATCGAATGATTTAATATCATCAATAGGAAGATATGCACAGTTGTATCCGGCTGTATTATCACGTTCTAGAGCAGGACCAGCCGTCATTACTGCTCGCATACTTGGCATTATTTCTAAGTTATAAATCGCATTAAATAATTCATCGTAGAGATTTGGTTCGATAGTATATCCGAACTCTCTACCCAATTTTGTGTTGATGAACGAGAGATAGCGTGTGATGGTTTCGTCCCAATTCTCACGTCTTTTCTCATCCTCTAACCACCTTGCATAACGTGACTTATAAATAAAACTACTGTACATATCAGGAAATGGATGATATGTATTAGATTTCTCCATTTAATAGCTCCTTGTATCTCGGACTTAAATCATTTACAATACGATGAGCTACCATCTGAGAACAACTCATTTCTTTCGCAATTTCTGAATAGAAAAGTCCTTCTTTTCTTAATTGTTTAATTCGTTTAATATCTTTTAGATCAAATTTTAACTGTTTAATACCTGGTGATCTATTATATAAAGGTTTATATTCTGCGATTAATTCTCGTTCTTTATTTCTAGCATCTTCTTTAGACAAATTTTTAAATTCAAATACAATCCATTCATGTGGTAAGTAACTTTTATTAATTAAAGTTTCTAAATGAGCAGAATGTTCATGGCTTCTATGACCATAATAAGTATTACTTGCTTTAGAAGATTTAAATACATATGCTCTTGCACCTGTGCCCATACCAACATAAAGTATAGCACCAGTATCGATATCTACATGAGTATAAACATAATAATTATCGTCCTTGATGGCCAGTCTCCTTTTGTGTTGTTATCATTAAAGTTCTCATCCAATCTTTAAATCTAATAGGGTCTTTCATGACTTCAACGTTTAAAAACATGAACCATGTAATAGCATTTTTCTCAAACTCTAATTCATAACGATGTTTAGTTTCGTTGTATTCAATTTCGAATTTCATAAAGCATCTTCTTTGTTATAGTAATTACTCTATCTGGTAATTCAATAGTATCACCAACGGATAATTTACACCCTTTAAGTTTTTCAGCTTTTTTGAGAATATCTTTTACGAAGTTTGTCATAATTCATTTGGAAAAGTTCATCAGGATCAAAACCAAGGTCTTTTACAAGGTTTACCCAATACCACATTACATCACCGAGTTCAAGTTTCATTTCTTCGGTTCTGTCTTTACCGCTATCAGCATCTATTAAAGAGAATGGCATGTCTTTGGTTCTATAACGAACTGACTTCTTTATAACGTCAACAGCTTCACCTGTTTCACCAGCTAAACCTAGAGCTGGATAAATAACAGCATAGTCTTCACGGTACTGTGCAGTCTCTTTTACTGTATCAAAAAATTCTTGAAATTTCATTCTAATTCTTCTTCACTTTCAATTTTTATTTCGTCTCGCATCCATTCAATCTCATTGATTAATGTTTGAAGTTCAATAGCCCATAAGACTACTCTACCTTCAGACAACTCTGGATTTTTAAATGCTCGATCTACATCTGTCTGTAATCGTTTTATTAAACCGTCAATGCTTTCCAACTGTGTTCTAGCTCCTTAATTCCACCAATAACATTTTGCCACATCTTCGCAAGGTCTTGAATTTCCTTCTGAGCGTGTAAATCAATCCGTAGCTTATAAGCTCTAGCCCATGCTGCTAGACTCCCTGTGACATAGTACTCCGTGTACATGGATTGCGGGAGAACCATCCTAGCTTGTTCAGGAGCGACTCCTTGATCGAGCAACATGTGATAATACGATTGACATAATTCAATAAAGGATTCGTAGTTTACCCAAATTTTTTCTTTATCAGATTGCCAATGGTGGAATCCAACTACGTTTATTATTTCGTCTGAACTTCCTTGTTTCTTGTTTTCCGCTCGACCACGCCAAGCATCAGGAACATAGAATTCCGGTGCATCATCGACGTAACGCCTAGAGACTTCATTATACGTGAAGCCCACCATATGCTTGAAACGTTGACGAGCGACGAAGATCGGTACTTTTTCACGCATCGTAATTTGGACATGGGAGAAAGGAGTCCAATGGTTATGGGTTGCTAAGTATTCTATGATACCTTCATCAGAACCTTTTTTTACATCTTTTCGATATGTAAAAATTTCATGTTCTTTAGCAAATGAAACGCGGGCAGCGTTAGCCACCCGTAAATCTGAACCCATATGATCCACATAAGTTATCTGCATTTACGTGCGTCCTTAATCTCTTGTCGCAATTTATTTCGATATGATTTCAATTCTTCTGAAACTTTTTTACCTCTTGGATTGATTTTAGAACCAAATTTAATGAGAATGTCGGCCTCTCTAATTTTCATTTTAAGAAATGGTAAGAGTTGTTTTGTGAATTCTACAGCATTAGGACCGTGCAAATTCCAATCCCAACAATTTGTTGGTTTCACTTTTGAATTCAACCGTCCACCAAATTTTTCTTTAAACCACTCAAGAGTGGGTACGTGTTTGTTAGATACCCGTACAGCCACTCCTGAATTTGTTAAATGAAAACACCCATCAGCCTCTATGAATCCAGCAGCATATGCTAAATCATTGAGTTTAACTTCCATTTAACGCCTCGTTAATAACAGAACTATAGATGAAATTATAAAACTCACAGCAAATGCGACTAGAAAAATAACTACGCTTTCCATTATTGTACGCTATTAACCTCTACACTAAATGCACCTTCATAAAAGGCATCAAACTCTTTCTTGTCTTGAGAAAAATCAAGAGCATAACAAGTATCTTTATTCACTTCTTCAAACAAAATAACCCAAAGCAAATCAGGATTAGTTTTAACTGAAACAACAAGAACTCTATTGAATTTAAAAACATCAATAGGTTGATCTAAAATCACAGACAAATGTTGCTTGAATTTAAGAACATCATCAGGTGTTATAATCTCAACATAAATTTCAGCAGTAGCTTGAATCATTGTTGCTTTAACAACATCAGGTGATAGGCACTGTGGATTTTGCGCTTCAACAATCATTCTTGGAGTCATTGTTTCAATTGCAGCATAAGCTGGAGCAGGACCACTGCAAGCAGCCAAAGCAAACATAGCAGCAATTAGTAATTTCTTAAACATATATAAACCACTTCGTTAGTTAAAATGATGTTGGAATATGCTACAATCAAGTACGACTATTCCTTCATCGTTGTTTACATCATCAATTTTTTCTATTTCTATAAATTGTGATGGGTGTAATGAGTCTTCTTCAATACTTCTTTGAGTCAGTATTTTATTAAGAAATTTAAAACCTATTTGAAGTTTCGCTACACCAATCTTGTTACCAACTTCATGCATCTGATGGGATCATTCTTTGAAGCTGATCTTCATCTAGCATACCTTCATCGTATATAAGTAATATCACATCAAAAGGAGTCAGATTAAATTCTTCTAAAAAATCTTCTAAAGGTTTATTTTCTAGATAATCCTCCAGTATTTTTTCCAATTCTTGTTCATTCATTCCTCGTCTACTTCCATTTTTACGTTACGGGGAGTTAACTTCTCCCTCTTGTAGAGTGTTTTATCTTCTACTATTCTAATATGAAATGGTCCCCTCAAACCATTCAACGGCTCTCTTAGTTGTTTAGCAAAACGATTACGTTGTATTTTATCTCTTCGTCTGCTACGCATCTCTTCACTACTCATTTGACTCTTAATGTTTCAATATTCACTGGAGTATAATCAATACGTTCGACAGAAACATTCTTATATGGACCTTTAGGAGAAGGTTTTTCATGAATATGACCATGTATGTTTATAGCACCTTCACCTGCTCTGACAATATTAGTTTCATGAACAGGTACATGAGTCAGCATTAAACCAAACTCTTTAAAACATCTAAAGAGATAAATCTTCTCAAACAGATCGCCAAGATAAATTTTACCATCTATTTTTCTTTTAAGATCATCATGATTGCCGAGAATCAATCTTTTCTTACCATTGAGTCTAGCAAACTTTTTGAGAAATCTTTCACCACTTCCCATATATACATCACCAAGATGATAGATTTTATCTCCCGGTTTAACTACTTTGTTCCATCTATCGATCATAACTTCATCCATTTCATCAATATCTTTGAATGGACGTTTACAATATTCAATAATATTAGCATGACCGAAATGCGTATCAGAAATTACAAATATTTCTCTAGGCATATTCTTTCTTTAACCTCTCGATTGAAATCCACTCTAGATCGTATTGTCCATTATCAACTTCACGTTTAATAACAACACCTTTATGCCAGAGTTTATTCAATTCTCCTGCCCAATCAGATTCGTAGTCTTGGTAAACACCAGCTACTAGTCCGTGTATTTTCTTTCCATTAGCATCTGAACGGATGCAGTAATCAAAAGTATGGGAATGCCCACAAGTGGAACTGGAGAATTGCTTAGTAAGGAGAGTATAACCAGAATGCTCACCACCAATATTCCTACCAGAAATGCCGGTAGTGAAGTAGTGAGCATAATTGATTCCATCCACTTGGACAGTTCCGGGAGTAGTGCCTTTGTAGCGAATAACTTCATCGTAATACCGATCTAAATCAAAATCTTTAAAACTAATAGTACCTTCAAGCTCAGAGTGCTGTTCAAGCATACGTCTCTGACGCTCTTCGTGATTACCTTCAAAGAAAAACGAAAGGGGTTTCTTCTTCTTAGCACGTTTTAATGGTGCCCAAAGCCTTTCACTGAATTCTAGTCCAGCATCAAGGTCTTTCTTATAAGCTTTTCCATGAAAGGAAGCTTTACCTCTATCATAACCTGATAGAGAACTTAAATCCCATTGATCACCTAAATTAATAAATACATCAGGTTTAAGATCAACTATTAATCTACCTATCCAATCAGCTCTGTCGTTGTTATGTTCTGGGTGAGCATGAGGGTCAGGTAGGACTAAGTGTATACTCATTCTAAATCCTCACTTACTTCAGCAAGGACTTGTCTAGAATTTTTCCTTATGCGCTGTCGTTTCTTACGTCTAACTGGTTTCTTTTTGGGGGTTAACCAACCACGTCTGGGTTTCTCAAGATAGTCTGCTGCTGCACGGAACAGTTCAGCATTTGAGTGTCTACCGAGGAATCTAGAATTACAGAAATGGCACAGAAGGCCACGAATTTCTAGAGTTTTGTGGTCATGGTCTACATGGAGGGCAGTACTAAAGGTACTCTGATCTCTTTTACAAATACCACAAGAGTGGTCTTGTTCTTCTAAAAGTATTTGATACTCGTCTTGTGTAATACCGTACAATCTTTTGATGTTGTACCAACGAGCCTTTTCTTTAGCCTGCGGGGATTTCTTCTTCGTTATTGTCACCTCCTTTAAGTTCAGGCACATTAGGTTCTCTGACAACCGTGACCAAATCAATAGGTCTATTAGAATATAAAAATGTTCGTAATCCTGTCCAGCAGGTTTTCTTGAACGGACAGTAGCTGCAATTAAAACTTATAGTTTCATTACCGGATTTACCAAAAGGCTCTGCTTTAAACCCTCGTTCAGGCATAATATCTCTCTGAACAATTTCCTTCTTTTGATTATATACTTCAGGCCAAACAGTTTTCTCATCCTTGGGGTGTATATCGAGCGTAATATGACCGAGTGTTTTATCGACAACAAGAAAGGCTGCCTTGGACTTATCGGTAATGATTTCATCATTTTGTCCGGCATACAGATAAGATTGCAATTGAGGTATATATCCGAAGGCATCTTCTTCTGGTTTAAGTCCAGATTTAAATTTCTTGAAAGAGAACGACGAAGCAGATTTAACGTCAACAAGTGTGCCATCGATGATCGCATCTCTATGACCTTTGATGCCTTCAATTTCTTGCTCATCTTGACGACCTTTGACTTCATGTCCTGCAAGCTCCGCTAGAAAGAGAACCAAAGACTCAATTAAATGGCCAAACATAAATTTCATATAATGTTCAGCACGCAATGAATCACCTAATTCAGACTGATTTATTTCATACCACAATTGTCTTTCACAAGGTTTTCCTATATTACTCATTCTTAAATGAGTTTTTTTATCTCTATCTGTTAAACTTTTAACAATATTTTCTTTAATATCATTTAAAAAAGTGTCTAAAGATTCTGTTGAAATTTCTTTAACACCTGATACTAGTATTTGCTCAATATCAGAAACTAAACTGGAAATGTTTTTAAAATCCAATGTGCAAACCTTCTTAATTCTTCTGGGCTTGCATCATTTTTCATAACATTTGCCCTCATTGAAATTACTTGAATATTACTTTTTATATAACCTTTTTCTGGATAGATACGATCCACAGAAGGAGAATTTTGACTTCTAGAAAGTTTCCCGATATTTCTTTGTAATTTAATACCAAGAATAGGGCAACAACTGCTGCTTGCTATTCAGTGCCATCGTCTTTACTTGTCATCCTGATAATGCCTATGCACCCATAACGTGTTAGTCTCTGGCGCATAGGCGGCATGTATATCTATAGTTAAAACTTTATCGCTAACCCGTTTCACTGGCTGCAACTCAATTGTTAGTAGTGGCATCGTCTCAACAGTCGCCGGAGGATTACCGTTATCATCTAGCTCTATCGTTC
>OFQY01000074.1_pt1 | contig 42611 bp, 75 predicted proteins | sample 1542991 | NCBI WGS metagenome assembly OFQY01 (sample SAMN07774224, study PRJEB24372) | wastewater metagenome | isolation source: Exp Tend VB 10WW | collected 2016-02 | reverse complement strand
TTCCGCTACTGCCAGTCCCGCCAACGTCGTCGTCGTAATCGGCATCGTCACCGTCACGTCAGCCGTGGGTTCGCCTGCCACTAGGGTTGATTCATGTGCGTCTGCGGTCGTGCCTTCGAAGATGACTCCTAGCGTAGCCCCTAGCTGTAAAGAGCCGGTCATTACCGTGGAGCCGTCCGAAGCTACAGCAGAAGCCAAGGTTTCTGTGTGTATGGCATTCAACCCAGCGGCGGTAGGGCGAAGCTCAAACGTATCTCCTCCAGCGTTGGTAGCTTGGGCAGTAGTGCTTTCCTGTGCTCTTACAACCGTGAGAGTGTCCGTGCTGCGAGCCGTTACCTTGACAATCTCTAGGTTTCCGCCGGAATCCTTAAGTGTGCCGTAGAAATACTGCCCACCCGTTAGCGTAGGGAAGTACGCGCCATGCCCAGCCGTCAGGATGAACGTCGTGTCCGCCGCGACAATACCCGCCGAGAGCGTTCCCGTGGCATTGTTTTTGAATTGAATAGTCAGTGCCATGTCTAAATCTCCCGAACTCGTACTCGAAAATCGTGCTCTTTGACTCGCCCTGCGGCGGTTGTAGCGACGATGGTTATTTTATATTTCTGCCCAGTGCGCCCAAGCGAAAGCCAAACCTTCACGATGGTATCCGTAACGATGGTTGTGTCAATCGTCAGATAGTCTGGGATAGGCAGTGAATTGTCTAGGTAGTCCGTCTGGTCGTCGTCTGTAATACCCTCAGATACCGTAGCAACGGCAGAAACAAGGGTATCCGGGGCAGCTACAGCTAAAAACGCAGAGAAGTCTGCGTCATAATCCAGAATCTCATCGGGTTGTTTTTGGAATGTATCCATTATTGGTCATCCGTGTAAGTGGTTCTGGAGTCTCCAACCAGATAGGTAGTGCGCTCATTTGTACTCTCGCCCCGTACATAGGTGACGAACTTGGCTAGCTTATAAACCAACCGGCGTATAGCGTCAGTCGCGGAATTTACAACCGTAGTAACGGTCACCCCCCTAGTAGCAAGCACCGATCGCGGGACAGTTGCCGTCGGGAATATATTAAAAGTTCTAACTGCTCCAACGGTCAGAACAACTCGCGCTGCTAGCGCAGTGGCTCCGTTACTAATCCGATTAGATAATGCGCTCTTTATGACGACTGCGGTAGCCGTTACGTTAGAGGCAATGAGCACAAGCGAGCGAACTCCGGGAAACTGTAGCGCAGGAGTCAGTGACACAGTAACCGTCTTCAGGTAACTTATCACCCGTATGAACGTCGGAGTCGCTGTAACAGTAACGACCCTCCCTGCTGCCATCTCTCTAGGTGCGGAAATCGGAGTCGCGGTAACCGTGATCGCCCGAACTGCTCCTATAGCTCTTCGCAACGTAGCCGTGGCGGTGTAAGTAACTACACCAAAGATATGCCCCGCCTCTTTGATTACGCTCGAAGTCGCCGTTATGATTGCGGTTAATACAACCGACCGCGACCCCGTGCCTGTCCCGTGAAGGGGCAGTACATCCAGCATCGTCCCGTTAAGGAGGGCTGTGGATGTCGTTACAGGCCATGCCAATGCACTAGCGTCATTTAGTCCAGAGGCATTAAGGGTAAATTCATTTAGCGCCATTGCGGTTAAGCGAACTTAACTTTCCATGTGAAAGCGATACTGTCTGCCGTAGCCAGCGTAATCACGCCAAACGTAGCCGAAACATACATATTGCCAACCGCAGCCGCGTCAAAAATAGCAGCTTCATCTACTGAGCGAGGAGCGGTAGCAGTAACCGTCCCTACGACTCGGTGCGTGTCGTTAGTCACCGTGGTAGTCACAGCAGAACTTGTCCCCGACGTGCGGGTTTCTACTTCGGTGCTAAGGGCTGTATCTGCCGCTACAGCGGTTCTACCTGCACCCGTGGCTCCAGTACCCATAGCGACATGCTTAGGCTCTGCCTGTGCCGCAGCATCAAACATACGGGCAGCGATCACTGCCTTCCCTGCGTCCGTTACTACTGTTGCGGTTCCAAAAGCCATGTCTATCTCCTAAAAAAGTTCTTAACCCGCGCCCATGCTCGGATAATTGGGTTCTTGTGCCAAAAGGCTATCTCGCCAAGGTCTTCCACAGTCCCGTCTGCACGGGTAACGACTGCGCGTAGCGTGATTTGTTGTGCTCCAGCAATAGCGTGTGAAATCATCAGAAGTTCCTAAAAGTAACTTGAAGCGCCGCCCTAGAGCGAGCACGGTTGGTTAGAACAGTTGATTTGGTGAGAGCGGCTTCGTACTCTTTGCGGTAGTACGCGCTTCGATCAGGGTTTGACCAAGGCTTTGCCGGTTGCGCCATCAGTGCCGCCATCGTCCCCCACGAAACCTGCCTCCGGTAGTCCGCAAAGAAACGGTCAGGAACGCCTAGTGCAGTCGTTGTGGGACGCAGCGTAGCGGTAAGGTCGAGAGAATATACAGCGTCAGGGACAGCATACAGAAGGACTTTAAACGCCTCCTGCTGGGCAAAGTAACTCGGCTTGCCGGAAGATGTCTTCCAGTCTGTAGAAGCCGCCCACAGGTCGTCCATTGAGATCGGGTCGATAGGCGCAGAGTCAATCCACGCCTTCTTTATCGCAAATACCTCTACCCCAGATTCAGGGGAATCTAGGTCGTATTCATACACAGCGGCTACCGTGGAGATGGTATCCATATCCGCCATCAACGACCATGTTTCTTCACAGAAGTCGATAGCGGTGTTCCGCAAGAATATATCAACCAGCGGTGTATCCACCCCCGGAAGCTCTGGAAGGACGAAATCGTAGAACTGGCTCCAAGTCTTCATGGCGCTGACAGCCCCCCGCCGAACATCGTCATAAACGCTGTCGCTCTTCCGCTAATAACATGCTCGTCATCCACCATCTCTGCCCGACCCGTAATGTAATCCGCGATAATGGGGAAATACATATCGTCAATGTACGGGAAAGTAGTCCCTAGAGCCAACGCCGACCATGCAGTAGGCGCGGAGAAGCTACCCACAAGGACATCAGGGCGATGTCGGAGGATCATTAGGTAGGCATCTTGCGCGTAAGCCAACAACTGGGCATCAGTGTAACGATCTTTATCCGCATCATTTAACGGAACCCGTGCCTTATCTACAAGTTGTTGGATCGTGAAGCTCATTATTCCTCAGCGAGAATATCCGAGATGCCTTTGACCTTGACGTTGCGCCGAACTATGGGTTTCTCTACGGCGGGTTCATCAACGGTAGGAGACAAAAGTGCGTGACCTTCGGGTAAAACATCCCACCCTTGGTTGGGTTCATTCCACTTTGCTACGCGGGTATGGCTAACCCCGTCGAATACGGATAACCAAGCGCCAACGTCCTGCGCCTTAAACTCTGAAATTAGTCTTGATGCAGACATTTAGAACTCCAAGTAAAGGCTAGAGGCCGAAGCCCCTAGCATACTACATTTTATTACGCAGCAACAGAGGGTAAGACCAAGAAGTTAATCAGGATCGCACCCGTTTCTGCCGTACCAGCGGCAGCGTTGTTGTTACTCACCAGAATCTTGAACGACCCTGCCGCTACCGTCGAGACAGAGACAATCGTGCCGCCACTGTTTGATCCCGATTGGATAGAAGTAACCACCACATCCGTAGCTTTAACCAGCGTGTTGGTGACGACGAATTCCGCCGAAGCCAAACCTGCCAGTGAAGCATTGTGAGTAGTAATCGTGCCGCACATCTTGCTGAGAGTAACCCCAGTCGTTCGGTTTGTTGCTTGTGTCACAGCACCGCCATCACCCGTTACGCGCCCACCTAGAATAGCGTCGGCTTGCGTTATGTGTAGCCCCATGTTTACCAGCGTATCTTTTTGCCCAGCCATATCAATCTCCTTAAATTACCGGGGGACTAGCCCCCGGAGTTGATTACAGCGTAGCCAGCTTGAACAGCGAGTAGGTACTGGCAGAACCAGACGTCAGCACTGTACAGATCGACATCGTTGAAGCTGCCAAAGCTACCTCAGCGTTAGCCGCAGCCGCGTTGATCGTGCCACCAGTAGGGGGCCAAATCTTGCCAGCGTTTGACGATGCGTTAGTAATAAACAGCACCGTACCTGCGGGAAGGTTAGCTGGGATGCCAACCGAATCCGAAGCGTTAGCTACGGTAACAACAGTGATGTCGCCTTGAACTAGCGCCGTAGCGCCGCCAGCCTGAGATTGTGTAGTCGAAGCCGTTACGGTCGCTACGTTATTGCCTTTGTTCATTGCCATTATTGATTCTCCTTAAGAAACGTAAGCGATAGCAAATGCGCTGTCTTTGGTAGCTTTATATCCGAACACATTTAATGATCTGACATAATCCCCGAAATCGTAAGGGTTCCGAACTTGCTCGGTCTTAGTGATTTGGGAAGCAAATGTGAATGCCGACTTGTGTCCAGCGATCAACAAACGACGAGCGGCGGTGTGGGTTGCGCCAACAGTTTCTGTCGCATCGCCAGACTTCATAGCCGCGTTAGCCGCGCCCTTTGGCAAGTTGTTGGAAACATAGGTAGTGAAGCGATCAATCGTACCGATCTTGCCGTTGCGAACCATCGACTGGCTATCACCCATGAACTGAGCTTGCGCCAAGTTCGACTGCATCAGCAAATTGCGGCTGTAGGGGTCAATGACCATCCAACGGTCTGTCTCAGGGATGTTCTGTTCATCCAACACACCCGAAAAGGCGGTCAGCATTTGCAGAATATTTGAGCCAGTCAGAGTCACCGGAGCGGTGTTTGTGCCGAGGTTGTACGCACCAGACTTCACACCAGCAGTCGCGCCGCTGTTACCAGAAGCAGGAGTACCGTAGGTCGAGTTCAACGCGAGGTTGAAGAAGCAAGTGCTATCAACTTTAGTCTTCATCTGCATGGCGGCGTCATTGCTGAACATATCCATCAGATTAGGTTTCGATTGATACTCGATAACATCATTGACTTGGAAGGCGAAGTACAAGCCTTGGTCGATCTGAAGCTCAAGCGTCGCGGGGGTGGGGACTTCATACGTCAAGCCCTGACCAGCAACGTACCGATTAACGGTAAGCGTAGGGATCGAGTTGATGATAACTTTGTCGCCCATGCCTTTAAGCTCGCCTGACCAATCGGTATTAGCGATCTCGGCAAACACGGTAGCCACATAGAATTTCTTCTGAAGTTGTGACGACCACAGGGTTGGGATAAACGTGCCGGAAGCCGGGGTGCTGGTGGCAAACGCGCCACCAACGGGGGTTGTAACTGCTGCGGTAATCGTTGCCATGCTTTATTACTCCTTAATTTTGGTGAATGCCTTGGATTACCAGCGCACTCGTCCGTCTGCAACGGCTTGGTTTGCTTCAGCTTCCAGCCTGTCGGCTTCTTTCTGACCAAATTTCTGCACATTACGAACGTCCATAGCTGCTTTGTACTCCTCCACAGACCAAACTTTTCCGCCTTGTGGCGGGGGTGTGCTTGATCTCTGGGTGGAAGGCGTGACTTGTCGCTGAAGTTCTGATTGCACTGCGGGGCTTCGTGCGGGAGCTTGTTGGGTTTGGTTCGGACCACGCCACCGAGCAACAAGGTTGGCTATCTTCTGGGCATCGCCCCGTTGAATAGCTTTTGCTGCCAGAGTGCGATATGTATCCTCTGCAAATTCAGGTGTGGTGTCTAGCCAATCAATCCAAGCAGGATCACTATCTACGGCTTTCCAATCTGGGACGAGGTTCATAACGCCTGTCCAAAACTTCTCTGCCGAGGTTTGTGCTACTTGGTCTGAAACCTGCCCTACGTGCTCACGTACCGAGCCTACATCCTTGCGGAGTTCAGCCATAGCCTTCGCAATTTCCTTAGCTACAATGGCTTCCGCTTTACGGTTTACCATGTCGATAAGGTCCGAACCATAATCTTCGGCGTCTTTCAAATCTATCTCCGCAGTATCGGCCTTGCGGGAGGGTTCCGCTTCTCTAGCATTGAGTTGCTCCGACAGATGTTGTATCTGCTGGTTCTGCTCTTTTAGCTGCGCGTACAACGCCGGCATTTCACTATTCAGTTTGCCCTGAACAGTTTCAAAACGCTTGCGCCAATACGCTGGGTCCTCCTCTTGCGACACAGGTTTCGGTGTCTCCACCGGCTGCGAAGGTTCGGCAGTCCTCGGTAATTGAACAACATTAGATTGTGTTTCCTCAGAAACGGGCTGTGCGGATACCTCCTCCGACGCCGGACTTTCTGGGTAAAGCTCTGCCTGTAGTGCCTCGGCTTGATCTATTTGCTGCTGAACAACTGCGGGTAATGCCATGATTTCTAGTCCTTTTTCACGCCGAACTCAGGAGTTGCGCCGTCTTTACGGGCTGCGTCTTCCATTACGGGCTGTGGTGGAACAACAAAATAAAACGTCATTTCGGACGTTCCTTGTCAAGGATAGACGCGCTATCCTCAATCAATTTGATTAGCTTCTGGATGCAACGAGCTTCTCCCTGTAGGAGCCGCATGGTTCGATCATCGTTTGCATCTCTAAGCATTTGGTCTGCCCTTTTTTGCTCATCAACTAGATAGTTTTTGAAGGCGGCGAACTCGGTTAGGTTTCTAATCCTGAGCAAGCTCTCCAGTAACGGTCGCTGTAGTTGATTCATTTACATAGTGTAAACATTATTATTACAACGTGTCAAGCGTTTTCTTGACAACATATACGCCAGCGTTGCAATCTCTTCGTCAGAGGGGTTACGCACCCCATAGCCCCCTATTCCTTCGGTAGCCACCATCCCCACCCCCATGCTCCATGAACATACCGAAACCCCCGCCGAAACAGGAACTCCGTCGAACCCAGAAGTACAAGGAAACACAGATATGGAAGCACCAGCACCGCCACTACTGCGAGCGCCAGAAACTGATACGAACTCTCCAAATGACGCAGGGCGAACAAACGCATTAGCTGATCCTTTACGAGAAATACAACTTCCACTGCCGATTGCTGTAGGAAGCAACGACGTATTCGATGACGCAAAAACCCTAACTCTTTGTAGTGATCCCGATGACGCGCTTGTAGTTGTTTTTACTACATAGCCATCCCTGATCGGGGTGAATTTTAAGTTCGGAGGTGAGGTTCCGTGGCTAGTATTCCACCACCCCTGTTCGTGATGGAACAGGAGATCGAGCAGCATTTATACTTCCTCTCCCCACTCGCAGATCACATCCATCGACCCATTCACTGCATCATTAGTCACCACTAGGTAATCCCCTCGAACCATTGTGAATTCAATGTGGTCGTGGTCAGAAAGAACTATGGTGGATGATACGGCGGCTTCCAGTGTCACAGCAGCAACGAACTTAAGCAATGCAGTATTCACAGCAGTTGCTCTCACTGCCCCGGCATTCATATCAGTGGAATCAGTCTCAATGTAGCTGCCATTCCCATTGGCTACAAAAGTAGCTCCAGTAATAGCGGCTGGATCGCGTGTTTTCCAGATTTTAAGAAAGCACTTCTTGGTATTAGAGGCTGTGACCGCTGTGATGATAACTGATCTGGTATTAGTGACAGAGCCAATCAACGCAGGGACCTTAATCACCAGTACTGGCTTATCCGCACCGTTAGTTGCTACCGCTTGCGCGTAGGCAGAACCGAACTCTTCGCCATTCTTGTTTCCGTTCTCGCTGGAAGTATCCACACATCCAATAGACATCGACACGTCAGCCGTTGTTCTAGTGCAAGTGAAGCACTGAGGCAATGCTGGATTAGCCATACTCAATGAGGTCAGCGTTCCTAGATTCGCAATCGTAGCTACATGTACCAGATTGATGAAGAATTTGTAATTACCTACGCCGCGCCATTGATACTGGATGTCATAGACATTACCTTTCTCCACATTGAATCCAGACACGCCAGAGGTATCAATTAGTTGCTCTACCGTCTCCGTACCATTGATTGTCTTGGTGCAAGAATACAGTAAGCCATCTGCCTTGAGCTTGAAATACACACCGTTCTCAGTAGTGCAAAGTCCCCACGTCCTGATTCCATCGGCAGTCTTGCTAGGACACCACAAGGCAGTTGAGAATAAATGCCCTCTGTTTGGCTGGTATCTTGAACACCTTCGGGATTGCAACGAGACAACGGTATTGGAGGCAGAGGTAGTGAGAACCGCCGCGCCATAGGTCGAGACTATGTTAGTCGAGGTATAGACCTGAGTCGAATTCTCGAACATGAAATACTTGGACTCGGGAATGTCGAATGTGAACATCCCGTGATCGAGCGAATGGACAATACTGACCTTCTGACTACCCCACGCATCTACGGTTAGGTCGCCTGAGCCGAGTGAGCCGCCTATCGTTATCCGATTCTTCGCAGAATCCCACACGTTGCTGAGTATCTTGACCAACCCACGCAGCTTACCGCTTACCGTACCGGTGGTGTCCGTGCTGACCGCTGCGTCGGTTGTCGCGCCGAGGGCTACGTCGCCGCCGTCTGTGATTTCAACCTTGCCAATGACTTCGGTTCCCGCAGTAAGGGCTACCCCAGCAGGCACTTCCACCCGCTGGCGCAAATAATCCACCCCACTTCGGGTTACTACACCGTTGTCGATCCGTTTCCCCGTGTTATCCGGGGCGATGATTACGAAGCCATCTGAACTCATTTGTTAGCCAGTAGTTGGGATTTCTGTTGTGATCCGTGGGTGCTACCGAACCAGAAGGAAACGCAAGCCGTCCATGCCGTGCCGAGTGAGCCAAGCATCACAAGTAGTGGGTCAGTCTTCTCAACTGTGCCAAACATGAGGGCGAGAAGGATTCCGAAGAATCCGACCGTCACCATGTAGGTCAGGATGGTCGGTGTCGTGGATTTGGTAGCGATCTGCATGTTTCTCGCAGATTCAGTATCTTTGAACTCCAACTCGCTGTACTTGAACCCGCGCTCTTTCTCGGATTCCTGATACTGAAGCTCCAGCTTCTTGAGTTCCGCAACCATCTCCCCCGTGAGTTGCTGCTTCTTGAATGCGTCAGCGATCTTGTCCTGCGTGGGTTCATCTACGCCGATGATGTTACCTATTGCCGCAACTGCTACGCCACCAAGAGGACCAAGCAACGCTGAAGCTACTGTAGGAGCAATTGCTCCAAGTATTGATTTAAAGTCCATTACAGTCGATCCTCTCTTAATATTGCTAAACAAGCTTCTAACATACGTACAGGTTTAGTATTTTCAAAATGTTGTGCTAATCGCATTACTAATGTTAAACAAGATTCAACAATTATTTGTTGTACTTTAGGACGATCTGAATACATTCGTTTTAAAGTACCTTCATCATCATAAATCATAAATCATAAATTCCTACACCCTATAGAATCGCTAGACCCCTCTAATGATTCGAGATTGAGAGTGTAGGAATTCATGGTTACTCCGGCATTTGTACTGGTAACGTCATCTGCCATTTACGTTCAGCAAGCAAATAACCTTCTAATGCCCACAATTTACTGAATGCATCTTTATAAGCGAGATTACGACCAATTTCCATATCAAAATTACGACTATCTACACACGCTGATTCACCACGAACACTATACCCATTTTCAAGTTTAATGTTACACAGTGTCACTGTACTATCTGGTAGAACAATATAACTCACATTATCAATACGTGATTCAATACCATCCTTTATTACTTTATCATGCGGTCTATTTGCAATTGCTTGGTCTAATTGTACTTCTGTCATTGTACGGCTCATTTGTATTACTCCATTTATTTAGTGATAGATCGTGTCACTAATTCACGTTTTATATTGTTGCTACGAATGCACCAAGTGCCATTAATGCAGCAACACAAGCTACTGCAAAGTAGAAACTCTCTTGTTCTTGACGATCATATTCTTCTTTGGAGAAACCACCATGCTTAAACATATTGAATCTCCATTGGTTGTCCAAGTTGAACCATCGTATTCAAACGAATCATTAAGGCGTCATAGGCGAGTTTTGAGCTGTTAACAACGTCTTGCCCACGCGATAACCCAACAAGTAAGCAGCCGTGTGTATCGGCGTTGGTATTGCCTTTATGTATTCTGATTCCGGTAAATCCCGGTACATCGAGGACATGCGGCATGACACACTGAAACCGCTGGGAGAAGTCGAGGACAAGGACGTATCTGCCTCTTGGAATCGCTGTTTCACCATCAATCTTCTCCTTTGGATTTATTTCAAGTTGTCTATCTTTATCTTCTAAACCATAACAAAAGAAACTATCTCCAAGATAAATCTTAGACAGAGTACTTTTACTGGTAAAAATATCTCGTTGAACAAGGATTTTCATTTGATAACCTCAAATACTTTAACTATGACAAGTCCTAAACCACCTGCAAGAATTGTCCATAAACCAATAGCTAAAGATTTCATACCTCTAATTTGATCAAACTCTGTTTGATGCTGCATTATCTTATCTTCTAGTTCTTTAATTCTTGTAAATGCCCTATCTAATGCTTCTTTTTGGTGACGATGCTCAAGCTCTAGTGTAGCAATAGTAGCTACAGTAAGCTTTACAGTTTTCATATCATCACGTAATTCAGTTAACAATGACATGATTACAGCCATATTCTGTTGTAAAGCAGTAATATTACTCACTTGAGGACACATACCTCCGTTAATTGATGGACATTCATTCATGGTTTAAGATGCTTTCCGGTAGGATCAAAAGGATCAAGTAGGGATTTCGCTATCCAATCGGCACAATGTGCTTTCCAATCGTTACCTCGAACCAAACGGGAAAGTCTCTGACTGAATGTATATTCTCCCTGTTTCGGAAAGTCCCAAAGCAGGACAGCGAAGAGGGTATAGTTCAATACAATATCCAGAGCAATTGCAACCACAATTAAAGGAAATGCCATTACTAAAGCAGTTTTCGTTGTCAATCCAGCTTCCTTGGCTCTCAACATTGCCATCACAAATACGTATAGGGGCCATAGTGCATAGATGCATAACAGGAACACGATGGTTTCTGGCATCTATCCAATCCAGAAGGATATTCCAGCATCAATCTTGAAGTTACCATTGGTAGAAGTGACCGCATTGCCGTAATCGTCGGTAACATCCATCACCAAAAGCGCCTTATTACCCTTAGAAGCGTTGTAAATAACCGCTCCACGAGCCGTAATTGATGCGTTTTTCCAGATTGTTTCCTTATTCCAGCTTACAACTGCCCGAATACCCTCCGTAACAGCGTCATAACCCGTCAAAACCGCCCCTCCAGCCACATAACCCTGCCCTTTTACCTCATTTTCCTTGGAATACTCCGTAATTAAGGGGGTTAGGTTAGCTTGTGGCGTGAATAAGGCTATTTTGTACGTGTCACCGCGCTGATGTACCCCAGTTACGAAGTCCAACTTGGCGGAAACACAAAGACCGGGTGAAATTGACATGGTTTTACGGCTTTTCAAAGCCCGGAGTGATGTAAACCAGCGTTGGACCCGCCCCAGAAGCGATTGCGGCTACAAAATCTGCCCCCCGTGGGACATCAACGATCTCCGACGAACTTGGGTGGAGGGCATAACAAGCTGATCCTGCGCCGTCTGCCGTGGGGATTACCGCCGTAGCAGAACCGACTCCGAACTGGACATACGCGATCAGTGTGGTGCTTGTATTAACAATACGGGCTTGTGCGCAAATAGGCAAAGCGAGACTTTTACTGGTCGCAGTGGTCGAAATACAAATGGTTGGGGGACTGGCTCCGAAGCTCATTATTTACACCCTTTTTTGGAAGTCGACTTCTTGCCTTCCGATTTCTCGGCTTTGGCATATGCCCACGGAGGCATCTTCTTCTCCATTTTCTCTTCTTTTTTGGATTCCTTACCGAACTTCATAGGCATCTTTTTCATTTCACATCCTTTGCGGAGAAAAGTTATCTGTAATTGGCGCGCCATCTTGCAACTCTTGTCCGGGCGCGGTCATCGTTTGCTGCGGTACGCCATACCCCGGTCCGGGGGTTATCCCCATCATGGGTACTGCGGGTTGGTGCTGCATTGCCTGTTTGATCTTCATGCCCATCATCTCGCCGTTTGGACCCCGTTCTACCTCGATTTCTTCGGTCGGTGCGTTGGCAATCTGGGCTTGCATCGCTGCTTGCTTAGTGGCATCCATCTGTTTCTGGTACGCCTTAGCCCGGATGATCTCTGACGGCGGGATGATGTCAGGCATGTCCAGCGACTCGGTGACTTCTCTAAGGATGTCTGCAATTGCTTCTGGACCGACGATCTCATTCACCAGCGGGTTATTCAGGCAAAGCTGTAAGAACTCATTACGCCGAACCTGAGCATTCTCTTTAGCCACCATCGAATTCGCGCCGCACACCACGATGTTTATGTCGCCTTTCAGGTCGTCATCTGTGCCGTACTTCATGTTGTAGAAGTATAGACGCTCAAACAGCGGTTGGGCTACGTTGATGTCGATGTTGGATATAACCTGCTTAATGGCTTTCCCTGCGTTGCCCATCATCATGGACATACCACTCGCCGTTCTCCCCGCTCCACCCGCTGCGGCGTCTCCTGTCATGTACCGTGGGACGCCTGTATGTTCGTCTGCCAGCACTGAGAAGAACTGATAAATCTGCATCAACTCACCCGCAATGCTGCTAGGCTGGAAGAACTGTACGGGCGCTGCGCCAGAGCCGTATGGGTCGCTCGTCGTCTGCCAAATCTTCCACGGGTACATCTGGGTAATATCCTCGCCCGGAGGGAGTCTATCTACATTCACGAAAGTCTGAGGCCCAGACGCAATGCCCATGTTGTTCGCCATCGCCCTTGCAGCGACGTTGCACTGGAACTGAGTGTCACGGCATAGATCAACGACAGAGTTACCCCAGAACGTCCCCGGAACTTCCTCGTAGCTCGCCTTGTAGTAGGGCTTCCTGCCCATCGGGTCTGGATTTAACATGGCTTTGATGCACCACCGCCCGATCATCCACACTTCGCAAGAGTAGTCTTTCAACGGATCAGGTATGGCTTTCTCGTCCATCCCCCACTCGATCAGCAATTTGCCTTGGACACTTCCCCAATACTGAAGGGCATCTATGGTTCCATTGACGTTCTGAGCTACGGCAGCGACGGACTTACCCTCTACTTCAGCTTTCTGTGTGTCAACGTACAGCCACTCGTTCAGCCCACCCTTACCATACTCATCCAGTACCTGCTCAATGGCGTCATCTGAATACCCTTCAACGCCACGCATCTCGTTTATGGCTTGCCTCGAAAGTTTATGCCTCTCGATCAGGTCGCCATCATCCACATCTGCCGCATGCGCCGCAGGATAAAACATAAACGGATCAACCCGCGCCCACTCCAGCGTCAGGGTATCTTCAGTCTTCAGCGTCCATTTCGGCTGCGATGGAGGCTGTGCTTGTTGGGGTGCTGCCCCACCGGGAGAGGGAGCCGGTTGGGGAGTCGGGGCAGCAGGGAGGACTTCAGGTTGTGGAAGCGGTTGCGCTTCCTGTACCCATTTGATCTTGGTTTTGTTACGGACTATCGGACCTTTGATGATGGCGCTTGGGAAGGTAACGATGTCCTCGATGAACTCTGACATGGCGCGTTTGAAGCTGCCCTCTGCCAGTTGGTCTTCCATCTTGATCTGCATCCGGTCACACATCTCCCCCGCACGCCTCTTGGCGTTAGAGATGATCCGGTCTTTCATGTACCCGACGATGCGTTCCATGTCGGCTTGCTGCACCTGTAACCCGGTTAGCTGCTCATACTGCTGGGCTTCTTGGGTTGCCAGTGCCGCTACGGAACGTGCAATGATCGGAGGTAGGTCAGGTATGGGTGTAGGTTCAATCTTGAGAGGCCAGCCTGTGTTTCGGTCTGCCCCCATCGCCACATCGCGTATCCAACTCGCCGCTGCACGGGCTTTGTTGGAACTCAACATCATGTATATTTCCGAGCCGCCTGTCTTCTTGATCTCGTTCAGGATTTCAGGGTCGTATTCCCCCCTTCTTTGTCGCACAGATTGAAACATTCTGGGTTCAACGGTTTGCCGCTTTGCTTGAAGGGCGTTCGACCAAACTTCTTTGACATGCCCAGCCAACCCTTGGATCACGCCTTGGTTGTTGGCAGCTTCCGCACGAGTACGGGCTTCTTCGCGGGCATTGATAGACGCCATGCCTTCCATCGCCACTGATCCCTGATAGGGAACTAGACCACTAAGCGACGTGCCGGGAAGTCCGGGGGTAGGTTCTGAGCCGAAATCCATCTAGGAAAATCCCGCGTAGTAGTTACGAATCGGACGATCCTATCATCGTTTTGGGGACAAAGCAAATTTTATTTGGTGCGCGATGTAGGACTCGAACCTACAGGATTCAGTTTCTAAGACTGACGCGTATACCAGTTCCGCCAATCGCGCATGTAATTTTGGTCGGGGTGGTAGGATTTGAACCTACAGCCTCCTGCTTCCAAAGCAGGCCGTCTACCAGATTGACATTACACCCCGAGGAGGGGTGGTGCGGGGGAATCAGTGGTTTTCATAGTGTGTTTAGTATATCAGGTTTTACCCGACTGCCCAACGGTATGGCGCATCCTTAATTTCTCTGCGCTGTGAGAGCGCGTTACCGCCAAATATACCCCCTCCATCGTGCTGGAGACAAGCGTATTGACACGCGTCCTGCATATCGCTCGTCGGGTGGCGCTTCTCGGGAGTTGTATCCCGTTCTCCCTTAGTATTCACCTTGTACCTGTATTTGCCCCGGAAGCCTTGTATCAACTCGTGGCACTTCGGGTCTATCAGGAACGCTGAGTTCCCGTTAACTGTCCGGGTCAGGTAAGACTCTACGGCTCCCAAGCGTGCGGCGATGCTGTTAGTTCTGGCGGCTTTCACGGTGAACCCTTCGGCTCTGAATATATCGGCAACGCACCGTTCATCTGTCTGTGCACGTTGAAATGCAGCAGGATCGATAATAATCACTGACGACTTTGTGGGGTACTCGTTGTTCAGCATCGGCTTCAGAATTTCCCGGCAGAAACGTAGCGCTCCCATCCCCCCCGCGTGTCCTGTAACCGCGTTGAGTACCAATACCCTGCCGTCGTGTGTCTGCTGCGTTATTACCGCCGTGGGGTTGAGTCCGGCATCTACTCCAATTACCAGCGTTGAGGACTGCGCAATCAAGGGTGTCTTTGATACGTGAGTATCTGCGTTGAAGCATTTGAATACTGGCGAACCAGATAGTGACTTACCGAACTGCCCATCTACATATATGGAAATCCACTCTTCTGTTTTTCCATGGCACAGGTTCTCATAGTATCCGTCTGGCAGGCAATGCAACCAATCTGCTTCTGGGCTTCTCCCACTGGGCTGTATTACAACATGGGCGTTCTCTGGTGGGTTCTCTATAAAGGTATGCCAGAACGTATCAGCGTCCGGTGGGTTAGACGCCCCCCAAACTTTGTGTATCTGCTTACCGTCGTCAGCGCAGCACCCAACTCCGTTCATCGTTTTGTCTGGGTATCGCCCGAGCCGCCCTGTCAGCGCGTTAAACACGTCGGCGTTAATCTCTCTGAACTCGTCCATCATCGCAAAGGACAATTGTAGACTGAGGAGACGTCGTACGTCGTTGCTATCGTCGAGTCCCCTAAAGAGTACCTCACACTCCACGTCATCTACTTTGAGCATGTACCGCATGCCCGTTTTCATGTACGCGCCCGCTTCGCCGTCGGGGTACCACTTCAGAAAATCAGGGATCGTAGTGTCTGCGAGTTGTTCGCGCGTATTTCGGATAATGGCACACCGGCTTCGCCGGATTCCATCTGCGCACGGCGCTACGCGCTTGGCTTCGTGGATCAACTTGATAAGGCTGGCGCTCGTTTTGGTGCTTCCTACGCATCCAAGAATCAATTCGATGAACTTGTCCCCGGTGAGGAATGGCACCGTGCTCGGGATCGCGTTAAAGGTCGGCATCTTCTACTTGGATAGCAGGGCTTGATAGTGGTGATGGCTGCTGCTCTATTGTTATGCCTTTGAACGTCTCGGACGAGGGGGTATTGCCACCAATGTTAATTACCAACTGATATCCATTCCCTGCCGCAGATTGCACCTCTGCGCTCTTGCCGTCAATTTTCCCTGCCTTTAACAGCATCTCTGCGAGTGCTTGTTGTTGTACAAAGGTAAGCTCGTCCCGGCGCACGTATTGCTCATGCACCATCTTAAATGCCATAACCCTTGCCGCAGGTGCAAAAACTGCCGGGTCATCATGCACAGCTTCCACCAACATAGGTGGCAACTCTAGTTCTGGTCTAAGAGAATGCTTGGTCGTATCCATACTGTTAGTGTAGATCGGGTATGTAGGTAGTGTCAAGAGTTTAACAAGGTCAAAATTTTGGGCTGGAATTTTTTGAAATACGTTTTCAGGGGGGTGGGTAATATGTAATTGTCATACTATGAAATCCGGTCTGTGAATTGTATGACGATGGCATAGTATGAAAACTATGGGCGCAATGTGCGGAGTGGGTAAGGTGGTGGGGAGTGGGGGTGTTGCCCGTACCCATGGCACCGGGTGCCCCTTGTCCCGTCGTTTTCCGCGCCCCGATCGCCGCTTCACTTTACAGCGCGCCGTATATAGGGGCATAACATCGCTCCCCTAGTGAAGTTGGACGGTGACCTGTATATCACGCTGCTAGGAAAGTCCTTGGTTGTTCTGACGAATTCAATTCAGCAGCAAGGCGGGTTTAATCATCATGAGCATGCAGGATCGGCGACGGTCGGAAATGGTCGGTGGAAATGAGAATAGGGTATGCGCTTCTTTTGCGTATGTCTGGCTAGTCACTCCCCCCGAAATCAGTACGGCGACGGAATGACCCTTGAAGCATGCCCTAGCATAGGACGATATGATGCTATATCGCAACCGGCGAAAATGAAACTTACCCGCTGTACTGTTCGAAGTTTATGGTATCAGGTTAGGCGAAAGTCTGGAAACCGCGCTTTCATGTCATGGAAGTGGGCGCGCAATGCGTGCTAACTTGAAGCGTTTTAGCGGGTAACCGGACTACATTAAGACCGCGTTTCATCCTATCGCGGGTAATAGGATGCCGTATAGGACCGGTTAGCAAAGCAGAATACCGCCCATAGCTAACCGCCTATCAGATAGTGCCTTGCGTGGTGTAAGGTATTATTACATAGGGAAAACTATCATGGAAATCAAAAAACTCAATACGCTGATTAAAACTATTGGTAAGAACGCCGCAACACAACGCGAGCAGATACAAGAAGCATTGATCGGCTGCGCATTGTATGCTTTCAGTGCTGAGCGTAACATTGACCCGTTCAAAAATTTGTTTGCCGCCGTTGGCACCGGCGTGCATAAGGCGGGCATGTCAAAATGGGCAAGCTTGCACGCCCCAGTTCATTTTGCGAACGACGAAGTTAAACTATCGTCCGACCGGCAAAAAGAGATGTTTAACACTATTACGGCGGAACAATACGAGGCCGATTTGCGTGCGGCTCCTGAATGGTATGTTATGGGCGAGTTAAGCAACAAGTTACCCAACGTCTGGGATGCTGCGGAAGCGTTTAATAAACTCATTGAACAAATGGGCAAGCTTGGTAAGAAGGCTGACAAGAATGGCGATAGTATTGCCGCTATACAGTTATTCTCGCTCGCTGAGAAGGCGAAGGAGTTTGTTAAAACCGTGGATGCGGTAGAAGTTTAACATGTTAGAATTGCCCTGTTAAATCGGGGCATTCTGTTAAAGCCTTGCGAAACGGCAGGGTTTTAACAGAATCGTTTAACAATTACCTGCTTTGTTAAAGAAGTAGGCATTGCCACGTCTTTTGTTAAACTTTCGGGGCTAACCGGCAGTTTGTTAAGGAAAAGCAAGCGTTGTTAAATGTTGTGTTACATTTTCAGTTATGTTAAGAATCCAATATGCATCTTTAGAATCATTTTAACATTCTGTAAGTGGTTGTATATAGTAGTAATTATTTGTTAGAGTTACATTGTTACATTGTTACATTAAAAAAAAATGGGAACGTGGGAATTCTTTTTTCTCTTGCCTGTTAAAACGGCGCGCGAGCCGCACATTTAACACACTCCCACAAATTATTTTTTCCCAAAACAGGGCCTCCTCTCTTTTAAAATGTAACAATGTAACAATACTGCAAAATCAACGACTTACAATTTGTAAAACGTAACACTGTTAAACTAAAACGTAACACTGTTAAACTAAAACGTAACACAACGGACGAAAGTCTTTTAACAATGCCGAATAACATTTAACAAAGGAGTTGCCATGCCCAAAGATTTAACAGACTGGTTTTTGTTTGTTGTTTTAGCAACTGCCTTCATTGGTATGTTAGACTATTGCCTTGACTTGCTAGCTGCCTAAGATTTGGTTTAACTAGCGGTAAGCCTTTAGTTTAACACCGTGCCGACTGCGGTTCAGTCGGGCATTCCCTACTTTTAACAAGGAGCATTTAACATGAGCGCCAAACAACGGCAGGACGTGTCTTGTTTAATTAGAGTTGCATTCCGTCGCGGATTCATCGACGCTGAGACTTGCTTTCATTCCCTTTTAACTTTATCAATTAAGGACTACTGATATGCGCACTGTTACCGCTGACGAATGGGCAGACTACCTGTCCGACTTACGGGTTTATCAAACTGAGTACAACTATGGTGCGCATAGCGTCATGTATTCCCGTCTTGCTCAAGGTGCCAATGTAGGCATGGATGTAGGCGAGGTTCATTATTGCGCCAATGGCGACAAGTTTTATTTCATTCTTAACTAAGGACTACTAAAAATGCGCACCATCAAACTAAACATCCCGGACGGCTTCGAATACGTCACGGAAAACCATCTTGACGGCTTTGCTTTTGAGCGCGCCATTGGTTATTTAACAACGTGGGGTTTGTCGGGCTACCCTTCAGTATGGATTTTTCCTGACGGCTCGGGCGATATGGTTGCTAATTACTTCCGCACTGAGCCGGAGCTTAACAGCTATGGTTACCCTGCCACGCGCCCCGACTATCAACTCGGTGCAATATACGACCACGAAGCTGTATCTTATTCCTTCCACTCGTAAGAGCGACGACTCATCATGCAGATACGCAAACAAAAAGCGCGCACTCTGAAATACGACGATAGCCCGACGAGCGAGGCATATGTTTCGTGGGGCAAGACGGTAATCCCTTTGAGTTGCTTTTACCGCGAGCTTGCTAGGTTCGTTGATGCTGGGCTTGAATATTGGCACGCAATGGATTGCACCCGCGACCTCGTTATTCACTTAGACCGTGACGGCGAGACATACATTCTTGGGAAGGTAAGCGAATGAAAACCTACACTGTGCAAAAGGACAGCCATAACAACTACATCGTTTGTGGCGACACCACGCCCCGGAAAGGCTACTCAATTTGCTATACAGCGACAAGTTACAAAGAAGCCACGAATTACGTGGCGTATGCCCGGCACCAATAACCCAACGAAAGGAACAACCATGGCCTCAAATCCAAACAACTTGCTTGCCGACGAGAGCGAGCTATGCGAGCTAACCCCGAAAGAACTGTTGCCTATCCTCATTGAGCACGCCATTGCTGGCGAAGCTGTGGGTATTGAAGGCGCGCCCGGTGGAGGTAAGTCTGACATTGTTAAACAAGCTGCCATGCTTGCCGGTAAGCCCATGCTGCCGCCGATGAACCTCGAACTGAGTGACAGTACCGACATGAAAGGATTGCCTGCATTCAGCGACGACAAGCTAACACACCACTGGGCGAAGGATAAGCGGTGGCTACACCCAACGGCGTTCACTAACTTCATGGACGAGTTGCCTAGGGGTTCTATACCAGCACAGGGCGCGGCTTGCATGGCCTTATTGGAAAATCGGATTGATGATCTATACCTGCCAGATGGAACGTGGCATGTCTGGGCGGGGAATCGTACGCAAGACAGAGCCGGGGCGAACCGAGTGCCTTCTATTGTATACCAGCGTTGCAGTATGTATGGCTTGCGGTATGACGCACAGAGCCAGATAGAGTACATGCTAGACCTGCCTGAAGAGGAGGTTGATCTGCTAACCCTGCGCTTCCTGCGCATGAAGGGCGACGGTGCCATGGCGTTCGACCCGGCGAAGAAGATCAACGCAACACCGCGTTCATGGACGTGGGTTAGCAGGTACATCGCCTCGACTCATCAGCCAGACCCCGCAGCAGCAAGCGCAACCGCGCAACAAGCCGCGCCAAGACCGCTGCACTATGCCACGATAGCAGGGAAAATCGGTAAAGGCATGGCGACTGAGTTGATGGCGTTCCGTGAGTTAGCCCCGCAGTTGCCACCCATAGAGCAGATCATCATGGCACCCGATAGCGCAAAGGTGCCGGACAATGTTAGCGCGTTGTTCCTAGTCACCGATAGCATGGCAGATAAGGCAGGGCTGGGTACATTCGACGCCATGGTGACTTACGCTAAGAGGTTGCCGCCAGAATTTCAAGCGGCGTTCGTCAATTCAGCAGTAAAGCGTCACTCTGAAGTTACAGCTACGCGCGGGTTCGTTAGCTGGGGAATAAATTTTACTAGCAGCCTGTAACACATACACAACACAAATCTTACATACAAGGAAACCATCATGCAAGCAACTACACAAACCACAGCGACATCAATCATCAACGCATCGAACATCAGTAACCGTGCCATGAAGGTGCACTTGCATCGTGGCGGTACAGCAAAACGTGTGCGAGATAAGGACGCCGAGCAGCTTGTTAAATCGACACTGGGCGACGAGGGGCAGATAGTGTCCCGCGAACTGTTTAAGTCAAAGACGACCCCGCTTGCCAAGTATCAGCAGATCGGGAACGAGATGTATGCGTACCACGTCAAAGCGACGTTGCCTTTTGGCGACGATGGCGGAAGGCTTATACCCACAACGGCATACCTTGACTATACAACCAAAATGCAGGCTTACTTGCAGCAGCAGAAAGACCTCGCCATTGACATCATTGGTAACTGGCAGCAACTCGTTCTGGCTGACGTACGAGATAGGAACAATTCATTATACACGCAAGGAAAGCCACAGAATGCGAGCGAGTCGGATTATCCGACAGCAAGCCAGATCGCGTCGAAGCTGTATGTCAAGTGGTATCCCGAGCCAGTATCGACAAGTAACGACTTCCGGTTTGAAGTGCCGGACGACCTGAAGCGCGCGCTTGATGCCCAGCTTGACGAGTATGTTGCAGCAGCAGGTAAGGAGGTTTACGTGCGTATGCTTGACCCAGTAAGCGCGTTCGTTGAGAAGTGCGGCAAGTACACCGGCGAGAAGGGGCAGCGTTGGCACGACTCATTCGTGGATAATTTATCTGCATTGCAAACCGAGCTAGCACCGCTCAATATCAACGACGACCCGCAGGTAAGCGAGTTCCTGAAGAAAATCGACGACATAATCCGGCCTTATGCGCTTACCCCGGCGGCCATAAAAGACGACCCAGTTGCTAGGTCAGCGATGCGCGCGAAGTTTGCAGAGTTGGAAAGTTCGCTTAAAGGATACGTATTGTGAACTCCGGGGATTTTGTCACGCTGCGGTTCGGGTCTCCGCAGTGGGGCGAGTACAAGGACAAGCTCGTCGTTTCCGTATCGCTCAATGGCAACGAGATTAAGACGGTGCAAGTTATGCCTGACGCGCAATGGCATGATGTTATGTACACCGTAGGCACAGTGCTAGCGATGACTGGCGAGCTAAATAGTGACCCAAGGCCGAAGAAGATAGGAGATTAACATGGCAACTAAAGCGCAGAAAGATAAAGCAGTGAGCAACATATCGAGGGCAAAGGTGCAACTCGCACTACACCAACCGTTCTTTGCTGGTGTGGTGTTCAAACGTACCCTAGCACTAAGCGAAACCATGCCCACGGCTTGCATAGATCGCACAGGTAAGATAACCCTAGGCGTGGAGTTCGCAGCGAAGCTAACCGTACAGCAGACGATGTTCTTGCTCGCACACGAAACCATGCACTATATATTGCTGCATCTAGAGCGCCTTGGTACGAGGAACCATCGGGCGGCTAACGTTGCCATGGACAAGGTGATTAACGACATACTTAAGGATAGTAAAGTTGGCGAGCCGATACCCGAGGGTGTATTTCAGGAAGGTGCTAGGGCGTACACATGGGAGCAGCTATATAACGAGGAAGATGGCAGCGGCGGAGGGTACAAGCCGGGCGAAGGTAACGATGACCTGTCAGACGATGGCGAGCCGCTAACGTCAGAGCAGATAGAAGGCATAAAGCAGGAGATTATCCAAGCAGCGAGCGCAGCGAAGGCACAAGGCAAGATGCCCACAGGCTTAGTGCGTATGGTAGATAGTATCGTTAATCCTGTAACGCCGTGGCCTCAGTTGCTCGAGCGGTATATGTTGCAGCTAATCAAGCAGGGCACGTCGTATCGTCGCCCTAACAAGCGATTCATGGGGCATGACTTATATATGCCTAGCACAGACAGACAGCCGCGCATGGGTACTATGGTGGTTCAGGTCGACGAGTCGGGCAGCGTTGGCAGTGATGAACTCGCCCATTTTGCGGGGCACCTCAATAAGATACTAGAGACGTGCATGCCAGAACGACTCATCACGTTACACACTAGCAGCAGGGTGGCATGCGTTGAAGAATTTACGGCAGACGATTTTCCAATCAAGCTCGAAGCCAAGACGACAGGCGGCACGGACATGGAAGCGGGGTTCAGGTGGTGCGAGGAGCAGGGCATCGAGCCGGATGTGTTTGTGTGCCTTACTGACTTATGGACTGATTTTACGAGCGCGCCATGCTACCCCGTTGTGTGGTTATCCACGACGAAAGACAGAACCGCGCCCTACGGCGAAACAATTTACTACGAGGTGACATAATGAAATGGCTGACGTACGATAGTTGCGAGAATTCCCCATGGGGTTACGAAAACGAACCCTACCGGATTGATTTTGATACGTTTGAACCTAGGAAATACAAGGAACCCGTTGCTGGCGTAAGGGTGTATGAGAATGGGTTCGTATCGCTGCATAAAGCAGGTAACCGCGACCCCCATTGGCGGAGGAGAGTAAAAAACGTCATTGGGGCAGACCTTATAAACGTCAATGAGGTTATAGGATATAAGTTTTATACAGAAGCCGGAGCGCGGGTTAGCAAGAAGGATATTATGTCCGGCTGTTACTTCTTCGACTTCAAGCTGGGTAGAATGTACGCAGTAAATTCGTCGAACCCATTGAAGTTTTTTGCCCCGCATGCAATGCCTGTAGGTAAGGCGAACGTCGCTTACACAGAACGAGACATTGACGCGGAGAAGGCGTTATGTGGAACGATGGCTGAGTTACTAGCGTTAGGTAAAACATTGTGTGCGCTTAGGATGCTTGATAGAGCTATGGGCGCCAAGTCAGCGTTTAGGTTTTTTATTATCGGAGAGTGCAAAGACCTGACAACCGAGTTATCCCGGCGAGCGGCAGTGGCGTTGGTACTGTTCCCCGGCAACGTCGCGGACTATATAAAGGAGCATTGCAGTAAAAAAGTAACTGCTCCGTACTTATGTTTCAAACAGGAGTGATACACTATGGACGACTCATCAATACGCTGTAAAGATTGTAATAGCCGAAACGTCAGAGACGTTAGGCATGTAGTTTCACGAACTAAAGGGTTTCATCCCGACTATGAATGCGGCGACTGCGGGTTCCGTTGGATAGACCAAGGGCACTTCGGCGCAAGGCGTACGCTGCGCGAGTTGTTTGATGCTACGAAAGAGTTTCATGGGGAGAGCGGGGTTACTGAGTCTAAAGTCCTTAGGAGATAGTTATGAGATACATAATTCTGTGGATACAGGCATGTATGGCAACTATTGACGCACACCTTTTGCAGCAGCAGGGGCGTATGGACTTGGTAGGTGAGGCGCTTAACCAGCGGTATAGGTATGAGCGGGAGATGAGCCATATTCGATTGAACAAACGGTACGGTGGGCTAAGGTGATGTGGTATCAGCGGTGGTACACGGCGGCCACGGAGGGCAAGGCATGACCACCGAGCAGACCATTCAGGACGTGGCGATGATCGCTCGCAATGGAATTGATCGCGTGATCGAGCTTGAGCGGGAGAACAAACGGCTTGCGAAAGCCCTCGCTAATGCGAATGAACAGGCAGAGCGCTTCGAGCGTGAATGGTATTTGCGCGGCGATGAAATCGAGCGGCTACAAGAAGTATCGGATGAGATGTTTGCGGCGATGACGGCGGCGCTGTTGCTTGCCCCGCACTCCAGCGGAGCCTACGGCGTGCTGAATGAGGCAATCAAGAATATTCAGCCCCAGTGGATTCGCCACGGTGAGCTAAGGTGATGTGGTATCAGCGGTGGTACACGGCAACGAAGCAACTCAAAACAGAGCGTGATCCAGTAGTAATAAAGATGATCCAGCACCGGATCGAGATGTGTAAATTTTTAATGGGAGAAGTAAAATGACCGAACCAATTGAATCAAGAGATACAGCAGCACCCACGTTTGAAGATGGATACGTCACCTTCACAGCACTACCCGCCGCCCTTCCGGTATGGGCAAGGCAACGACTCATTAAAGTACAAGATGATCCTACGTTACGAGATCGGGTTGAGCGAGAGCTTCGCGCAGAATTAGGTGTACTGTACTCGCGAAAAGAGTTCCGACCCATTAACAGAACTATCATTTAACCGAACTCCAACCCTGCTGCACACTTATCCATTGCCCACAAAGGGCGTGAATCAGTAAAAGCTCTAGGCAAACTGGCAGTAGGGTGTGGGGTACTTACTTATGAGAAGACCATGAGAGAAATTGAACAACAAGTAGCTGAAATGCTGGCTTACATCAAAGCCCTCGAAGCCCTGCAAGCGTTGAAAAGGATGATGAAATGAAATTTCTAAGAACCCCACTGAATGCAGTGGCAATAGAAGCGGTGCAGCAGCAACTTGATGCATCACCTAATCGTGAGCGCAAGGCAGGGTATTTAGAGTGCTATGAGGACTTGGTGGTGCTGCTGAAAGATAAGAGTATCGGCACGTTGGTTGAGTTGCAAGATGTCATGGGTACGTTGGCTCGTAAGGGTAAGGCGCTGTGAATTCAATGACCCTAGCAGTAGCCAACCTGCTCGCCCCACCACCACCAGAACCATCAGATGAAGGCGCGAGGTTATGTTCAGTCTGTTTAGAGATGATTCCGAAAGAAGGTTTCACCTACCGTAAGGACGGGTATCGCAGCACATCACAGTGCAAGGGTTGCAAGAATGTCGAGCAGAACCTGCGACGTAAGCGTGGTTGTGGTCGTCTAGGCAGACCCGTCGCTGGATCAGTATCCGAAGCGAGCAAGAAAGCCGGAGTTGCCGAGAGCACTGTGCGTAACCGCATTAAAACTGGAATGACGCTGGAGGAAGCACTGGCGAAACCGAAGGAGAAAGCCAAATGACTAAATGGCAACAAGCGGTGTCGAACCTGCTGAACCTCAAGCCCGGAGCGCCGAAGATTTATACGCCAGTACCGACAACGAAGAAGTGCAAGGAATGCGGTAAGGAGAAGGATGTGTTTTTCTTCCACAAGAACAGTGTGAAGTGCAAGCCTTGCCAATTACTGTACGTAGCGAAGTGGAAAAGGGAGAACAAAACATGGGGCTGAAAGTTGATTTAGATGCCGTAGTCCATGACGTCAAATGGATGCTGGACACATACCTCGGTTACATGGCATCGGGGGACTATCGCAAAGCAGACGAGGTTGCAGCGCGTATGAAGTCGCTGGTCAATGAGCTACACAACGAAGCATGGCACAGCTACCACACATCAGGGACGGGGGCTATATGAACGAGAGAAAACTAGCGTCGATACAAAGAATTGCAGAAATTAAAAATATTCCGAATGCAGATAGCATTTGTGCGTACCGCGTTAATGGTTGGTTGGTGGTCGATTCGATAGGAAAGTACCAAGTTAACGACTTGGTGATCTTCTGCGAGATTGATAGCTGGATACCTGAGAACATTGCCCCGTTCCTATTCAAAGGTCGTGAGTACAACGGCGTCAAAGGGGAGAGGCTTCGTACCATCAAGCTGCGGGGTCAGGTTAGCCAAGGGTTGTTGCTACCGCTTCCAGAGAACACTATTGCCGAGGAAGGTACGGACGTTACTGAAATGTTAGGCATCCAGAAATGGGAGCGCCCTATACCAACTCAACTTCAAGGGCAGATGCGGGGCAACTTCCCGTCGTTCATCCACAAGACAGATCAGGAGCGGATACAGAACAGACTGGAAGTATTGGATAGCCACGATAAGTGGGAAGTGTCGCTGAAGATGGATGGCAGCAGCATGACCGTGTATTGGTGGGAAGGTGTGTTCGGGGTTTGCTCACGCAACATTGGTCTCAAGACAGATCAGGAAGGTAACACGTTCGTTGATGTAGCCAAGCGAGTTTTTGATGGGTACGACTTCACAGGATTAGCCATACAAGGTGAGTTGATGGGTCCAAAGATTCAAGGCAACAGAGAGAACCTAGAGAAGCACCAGTTCTTTGTGTTCAACATCTTCGAGATCAGTAGGCAGGAATACTTAACGCCGGAATTTACACGGGCGTTCTGTAAAGAGAATGGACTAACACATGTTCCTGTCCTACACCCACTCATGAAGATCGACGGTGTTACGTTGGAGTCAATGCTTGATCTGGCTGATAACACGAAGTCACTAAGCCACCCAGTTGCTGAAGGTCTGGTGTTCAAACGGGAGGACGGACAAGACAGCTTCAAGGTAATCAGCAACAAGTTCTTATTGAAGGAGAAAGAATGAACCTAGTGGAAGAACTACACGAAGCAGCGTTGAAGGTCGAGAGCTTCTACGGACATGGGGTAGCAGCACGACTCATGCGTGAGGCAGCAGAGAAACTGAGGGAACTGATGCCGGTCGAAGTGCCGGTTGAGGATGTGGCTAAGAAAGGGGAAGAGTGATGAAGATATTCGATAAGGTTTATGACTGGGAATCGCTTTACGATTTGGCTAGGGATATGGAAGAAGCGTTTCAGCCAGACTACAACCAGCTAGTAAGTAAAGTACCAACAGACAAATACGGTATGCACAAGGGGTCTTTCCGAGTGTCCATTGAGTGGAGTGCTGAAGAGGTAGAGGAAGAATGATGAACACACTACAAGAAATGCGGGATGTAATAGACGCGGCAATAGCGGGGAAAGCGATTCAGCGTGATTACGGTAACGCTCAATGGCTAGACACAAACCCGCTGTTTAACTTCTCGGTGTACACCTACCGCGTCAAACCCGAACCAAAACAGGATTTGGTTGTGCTTATTAAGACTATCGGACAGAAAGGCTCGTTCGTTTTTAATAGTCTGCGGGATGTGGCTGGAGCAAATCTAAAACTCACTTTCGACGGTGAGACAGGCGAACTCAAGAGCGCGGAGGTAATCAAACCATGACCGCCTTTGAACAGTGGGCAAACTACTTCCGAGAGAACTACAGAGCGTTCAACCCAGACGAGCATGACATAGCTGAGTTGGCATTTGACGCAGCCCTTGAACACGCGGCGAAGATTGTGGAAGGTGGGCATTTCCTACACGATCAAGCACCAGCTAAGTTGTTCTCAATTGAAGTCGCTAGAGCCATCAGAAAGGAAATCGCCCACCCCGCACCCGCTGTACCTGAAGAACAATGGATCACGGAGTTACGATACGAATTGATGAAGTCGAAAATGACACACAACTTTACATTCAGTCGTAACGAGGTTATCGCGCTGCTCAACGCAGCACCGAAAGGAGAAACGCTGTGACACTTGTTGAGCAACTAAGGAAACTAAGTGCGGAGAACTCTGCGCCACGCGACTGTATTGACGAAGCGGCAGATGTTATTGAAAACCTAACTGCGTTAATAAATCGACTGTGCAGACAAATTAATAAGGTTTCTCCGAGGAATGATGTTGCCGTAAAAGCTGCTCAGTACATGCACCGAAACAATTTGATGATGGTGTCACTCCTACGCGACGACGAAGGGGTTGCTATGGTGATGGACATGATACGCAATACTGACGATGAGCCACTGCCAATGGATGAGGCAGGCACTCTGCGAATTGAACTCCACAACGCACGCTTTGACCACCGATGCAGAGTTGAGCTTCTAAAGAATGACGCAGCGGAGGAAATAGCTCGACAGGTAGAAATATCCAACAACTTTGCAGAGCAGATTCGCCGCCAGAACGGTCACATAGCCCATCTTAATAGGCTGGTTGATGAATATCTAGCAGCACCGGAAGGCTGGCAACTCGTACCGATTGAGCCGACTGCTGAGATGCTAGAGGCTGCGTACATGGAAATTGGTTCTTATGACCAGTACAAAGCAATGCTCAACGCAGCACCGAAAGGAACACCATGACACTTGATGAACTATTGAATAAAGCTAGCGAATTTGAGCCTACACAAGCAGATATGGATGCTATGCAAATAAGGATGGACGCAGCGAGTAAGCAACAAGAGAAAGAAGCTCGCGCCAAGCAAATGACCAACGAGCAATTGAATCAGGAGTACGTATTGTGAGCAACGAAGAAATCCTGAAACTAGCTAATGAGTGCTTTATTGATGAAAACTACTTAACTGCTGTGCAAATCGAAGCCTTCTACAAAGCAGCATTTAACGCGGGGATCGAGGCGGCAGCAGATGTTGCTGATTCATTTGTGCATGGTACGGATGATGACCCACGCGACCCGAATGCTGTAGCCAGTGAGATAGGTCAAACCATTAAAGCATTGGAGATAACAGAATGAGTGACATTGTTGAAAGGATCAGAGAAGTTGAAGCCGTTTGGGATCGAGGTGAAAGTACGCGGCGTTACAACGCGGAAGATTTAATTGTGCTTGTGCCGAAAGCATGGTTGGAAATTGAATCCCTACGCAAAGAAGTCACAAGCTGGAAAGACTTGTATGAGTGTACTTCTGCAAAAGACAAAGCACTGATTGAAACATTGGGCAAGCAAGTAGAAGAATGGAAAGCCCGATGGAGCCAAGAGAATAGCGAACATGCTGAAACTATTGCCGCTGCCAAGCATGAGATTGCCGAGCTTGAGAAAGAACGTGGATATGACCCAGTGACCATCAGTGAAACTACCATGAACAAATACCATAACTCAGTTATCAATAAATGCATAAACAAATTGAAAGAATTAAAAAGATGATCCAACATAACCGAATTCTTTTCCTTGGCTTGCCATCTGACAAGATGTACCTTCAGCGCCTGAAACCGTGTGTTGGAACTGCATCAGTTTCATTGTCTCTTGATCCAATACAAACCATCCATGAAGGCTGGTCAGACACTGTTATTGATTAGGAGAAGTGAAATGACAAACGACACACTATTTGACGGAAGCAACGCACACCTATTGACTCACGTTATCCCTACAAACGACCTACGGGAACACGTTATGGATGGCGAGTGTTGGTGTAGTCCTGAGTACGATGATATTGATTGCATCGTTATTCACAATAGTATGGATGAGCGGGAAACATACGAAGAAGGGAGGAAGCCACAATGAATTTAGACGAGATTGTAGTTCGTGTAGCAGAGGGGATACCTGACTTCCTTTGGCGTGAAGGCGATACGCATGAAGGTGGGGTGGTGGAAAACCAAGTTATTGAATTCGTCCGTCGCCTACTTGCTGAAGTACAGAAGATGCAAGAGCCGGTGGCTTGGTTTGACGAAGATGCAGACTATGTAACTACAAGCAATATGCGCAACACATCTAAGTGGAAGCCACTCTACAAAGCATTGGGGATAACAGAATGAGCCGGTACAGCGTACATCCGATGGAAAAGAAATTCATTAAAGACACGACGGGGGTTGATCTTGATGCTCCACCGCCAGACCTAGTTAAGAAGTTCAACACACAAGAGTCTGACGAGATCGAATCCCTACGCAAAGAAGTCGAGAAGTACCACAAAGCGCAGCAAGACTTCTATATCCCAAATGCAGCACTGAGGGCGCAGGTTGCCGAGCTTGAGAAAGAACGGGATGAATGGAAAGAGTCAGCGATCAATGGAGGTAATGCCGGTTATTTGAGGGAGAAAGTTGCCGAGCTTGAGAAAGACCTAGATACCGAACGGAGACTGAGCTTCAGAACCCAAGTGGGTGAGCTTGAGGAAGCTATAGAGACTTGCAAAGTGACGGAGCAGATGTACAAGAAGAGCAAGGAATACGCCTTCGATGATTTACGCAAGGCACAGGCGAGGATTGCCGAACTGCGCGAAGCGTTTGATCTGATTTATTCGTGGGCAAACAATTGGGATAGCGAGTTTATGAATGACCACGATTGGAAGAATGTGGATTTCCCTAAGATACAGAGCATAGTTACCCGAGCCGATGATACCCAAGCACTTGAGGCGTACAGGAATGCGGTGATTGCCGAACTCGAGAAAGAACGTGGGTATGATCCAGTGGCTATTAGTGAAAATACCATGAACAAATACCGCAATGCAGTGATTGATGAGTGTATTGATATTGCGATGGAGTCGAATAGCCCGGTAACTGAAATGACGGAGTTGAAGCGATGAAGTATTACTTCGTGGATGACCAAGGCTACCTGACCGAATCTGATCCCGGCGATTATCCGAAGGGTTGGTTTGACCCCAACGACCCCGACTCTTTCACCACAAAGAAGGAGGCAGTCAAAGAGTCGCGCAAACGGTTGAAGCAGGAAATATCCGATCTTCTCGCGGAGCTTAATAGGGTGGAGGTGATATGAGACTCTTACAGGCAGACCATCCCGGATGTTATAGCCGAAAGGAGTACGTCACCCATCACTACGCATTAGATCGTGAATATTTCAGCGACGGGCGGTGGGTGCATGTTGAGCGAAGAATTGAGAATGTAATGAGCAAACTCTGCCGTAGCGATTACGACATTAACAAAGAGGGAAGATGCAAGGGGTGTAACGTCGAGCAGGATCACACTTACTTTGAGGAGAAGGGACTATGAAGATCGAAGGCTATTCAGATTTACAAGTATTGAAGTCAGCCGCAGGGTATTACATTGGCAGACTATTCACTGACAACCAAGGCTTTACACAACCCGGATCGAGGGAGTCCGTCGAGTATTACGAAACAGCAATGAACGCAGAGTACGCACTTATCAACAACACTTACACAAAGAGGGACTACGCATGAACAGAGGAAACTACATTGTCAATCCTGACAACATCGCACGTATCGCAATTCAAACCATGCACGATCTAGGGCAGGGGCAGTTCGATAGCATGGAGGCAGTTATGGGTCTGGTTGAAGCCGTTGGACGTATCATTGTCGATACAGCACCCACACCCGTACAGGCAAAGGAAATGCTCGCCGTCAGTATGGAGCATCTACACAACGTCATTACAGCAGGATTTGAAACGAAAGGATTTCGGCAATGAAACTCACAACTAAGCAACGCAGTGCTCGTATGAAGCAGGTATGGGCAGCAAAGAAAGCTCGGCAAGCTGAAGCGCAGAAGGTTCTGATACAAGAGATGGCAGATGAAATGAGCGGAGTGAGTTCGCTTATGCGGGGCGGCATCCCTGCACATGACCTAGTAAGCCATCCACCGCATTACACATTCGGAAAGTACGAGGTTATCGACGTACTGCAAGATTGGTTCCCAACAAACCCGCTGCTCTGGCAGGTAGGCAAGTACATCGCACGGGCAGAGCGGAAGGGGAAACAGTTAGAAGATTTGCAGAAGGCGAAATTCTATTTAGAGCGAGAGATTGCGAGGTTAGATAAATGAAGTTGATCCCAGTTTGCATTGACCTAGAAACTTTTTGGAGCACGACTCATAGCCTGAGTAAGATGAATCCGATAGCCTACTGCACGCACCCAGAGACAGAGGTTATTTCATGCGCTGTAAAAGTGAAGGACTACCCAACGGACGTAGTGTTTGGTGAGTCAAATATTAAAGCATCGCTAGCGAGCATTGACTGGAGCGACAAGCTAGTCTACGGGCACAACATGAGCGGGTTCGATGCGATGATCCTGTCGTGGCGTCTGGGGGTTAAGCCTGCTATGTGGGGATGCACTCTCGCTATGGCGAAACCTATCCATGGGCTTACTGTTGGAGGATCGTTAGGCAAACTCGTTGCGCACTATAACCTCGGAGTAAAAGACCAGACCGCGTTGATGCAGACAAAGGGGCGGCACCTGTGTGATTTCTCCCCAGAAGAAGTCGAAGCCATGAAAATCTACAACGCGATGGACGTAGATCAATGTGCTGGGCTGTTCAAAATACTACGACCGTTAACTACTTCACGGGAAATGAAGCTGATTGATATGACGACACGCATGCTGGTGTCTCCGAAGTTTAGGCTAGATACAGAGTTACTTACTTCTGCATTAGAAGGGGAGAAAGCAAGGAAGCAAAAAGTATTGCTCAAGCTCGCTAACGCTATGGGTAACCCGACGGACGACGCGGAAGATGCGGCGGAATACATACGGGGGGAAGTCGCTAGTGCGCCTAAGTTTGCTGGGTTGCTGAGAGCTATGGCAATTGAGGTTCCAATGAAGCCGTCGCCGTCAGATGCTGACAAACAGATACCCGCACTGGCAAAGACAGACCAAGGACTGCTAGACTTGCTAGACCACGAGAACTCTACGGTGGCACTACTGGCAGCTACAAGGCTCGACGTGAAGAGTACAATCCTTGAGAGCCGCATCGAGTCTTTCTTGGAAGTAGGTAAAGCTACTGGCGGGAGAATGCCTATCGCCAAGAATTACTACGGGGCGCACACGGGGCGTTGGAGCGGGGCTTTCGGGCTTAACCAAGAGAACCTACCTCGCGTTAGTAAGAAGCCGTCAGATGTACTGCGAAACAGCTTATGCGCCCCTAAAGGTATGAAAGTTGTGGTCGCTGACTTGTCGGGTATTGAGCTACGGGTGAATCATTTCTTATGGAAAGTGCCTAGTAGTATGTCTTTGTTCCAAGAAGACGCAGAGGGCGACCTTTATAAGCAGCTTGCGTCTACGGTGTTTAACGTACCTGTAGCGGAAGTAGTAAAAGGCCAACGCCAAGCGGCAAAGGCGATGCACTTGGGCTGTGGATTCGGCCTTGGAAGCGCGGAGAAGTTCGTCGCTGTAGCAAAGCAGATGGCGCAGATTTTTGTTACCGAAGATGAAGGGACGATGTATATCGCGGAGTGGAGAAAGAATTACCCAGAGATTGTGCGCGGTTGGAAACTGTGCCATGCGGCGTTATCTGCAATATATCAGGGCGCAGAATACGAAATTGACCCTTGGGGGATGTGTGTTACCAGCAAAGAGGGTATCCATACACCGAGCGGAAGGCTCCGGTATCCGGGGCTACATAAGGAGCAAGCAGATGGTAAGGAAGAATGGTGGTACGGGGAAGGTAGGAATCGTTCGCGTATCTATGCCGGGAAAGTTACGGAGAACATCGTTCAGCACTTGGCGCGTAACATACTCGCGGATAACGCCCTTGAGATTAAGAAGCAACTTGGGACGTATCCATGCCATTCTGTACATGATGAACTCATCTATATCGTTCCGGCTGCGGAGGCTGAAGCCACTCTCGCCTTGGTACAGAAAGTAATGCGCACGCCGCCGAAGTGGTGGCCCGAGTTGGTTACGTGGTCTGAGGGTGATATTGCGGATAGCTATGGGGGTGCGAAATGAGCAAACCATATAGCCCGCTGCCTTGGTCATACTCGGCATTAACGTCGTTTGAAACGTGCCCTAGAAAGCACTACCACCTCAAGGTAGCGAAGGATGTAGTTGAACCCCAAGGCGAAGCTGCCATGTGGGGGGACACGGTGCATAAAGCGATTGAAGCGCGTATCAAAAACAAGACGCTGCTGCCCAAAGGGATGGAGAAATGGGAGCGAGTCGCGTCCAAATTTGATACCCCGAAAGGACTACTATTTACAGAGGAACGGTTCGCTCTGACTAAGAACATGCAGCCGTGCAAGTGGGGGGCGACAGATTGCTGGACTAGGGGTATCATAGACATCGGTGTTGACGCTGGCGAGAAAGTATTTCTAGGGGACTGGAAAACTGGCACGGTTAAACACGACCTCGATCAGTTGAAGCTGTTCGCTGGGCTGTACATGCAGACTAAGTTATACGTAAAAAAGGTGAAGACCGCTTTCATCTGGCTTGCGCACAACAAAGTTACGAAGGAAGAATTTACCCGCGATGATCTGCCTGAAATCTGGGGGGACTTTGCGGCGAGGGCTAGGCGTTTAGAGGTGGCAGCACAGCAGAACAAATGGCCTCCGAAACCATCAGGTCTTTGTAAAGCGTGGTGCCATGTAATGACTTGCGAATTTAACGGAAGGAGGTAGGTATGTACACGATTTACCACAACCACACTGATGCAGAACTTCTTCGGGTTGTAGCCGGATGCCCAGACGCCCAGCCGATAACTCGGGAGCTTGCACAACGGCTGGAAGACGCGCTGGAACAGTTAGAGAAGCGGGAGAAAGCCGATGGCTAACACGCCGGAGGGAAAGGTTAAAGATGCAGTTAAGAAGTTTCTGAAGTCGCGGGGAGTATGGTGCTTCATGCCGATGCAGTCTGGGTTTGGTGTAGTCGGAATCCCCGACTTTATATGCTGCTGGAAGGGGAGGTTCATAGCAATTGAAACAAAAGCGCCGGGAAAGGTTAAGAACGTAACACCGAACCAAGCGCAACGGATATGCGAAATCAACGCAGCGGGCGGGGTGGCGATAGTCATCGACGATGTTGCAAAACTGGAAGAACTTTTTAAGGAGCTTGAGGAGCCATGATCGAGGTTGATGCAATCGCTGAACTGGTCAAGCATCGCGCTTCTGTGTTTGGTTCTATCGAGTTGTGGGGGCGTGCATACAATACAAAATCTTTGTTCGACAAGACTTCCGCAGCTATTACTAATCTAGTTCAAGCCCCTGCGTTTATACTAGAGGTCAAAGAGGATGAAATGTTCGGTCACCAGATGGTTCTTGACGATCAGTTTCACTTTGCTCTGCCCTTCCCCGCGTTCTCTGTGGTAGTTGGCATAGCAGGTGAAGCCAATTCTATAGTGTCGATCAGACTAATTGACCAACAAAACTGTGAATTTATTACGTTCTTGCAAACATCGCGGGGGAAAAAACAGTGGTCACTTGGCGCGGTTTGTAATCTAGTTGCTGATGCAAAAGGTCTTTACTTAGGAGTCCCTGATGTGAAAGATAAACAACAACTAATCAACGAAAACCTTAACGGCATAGGGCTTCCTGATAACACCTTAAATGCTATGGCTACCCTATTGGCGCTGGTGACAACTGGAAAATCAATGACGTTCAAACCAGCAACGCCAAGCCTTACACCTGCAAAGGTATCAGCAAGCAAGAAACCGCTGTGGGAATACCGAGTTGTTGAACTCGATTCAGTAAGAACAATACCAGCACCGCCGAAAGGCGGGCACCACGCTACACCAAGGTGGCATCAAGTACGAGGGTTTTGGCGGCATATAAAGAAGTCAGGCAAGCGCGTCTTTGTTCAATCCCATGCACGAGGGGACAAGAGCAAGGGCATTATCGAGCACGATTACGTAGTAACAGCATAAGGAGAAGCAAATGACTAAATCAAGCCCAAAAGAGCTTGCTACAAAAGCAGCATATAACAAGAAGCCAGATGTACAAGACAAGCGCGTTGCCCAGAACAGGGCGCGCAGACATGCAATCGCAGATGGAAGGGCCTCAGTCGGAGACGGTACTCACGTCGACCACAAGACACCTTTAGACAAAGGGGGGTCAACATCTGACTCGAATACCCGCGTTGTGCCAGCAGCAAAGAACCAAGGGTGGAGGGCAAAACATCCGTCCATGTATACGAAGTCTAAGTCATGATACTCCTCGAAGATCGGAAGGCAGTGCTTATTCGGTCGCGCAATCCGGGACAGATCAAGGCGGTTATACCTAAAGCCAAGAGCGTAATGCACAGCGGCAAAGAGTACGTCGCTGTGCCCCACCAAGTAGAAGCAATGCAGGTGCTGCGTAACCTTGGTATTAAAGTGCCGTCCCCGATCTTGTCGTACTACGGTTGGCCGGGTAGGTATAAACCGTTTGCCCACCAGAAAGAGATTGCCGAATTCCTGACGATGAATAATAGGGCGTTTAACCTCTGCGACATAGGCACGGGAAAGACCCTTTCTACATTGTGGGCATTTGACTACCTGAAGGCACGGGGTATTGTAAAGAAGGCACTTGTAGTTACTCCGTTATCTACGTTAGAGCGCGCATGGGGCGACGAGGTATTCCAACACTTCTCTCACCTAAACGCAGCGGTTTTGTACGGCAGCAGGGACAAACGTCTGAAGATGCTAAACGTAGACGCAGACATCTATTTGATAAACCATGACGGGTTGAAAGTAAGGGGGTTAGTTGAGGCACTGGCGAAGCGCCCAGATATTGATCTGATTATCGTGGATGAAATAGCGCAAGCTGCGCGCAACGCTTCGACCGATCGGTTCAAGGTGCTGAACACCATAATAAACAAGCAGTCCCCCCGCAGAGCGTGGGGTTTGACGGGGACGCCCATACCGAACCAGCCGACAGATGCATGGGCACAATGCAGGTTACTTACACCGGAGCGCGTCCCACCGTACTTCAACAAGTTCAAAGACAGGGTTATGCGGCAGGTGTCGCAGTTCGTATGGCTACCGCGAGAAGGCGCGTTAGACGTGGTGCAAGAAGTTATGCAGCCAGCTATACGGTTCCATAGGGATGACTGCATTGACCTGCCAGAGTGCCAGTACGTGACGCGCCATGCCCCGCTATCCGACGAGCAAGCAAAAGCATATAAGGAAATGCTAACGAAACTATGCACGGAAGTAGATAGCGGGCAGGTGACCGCGGTGAACGAGGCAGTCAAAGCTCAGAAGTTGCTTCAAATTTGTACTGGCACGGCTTACAACGCGAATGGCGATCATCTGCAACTCGATGCGACTGCTAGGTTCGAAGCTGTGTCGGATGCGGTGGAAGAGTCGAACTCCAAGGCTATCGTGTTTGCCCCGTTCGTTGGTATGCTTGATCCACTTAAGGCGCACCTCGAAGGGAAGGGGTTCTCTGTTGGGTTAATTTATGGAGATGTTTCAAAACACGAGCGAGATGTGCTATTCTCTGGGTTCCAGAAAGGGACGCACCCACAGGTGTTGCTTGCCACCCCGTCGACAATGTCGCATGGTCTGACTTTAACAGCAGCAAGCACAATAGTATGGGCAGCGCCTATTACAAGCAATGATATATTTGAGCAAGCGTGCGGGAGGATAACGCGACCGGGGCAGAAGCATTCACAGTTGATAATAATGGTAGAAGGGAGTGAAATAGAACGAAAATACTATGCACGGCTGAAGGAAAAGAAGAAGGTGCAGGGCACATTCCTCGAACTTGTTAAACAAAATAAAGAAAATGTTTGACAAATAGTTTAACAAGTAGTAGAATTTAACAAAATCAGGTCAGTTTAACCACAGCAGCACCTTTTGAGGGGGTATTGTATGAAACTCAATGAAGCACCCGATGACAAGCTAATCGGGGCGTATGTCGCTATACGTGATGAAATTGCGCAGTTAGAGGTTGCGCACAAAGCTACACTGGCAACACCGAAGGGGAGACTTGAGAAGATCGAGGTAGAAATGCTTCGTCGGTTCCAAGAACGTGGGGCAGAGTCTATCCGTACAAAGCTCGGCACTGCGTACCGTTCGACTAAAACCAGTGTGACCTGTGCTGACTGGGATTCTTTCTTCCACGGTTTTGTTCTGAACAACCAAGCATGGGAGATGCTGGAACACCGCCCAGCAAAAACTGCGGTACTGCAATACAAGGAGGAGCACGATGAGTTGCCTCCGGGTCTAAACTACAGAGAGGAGGCTAGCGTAGGATTCCGTCGAAGCTGATTTACACGTTGTACCAACCACATATTTTATTTCTAGGAGAAACACAATCATGTCAAACATTATCCCTTTCGATTCCGCCAAACTTCCAGCACACATCAAGGCGAAGAAAGTATTCAACGCTTTCGCAGCAGCCGTCAGCGGCGGATTCAAAATCCTGTCCATCAAGTCAAAGGTATTCACGATCGTAGATGGCGACGCCAAGAACTTGGTCACTAAGATGGATGACCCAGATAGCCCTGCTGCTAACCTCGAGGTGGTTATCGTTGGTGTGAATCCGTACCGATCGAAGATTTACTACTCTTCTGGGTATAGCGAGGGCGATTCATCCAAGCCTGATTGCTACTCGAACGATGGTACTGGACCAGCCGCTGATGCTGAAAAGCCGCAAGCTAAGAAGTGCGCTACCTGTGCGATGAATGTTTGGGGTAGCAAGATTAGCGAGAACGGAAAGAAGATCAAGGCTTGTTCAGACTCTATGCGCATCGCTGTTGCCCCCGCTGGTCAGTTGAACGACCCAATGCTCCTACGTATCCCCGCCACCTCGTTAGCTGCGCTAGGCTCATACGGTAACGATCTTGCAAACCGTGGCGTTGAACCGCATGACGTTGTTACCAAGATCGGTTTCGACTACACTGTGTCGCACCCAGCATTAACGTTCAAGCCGATCGGGTTCTTGTCTCCTGAAGGTATGGAGATGGTGGCTGAAACCCGCGCGTCAGATACGGTGCAGAAGATCATCGGCACAGGAGAAGTTCCGTTCGAAGGCGAACCCGCTGCTCCAGCACCTGTGAAGGAAGCCGAAGCACCGAAAGCAGTTGCCGCTCCTAAAGTAGAAGCCCCCCAAGCTGAAGCCCCGGCTCCTGCCGCACCTAAAGCAGAGCCTAAAAAGGCCAAGCCCGCGCCGGTAGTTGTACCCGAAGAGGACATCGCAGAAGTCGTAGGCGAGTGGGTTAGCGACATTGATTCATTGGATTTCGACGACTAAGACCCCACCTCGGGGGCCGCGCATCCGAGTTACAACACGCGGCTTGACACTGCCCAGACATGGGCTTAGACTGAAAATAATGGAGAACTTAATGGACTTTTCTATCGTTGAGAAAGCTGGACTGCGCTCAACAGATATTGCCGAAATTCTAGGTGTATCTAGGGCGTCAGTTTCGTTTTGGACTAGCGGCAAATGCAGTCCGAGCAAAAGCAAACCATATACAAAAAAGCTGGAGATCACGCTTGACACGCTGTTTAAGCTAGTGGAGGTAGGTAAACTCCCTAAGCCCAACGGAGATCGCAAAGATATTGTCAGACGGATCAAAGCATTCGTAGATAACCAAGACTGAAAAACCAGTCCGTTCGTGGGGTACGTATGGATACCGCGTCATTTTTCGCCCGTGTTTTACCACGCGGCGGCATTAAGATATTAGCTGAACTTGTACCGTATAAAGACAAAAAGACAGGAGCACAACTAGAAGGGTGGAGGTACACCACCTACCAAGCGTTCGATGCCATGGCGCAAGCGGCGGCGCAGTTCGATGCACAGAAAAGAACTATATACCATGCCTGCAACGGGTATGGAGATTGGTATCACGATGCAGCCCTAGATAAAAAGCGCATCCGTACCGCCACAAATGCGACCACATGCCGCGCCTTATACGATGACATCGACGTAGGTAAGCTGGACGAAGAAGGTAATCTAAAACCGAACTGCTATGCCACCGTCAGCGAGGCGATGACTGCAATAAGGGCGTTCATCAAGGCAACTGCAATCCCCGCGCCGCTGGTCGTTTATTCCGGGGCTGGAGTGCATCTCTACTGGCCTCTGACTGAAGACGTTTCGCCTGAACAGTGGAAAGAGTTGTCGCTAGCGAAACGCAGGCTAACCACCCACTTCCAACTCAAGTGCGATCGTGCTGTGGATATGGATTTGGCTAGGGTACTACGCCCAGTAGGAACAACGAACCGCAAGCATGGCGCTACCGTAACTGCGAAGAATGACCCTAGAGACACTACGCCGGAAGCAATGGCGTCTGCACTGGAAGCCGCGATCGTAACGCACAACGCACCAACAGTAAAATCCGGCAACCCTAAAGCAGCGAAGAACCCACGCAACCCGTTTGCGGCTGCTTTAGAAAACGATTTCCCCGTGTCTTACGCTTCCCGCGTTGCAGACTATTGCGCGTCGGTCAGGTGGTTTAGAGATACGGGAGCGCCGGATGAGCCAGCTTGGTTTGTACTCACTGGGGCGGTAAAGCACTGCGCTGATGGGGCGGAACGGATACACGAGTGGAGTCAGCAGTACGACGGGTACGATCAACACGAGACAGACACAAAGATAGTCAATTGGATGTACGGCCCAGCGACGTGTGAAAGCATCAAGACGATCACCCCGAAGCAATGCGCTGGATGTACTCAGAAATGCTCGGCACCCATACAACTCGGGGTAATAGCCGAGACAAAACCACCGGAGATAGAAACCGTCGTCACCGCCCCGCCGCCCGTCGAAATGACTACGGCAGAGTTGCTTAAAAAGATATGGCCTGCGCACTTCGCCATACGTGACGGGAAGATGACTAAGGCGGTTACGTTGGAGGATGGGTCAATTGAGTACGTGACGTTTTGCGACACCGTGTTTTACCCTGTAGGGCTGGCGAAAGGAGAGGAAGGCGAATGGCAAGCAGAGATCGAATACATCGCCCTGCATGGAGATAAGCGGCGGTTCTTAGTGAATACGAGCGACATTTCTTCAGCGGATAAATTAGCTGGGGCGCTTGCGGCGCACACAGTATGGGTATATGGAAAAGGGGGAAGTATGTTGGCGAAGGAAGCGATGCGGCAGATGTGCTTGTCGTTGCAGCACCAGCGCAAAGAAGTAGAAACCGTGCAAGCGTTCGGATGGACGGACGACATGAGCGGGTTCATTATAGGCAACAAGAAGATAGGGGAAGATGGTAAGGTATCTGACGTACTGATGTCCGAAGGAATACGTTCCGCTGGCATGGCGAAAGACTTTGGGGTAGAAGGTGACAGGGCATCGTGGGTTAGCCTAGTCAATGAAATATATAACCGTCCGGGAGCAGAGCCGTTCCAGTTCGCGTTCTTAATCTCCGCCGCATCGCCGCTCATTTCGCTCGCAGGGATCAAAGGCTTCCACGGAATACCAGTCGCTTACACCGGCAAGGGCGGGCGCGGCAAGTCTACTACCCATATGGTCGCCGCCAGTATGTGGGGGGACGGCGCAAAGTTTCTACATAGTGCTAACAAAGCAGGCTCAACAATGAACGCCCTGACTGCTAGGGTAGGAATCGCTAGGCATCTGCCGTGGGTTATGGATGAGCTAACCGGGCAAACGAAAGAAGACTTGGCGGATATGTTCTACGCGCTATCAAACGGCAGGGCAAAGGATAGGCTACTCGGCAACGGCGTCTTCGCAACCGGCAGCAAGACTTGGGATATGTTCACTCTGGTCAATGGTAACGTGGATATTGGCAGCTTGATGTCCAGCCTTGACGATTCAAACGTAGCGGAAGCCGTGTCCGTGCGGTGCATGGAAATAAAGATCGACGACGACCTCAATGAGCGCGTGTTTGGCGATCTAGACGTAAAGAACATGATCGACGGGCAGCTACAGAACCATTATGGGCATGTCGGGCGCGAGCTTATCAGCTTCTACCTCAAGAAACGCGGGGCTATCGTCAAGCGCATTATGGACGTTCGGAAAGAATTCAGCCCCACCACCGCAGATGAAACGCGGGAACGGTTCTATTACGACACGATCGCTTTCGCTCTAGTTGCCGGGGCGGTGATGAAGAAGCTAGGCATTATCCAGTTCGACCTTGAGGCGATCAAAAAGTGGGCGGTCAATATAGTCAAGACGCTACGCAGCCACCGCAAGGAGCACAAGTTGTCCAATGATGACGTAGTTGGGCAGTTCATCTCCAGCTTGCACGATAAGACGCTGGTAACCAAGCACCTAGCTGATGGACGCGCCAAGTCTATAGAAATTCCGATCGTGGTTCCAAGGGTGTCGATTGAAGCTAGGCATGCTTCGGAGACGAGACGACTCATCGTATCGGCTAAGGCACTGCGCGACTGGTGCAAGGACAACGGCTACGTCGTAAGTTATGTGCGGGAGATCATGAACAACGAGGGGTACATCTTGCACTCGCACGGCAAGGACAAAGCCGGAGGATTCAACTTCAGGCTGGGTGGCGGAACCAACTCCATATCCGGCGTTGCCCGATGCTTCGAACTGGACTACGTGAAGGTCTTCGGTAATACAGCCGCCGCAGAGGTCGTCCCCCTACAGCGGCTTAAGGTAGCTACCTAGCTTCGATACTGGCCCAAGGTTTCTCCCGCTTCGCTTTCTCTTTACCTGCTTTTAGTAGGGAGGATAGCGGGCGAACCTTGAGGTCTTCCACCAGCTTAGGGTCTTTGAAGCCGCGTCGTTGCATTTCCGCGGCCCAGCGTTTCTTAGCTTCTTGGACTTCTGCCCATTCTTTTCGCAGGTCGTTCATTTCGGACGCATCCTTGTCTTCCATGGCCGCAGCGTACTCGTTCTTGAGCGCGCTGTCCCGTTCCTTGAAATGCTTGGATAGTTCGATCAAGTCGCCTCGGCTGTTCTGGAATTCTGTTGTCGAAGTCGTAGGTAATCCTACTGCTTTCATAGCCCCCGCAAAGAAGCTAATTTCGTCAGGACTGAGTTTAGTATCCCCACGACTATCAGTAACCCCCTCTGTAGCTAGACGGAACCCCCCCATCAAATCGCGCAGGCCACGGGGCATCATAGCTTCC
>OFQY01000073.1_pt1 | contig 42746 bp, 56 predicted proteins | sample 1542991 | NCBI WGS metagenome assembly OFQY01 (sample SAMN07774224, study PRJEB24372) | wastewater metagenome | isolation source: Exp Tend VB 10WW | collected 2016-02 | reverse complement strand
TTTTTTTGCGATGCAATGTATCAAACTTGATACATCAAAATTATCTATTTATTTTGTCAATGAATCTAGAAAGGACATCGGAGAATCCAATTTCCGGAAATCAAATTTCCAATCAATTTGCATTTCAAGATCTGCCGCAATTTTGCCATGAAGCTCCATGACAGAGAAACTGTCAATCATTCCAATTGATTTCATCTCTGTATCCAACTCCACATTTGACGATACAAACTCTGAGCATTTTTTCTTCAATCTATCAAGCTTCTTGTAGAGCTTGAGATTTTCATCTCTGGCGAATTTTCCACTGGAGGTCTTGATTAGAGTTCCATCGGGCACCCAAAAAACAACGGACGCAACATCAAAGGATTCCTTGATTATCCTTGAGATATCAAGTCGCGCCTCCTTTTGTCCCTCAAACAAAACAATCAGAGATTCAGACAAATCATTTGATTCACAACATGCAACAACTCTTCCTGGCCGAACAAGGGAATTTGATGACACCTCAAAGTCTACATCTGGAAGGAAAATCTGTTTGCCATGAATTTTCGCCACCTCTTTCGATCTGCCAAGAATAACAACATTTTCATCATCAATCATTCCAATATCTCCAGTTCTATAGCTCTTGCTTACCTCAACGAACTTACCATCAATCAACGTGGCGTCAAATAAAGAATTGCCAGATATTTCTATTTCTCCATCACAAATGGACACTTTCGTTCCTGGCAACACTTTGCCGCAATTCACTTTGGTGCCATCATAATTTCCCTGTGAGACTGCGAATGTATTTTCAGCCAAAGCGTAGCAGCAAGAAATCTTGGCCAAGGGATGAGACTTTATAAACTTGTCCATGCTGACCTTTCGGCACGGCTCTGAGCAGTTGATGAACTGACATGGTGCGCTCAATCTACAATTTCCCTTGCTCAATATCTCAAAGGCAAAATTGGGCAGCCAACAATGAGTTCCGCCATATTTGTTTATTTCCCCAATCAGCAGATCGTAATCATTGAGCCACTCAAACGTTGGAATGATCGCGACCTTGCATCCAACGATAAGTGGAATCATGATTGAGGTTATCAGCCCCATGTCGTGATAGACTGGAAGCCATGAAACAATGACGCCATCTTTTGTTATTCCACAAACAGTTGAATACTCTTCAACTTGTCTCTTTAGTGTATCAAGAGATATTCCAAATCCTTTTTGACTTCTTGTGGTTCCGCTGGAAAGCTGAACAAATGAAATTCCAAGAGAGTTTTCAATCTCTTTCTCTAGCGACTTCTCTTCAACAAATGAGGATTTGTAACTATGAATGCCAAGAGACTTCCAGTTATTCAGGCGGCTTTGGAATACTTCCTTGGAGGACTTTATGCTTGGATGACTCAGAAAGACCGGAATTCCTCCAGCCTTCATGCACGCCAAATATTCAACAATCAATGATTCGGAGATAACGTCGCAAAATCCAACAATCACGTTCTTTCGATATTGGCTGCTTTTATTTGAAATTTGAGCCTCAAGCTCGGAGAAGTTTAGACATATCGACATTTCATTCCTCGGCCACAAGGCTTTGATATTTCTCAAAAAGCTCTTCTCGAACAGTCTCATTCAGTAAATTGTAATGGCAATCATCTTTTAGAACGCCAGGAAGAGCGAATCCTTCTTCGTTTTCCAATTTCAAGTTGCCCATTGTTGTATGAATAAAGATGGGGAAATCTGGAGAAATCTCATTGAGAACTTCCAGTTGCACTCTTCTGTTTACCACTCTTTGTTGTTGCGTACAATTTTGAGTAGAACATTCGCCATTTTTAATTCCGTACCAATCAAGAAAATGAATTTCCCTGGCTTTTGTTTTCTCGAAAATAATGTTCATGCAAAGTCGGTAATCCTCAAGAAGTTCCTCTCGACTTGTATTGGAACCCATTCCTGCTCGACCATCAACATCTGTATGACTGAGGAGAATCTTCTTTCCTGGTTCCACCTCACTCAGAATCTCCAATATTCGTTCATTTGTTTTTGGTTCAGATTTATAGTATTTTGAGTTTTGAGTTATGGATTGAAGGCCATAACCAAGAATTGTTTTCCAAATAACATGGTCGTTTTGAAAATGAAAGGAAATCTCCGTCGCATGACTATCTCCAATTAAGTAGATCATTCAATCACCTGTTTATTTCGTAGAATAATTCACACCAGTCGATAAACAGATCTCTTTGTGCAGCGCCAATCTCTTTGACAATTCTTGCTGCTGGACCCATTGCTTGACCTCTTGAGACTGGAATTGAAGTAGATATTACTCCTACAACAGCATCATTAATATAGAAGGTTGAGGTGAAGGCTCCAATTGGAGATTGAATTGTCTCAATTTTATATTTCTTTAAGCTGGCAGAATCTATAGGGGCGGATGTGGCATATGCTGTTGTTGACGCACCAGAAATTGCAACAATGTTCCATGTGGCTCTATTTGATGCGGTCATCTCAAAGAAGAGACCGGTGGTTGGGCGTCGAACACCAGAGAGAACTGTATTGAACCAACCAAATTGAACTCTGTGGTCTGTAACGTTAGCGGAGGAAGATCCTGATGCTACAAGCCTCCATTCAATAGAGGACGCTGTCAATTGATTGAGAGCAAATGATGTTTGCGATGACCATATGCCACAACCTCCAGCCGCAGTTGTTCCAGTATCTAGAGAAATCAAGCCAACTGCTGAGCCCATATAAATTTCACGAGCCAGAGAAACGTCATCAACCTGAATTGTTGCGCCAGTCCCGCCAGCCACGAACGTCCAAGAGAAACCGGCAGCAGTTGTGACGCCACCAATGAAGTCGTCAAATTGGAATGCAGCAGTTGATGTTGGTCTTCTCTTGATGAAAATTGTTTCGGCGCTAGACGAAAGCAACACTGGAGAGGTATCTGACAATTGAAGTCCGCCAACTGATGCCGTCAAACTCTTGAGGGTCTTGATGTAGGCTGTACCGCCAACAATGCCGGACAACAAAGTTCTGCCCTCATTTGTCGCCGATAGGATATTAGTGATTCTACCTCCAACAGATTGAGAGGCAACAGTGGTCCATCCACCATTCGCATTTGAGATTAGAAGCTGATTTTCTGAAATTCCGCTTGCTCCAAGAGATTGGGCGTTTAGTGCGTCCTTTGCCCCAGAAAGATGATATTGTCCATGAAGGTTATCGACAACTGAACTTGATGCAATAGTAGTCCATCCTCCAAGACCATCAGTAATCAGCAATCTATTAATTGTCAATCCGCTTCCTCCAAGGGATTGAGCATCAATTGGGTCTGCTCCACCGGACAAGTGGGTGGAGGCATGGTTTCCGCCTCCACCCAAACTAGAAGAAGAAATCGTTGTCCAGCCTCCGGAGAGATTGGAAATTAGGATTTGATTTCCGGGAATTCCTCTAGCCCCCAAATTCTGAGCATCAATGACATCAAATCCTCCGGAGAGATGCGTTCCAGCATGAGAGGCTAGCACTCCAGGGCCGTAGGTTAGAACCCGTTCAAGTTCTAGAACTTGAGACATTGTCGGAACCATCTTAGCCCAGACAATTTCCTTCATTGCCCCCGTGAAATACTGCGCCGCCCCTCCAGCTAGGCAACCAATATGCAAATCTGTTGCATATGGAGCAACCGAGGCTGGAACGGTTCCATAATAGGAACAAGACATGTCGATTCCATCAACACGGATTCTCAATTTGGTTTGATTTGTTGATTGGCTTCCGTCGTAAATGGCAACAAGTGTATGCCATTGATTCGCAGGAATCGCGGATTCCGGAATCACTCCTCCAACGGAGTTGTTATCGAAAAGAATTCGAAGTTCGCCAGACTCCTGAATACTCCAGGCTCCCTTATCGAACCACATTCTTGAACTTGAGTAAGTTGCCGGCTTAACTCTTAATCCAAGAACGAAAGACGCAGTTGGATCGAGACTTGAACCAACGTCCTTGATTACGAGCCGATCATTTCCTCCATCAAAAGCTATTCCCTGAATCAATCCATCGTACGAAGGGGACTCTGAGACTATCGAATGAGTGGCATGATTTGCATTTGTGGTTTGATCGCCCCAATAAGTCACGGAGGCTCCAGCCCCAGAAATTGATAAATCGGAACGCAACCAAACCGAGGCGGTTTGATTCAGAATGCCGAGGATTGAAGAGGTTGTGTAAGTAGCTCCTCCTGAGCCTCCAACAGATTGAGAAGCAACAGTGGTCCAACCTCCATTTGCGTTGGAGATTAGAAGTTGATTGACGGCAACTCCATTTGCTCTGAGGGATTGAGCGTCGATTGGATCGGCAGCACCTGAAAGGTGCCTTGACGCATGGGAGCTTGAGAAAGCCTGAATCACAACAACTGAATTGGTAAGCGCAGTCAGTTCGGTTCTGAATGTACCAGATGCTGCATCCAATCTAACAACGGAACTTGTAAGAGCATTAAGCTCAGCCTCCCAGGTTCCGGAGGTTGTTAGATAACTTGCCGAAAACGCTTTGTAGCTTGCTGAAATAACCGCGAAGCTTGCTGAGGCTGCATCTAATCGAACAACGGAATTCGTAAGAGCCGTCAATTCAGTTCGGAAAGTGCCAGATGCCGCATCCAATCTTACGACCGTGGAAGTTAGAGCGGTTAATTCCGTTCTAAATGTTGACGAGGCGGCGGTTAGTAAATTAATTGAAGCTGTGTGGAGTGTTAGCTCTGAACGGAAAGTTCCGGAAGCACTATCCAGACGAACTACGGAATTAGTCAATGCGGTCAACTCTGCTCTAAATGTTGCTGATGCGTTATTGAGAATTGTTAGTTCTGAACGGAAGGTTCCGGATGCGGCGTCCAATCTGGCGATTGATGCCGTTTGTGAATTTAGTTCCGTTCTAAATGTAGAAGAAGCGGCCGTTAGAAGATTAATTGAAGCTGTCTGAGAGTTTAGGTTGGTTACAAATGTTCCAGAGGCAGAATCAAGTCTTGTTATTGATGCAGTCTGAGAGTTTAGCTCAAATCTAAAAGTTGCCGAAGCGTTATTGAGAATTGTCAACTCTGAGCGGAAAGTTCCGGATGCTGCATCCAATCTTGTAACAGTTGAGGTTAATGCTGTTAATTCCGTTCTGAATGTCGAAGAGGCTGCGGTCAATAGATTGATAGATGCTGTGTGGAGTGTTAACTCTGATCTGAACGTCCCCGACGCTGCATCCAATCGAACAACAGTTGAAGTTAGGGCGGTCAACTCTGTTCTAAATGTTGCCGAAGCATTTGTCAGAATTGTTATCGATGAATTGAAAGATGCGCTTGCCGCAATTAAACTGGCAGTTGTTAGCTGTATAGATGCGGTAAACGCATCGTAATCTTTTCCGCCACCACCAATTGACTGGGAGGCTACAGTTGTCCACCCTCCAGCAGCATTAGAAATTAAAAGTTGATTTGCCGTAACTCCATTTGCCGCAAGACTCTGGGCACTAATTTGATCGGCGGCTCCAGATAGATGTCTGGATGCGTGCGATGACGAGAATGCTTGCAAAACAACAATTGACGCAGTTTGCGAATTTAATTCGAGTCTATAACTTGCAGAAGCATTTGTTAGCACGTTCAATTCAGATCTGAATGTTCCAGATGCAGCATCAAGTCGAACGACAGTGGACGTTAGCGCAGTCAACTCTGCCCTGAAGGTAGATGAGGCAGCCGTCAATAGATTGATGGAAGCTGTTTGTGAGTTTAATTCGGCCCGGAAGGTTCCGGAGGATGCATCCAATCTGGTAACTGTGGAGGTTAGTGCGGTTAGCTCCGTCCGGAATGTTCCGGAGGCATTATCTAGACGAACTACAGAATTAGTGAGTGCTGTTAGTTCGGTTCTAAAGGTTGCAGATGCGTTCGTGAGAACCGTCAACTCTGAGCGGAATGTTCCCGAGGAAGCATCCAATCTGACAATCGAGGCAGTTTGAGAATTAAGCTCCGTTCTGAAGGTTGCGGAGGCATTATTGAGAATTGTTAGCTCTGAGCGGAAAGTTCCAGATGCAGCATCAAGTCTGGCAATTGAAGCTGTTTGAGAATTTAGTTCCGCTCGGAATGTTGCAGAGGCAGCATTCAAAATATTCAATTCAGTTCTAAACGTTGCAGAGGCGTTTGTTAGAACTACAATTCTTGTTTCGAATGAAGAAGACGCTGCAAGTAAGCTTGCCGTTGTTAATTGAACCGAGGCGGTGAATGCATCGTAGTCCTTACCGGAAATAGAATTTGAGAGAATCGTCGTCCAACCGCCAGCCGCATTTGAAATCAGTAATCTATTTGCAGCAACACCATCGGCAGCCAATTGCTGGGCACTAAGCTGATCTGAACCTCCAGACAAATGCGAGGCTGCGTGTGGTCCTGGAGCGCCAACAGGAAGTCCCACCGAAGTAGATAGGACGGTCGTCCACCCGCCCACACCGTCAGATATCAAAAGTCTATTTTGTCCAACGCCATTTCCTCTCAAAAGTTGAGCATCGATGGGGTCGGCGGCTCCCGAAAGATGTCTAGATGCATGAGATTGAGAAAATGCCTGCAGAACAACAATTGAAGCAGTCTGAGAGTTCAATTCAGCTCTGAAAGTTGATGATGCTGCGGTCAATAAGCTGATTGAAGCAGTCTGAGAGTTTAGTTGAGTTCGAAACGTTCCAGATGCCGAATCCAGTCTGACGACAGTTGAAGTTAGAGCAGTTAGCTCAGATCTGAACGTAGCAGAAGCGTTATTTAGAATTGTCAACTCTGTTCTGAATGTTCCAGAAGCGGAATCAAGTCTAACAACAGAGTTGGTAAGCGCAGTCAGTTCGGTTCTAAAGGTTCCTGACGCAGAATCCAATCTAACAATTGAGGCCGTTTGAGAGTTCAATTCAGTTCTATAACTGGAAGAAGCAGCCGCCAACAAATTAATTGAGGCAGTCTGAGAGTTAAGATCTGCTCGGAATGTTCCAGAAGCTGAATCGAGTCGAGTGACAGTTGAAGTAAGAGCGGTCAACTCTGTTCTGAATGTTGCTGAAGCATTATTGAGAATTGTTAGTTCTGAACGGAATGTTCCCGAAGCGGCATCCAATCTAACAACGGAAGATGTTAGGGAGTTCAATTCTAAACGGAATGTCGCAGAAGCATTATTTAGAACAGTTAGTTCTGATCTGAAGGTTGCTGAAGCATTTGTCAGAACATTCAGCTTTGTAGCAAATGATGCGGACGCTGAATTTAGACTGTTTGAAAAATTTATATAGCTTGCCGACAAAGTATTATAACTTGCGGAAACGGCCAGATACGATGATGACACCGTTTGTAATGATGCCGTCGCAGACTGGAGCGAGGCTGTTGCTTCCTGCAAACTGGCGCTCATTGCGTTAACCACAGAGCTTAACGCATACTGTGGGTGGTCGTTATCAGCCAGACCCAAGAGCGCACCGTGGTCGTAGATTCCGATGGCGCTAGATAAGACAGTTATCCATCCACCGAGACCGTCAGCAATAAGAACGCGGTCCCGTCCGATGCCATTGGCTCGAAGCAAGTGGGCGTCAATTGGGTCTGAGGCTCCAGAAAGGTGTGAGGCTGCGTGGGGGTCTGGAGTTCCACCAGAGCCTCCTGCGCCAAGGGCTGACGACAGAACTGTCGTCCAGCCTCCGAGACCGTCCGAGATAAGAACTCTGTTTATCGCAATTCCGTTCGCCCCAAGGTCCTGGGCGTTTATTTGATCTGCCGCTCCAGAGAGGTGTCGCAAATAATGCGAGCTAGAAAATGCCTGCAACGCAACAATTGAGGCCGTTTGAGCATTTAGCTCATTTCTAAATGTTGAGGATGCAGCAGTCAAAAGATTGATAGATGCGGTCTGCGAATTTAGTTCGGATCTATACGATGCCGATGCCGCAATAAGAGAGGCTGAAACTGTTTGAAGCGAAGCGGTTGCTGATTGCAAGCTCGCTGTGGCTGACTGAATTGATCCGGTCGCAGCCTTTATGGTATTAATTTGTGATGCGTATGAAGCTGAAACACCAAATAGATTTTGAATCTGTGTATTGAATGTTCCTGACGCGTTCAACAAAGTATTGATGCTCGATTCATGCGACGCTGACGTTGTAATGAGTGATGCAGTTAATGTCTGAACGGATGCGGTGAAAGATACGATCGACGCAGTAAATGATTGAACTGAAGCTGTAAATGATTTTAGAGCGCCAGAGCTTTCATTGAACGTGGCCTCTGAAACAACATTTCCGTCCGAAATTGCGGCATTCAAATCTGCCAATGTCTGCGGAACCAAATTTGAGAATTTGGTGCTATGTGGATTGTCAACGTCCAGAATGTGAGCATCAAGTGTGTTATCGACGGCAGAAACGTCAACTCCATCAACAGTTCCAACATCTGTGATGTTGAAGCCGTTCATGTTGATGGAGCCGCTCATTCCTCTAGCTCCATTGACTAGAAGATATTGTTTGTGGTCATCATCGGCTAGTCCAGTTAGACCACCGTGGTCTGTAACTCCGCCGCCACCTCCGCCGCCAGCAGATCCGGTAAGTCTTACTGATGCTCCTGATAGAACGTAGTTTGCTTGATTTTGGAAATATTCTACGTTGTGCTCGTAGTATCGAAGATTATCAACGACAATTGCCTGATTGTTGTCGTTTAGTTCAGTTTCAGAGATATATACGCTTCCCGAATTCAGCTCGGCATTTGAAAAGTGTATTGCAGCAATCGTGGTATTTTGTATCTTAACTTTATCGATTGACAGGTTTATATGATTTGTGTTGTTCTCAAAGTGAAAACCAAATTGCTGTCCACCATATACCCAAATGTTCTCTAGGTGAAGATTCACTTCTGGAATAGTGCTCTTGATTCCGTGAAGTGCTTGTCCAGATAGAGCGACATTGTAGATTCTGCTATTAGGAGATAGTGTATGCGAACCAGTAAATAATATTCCGGTTGTACCGGAAATTAAACTTAGATTTTCGAATCCAACAAAGAAGTTGTCTCTAAGTGGTCGAACTATGAACGCAGCAGAATCTACTGATTTGTTTACAATTCTTATATCAGAGCTTTCGCCCTCAATGAATACTGACTTACTTAGAACAATAGGAGAGAAGACTGCATATTCAAACGAAGGAGATGTGTTGCCTTCATATCTAATGGCATCGAAAACTAGGGTTCCGCCCTCGTCAATGCCGTCAAGAGCGGCACGGATAATTCCCTCTACTCCACCACCATTACTTGCTGCGCCGAATTCTGATAGTTTTCTTCTACTTGTCATTCGCTTTATTGAGAATGGAGATAAATTCTTCTAGCAACTTTCTCTCATCCTCATCCTGAGACTTCTTTCTTGTGTTTTGTAAGATGTTTATCAACAAAGAAATCTTCTCAGTAAATAGCTTCTTTGTTACGGAAGCATCCTTTAAAAAGCTAAGTTCTTGTTCGGCACGATCTTTTAAAGCCTTAAACTTTAGTCGTTCCGAATTGAGCCTTCCTATCTGCATGTCCTTGTTCAGAGCATAAGTCTCCAGTTGGCGCTTAAACGCAGAAAGAGCCTCAATTTGAAGCTCTAGTTCAAGAATGTAAGAAGTGGCTGTGTCTGGAGAGTCTAAATGATCACTCATCCTCTTATATAGGAATTAGACGCCTAAAACCTTAATTAAAACTGCCACGATGACAGATGAGACAATTCCGGCTATAATACCAGCAACAGCGCCCCATTGTTTGATGATGCTTTGATTTTCTGTCTTGAGCTTGGTAAGATCCTGAGTTTTTATTTCCAGGTTGTCTCGAACATCTTTAGTATGAGTGTCTATCTTATCTCTAACGTCCTTGACGTGGCCTTCAATCTTCAGAAAGTCCTGCGAGACACGACTCTCAAACTTCTCAAGCTTTCTCTCTTGAGATTGTTCCGCCTTTTCAAGCTGCTCTCTAACTTCCAACTTCTGCTCTTTAAATTTGTCTTCGAGACTTTCAAATTTAGACTCGAGTGTGCTAAATTTACTTTCTATGATTTGGCCAAGAATTTTCAGGTTTACATCAGAAATTTTGTCACTCATCATTTTTTGACTCTTCCTTTATATAGTAGACCTGTTTGACGAAATATCAAAAATAAAAGGCGCTAGAGGTAGATAGTTTTTATCTACGCTTGAGGCATTTATAAATATGGTCTTGTCGCTTTTTGCTACGCCTCGTGATTCGTGAATATGTCCGCACAAAAAGTATCGAGGCGCCAGATCCTCAATTAGCGCAGCCATTGCTTTTGAGCCAGTTCGCTGCTTCGCGACGTTGCGATCCAGAATGTCGTCTGGTGGACCGTGACAAACAAGAATGTCTAAACTCTTGGGAATCTGTGAGTAGTACCTCTCGAACAACTCATTCTCAGTTCTCATAAAGGCCCAATCATAGAATATTGGAACATATGAGACGCCCCAGATTTTCAATCCCTCAAATTCAATTCCGCCGTTTATCAAAACATGATCAACTTCTGATAGTTTTTCTCTGGCATTTTGAAAGCTTTTCTCTAATGACATATCATGATTCCCGGGAATCACAACTGCTTTCTTTATCGTTCCGTTGCCCTTTAGGGCCCCAATCCAATTATTGAAACTTGTCAATTCGTGATACTTTCCGAGATTTGAAAAGTCGCCACAATGAATCAATAGATCACATTTCGGAATTGAAATTCTTGATTGTTGGTCGTGGGTATCACTTAAGACACAGATGATGGTCATTGCATAGTCTACCACGCCTCGCCGCCGTCCACAACCAAAAGCGACCCGGTTGCCAACCCGTATTTCTGGGCGAGATAATTTCCGACGCCAAGAGTTCCTGATGTATTTATTGTGTTGGCATTTGTCGTTACCATCTCAATTAAATGCCACGCAGAAGTTGGATCTGTCGTCTTTCCTAGTTGTGATGGATTTCCTGAGCTTGGAGCGAATGCTGACAACCCGGCCTTAGACAAACTTGCTGAATTGTTTAATTTGACATACATTGTTGTCGCATCTCTGTAGTATTCAAATAGAATTGTCTCTCCGAATTTAAAGTCCAGGCTGGCTGTATTTTCCGAAGAGGTCCATCCATATCCATATATGGAGCCGCTGCCATTTCCTTTATTTCTATAATAAATGCCCCACCATCCACCAGTATCACCGTGAATAACGTGATTCTGATAGGTGGTCGTACTGTTTAGCGATCCAGTAACGATATTCACAACGTAATAATTTCTGAATGCTGAGCCTGAAATGTAGGCAGAATGATTTGTTGATGAAGTGAGGAAGGCCGAAGCTCCACTAAAAAGGGCAGTGGGATATGTGGTGCCGTTTATGAGTAGGCTTGAAGTGAATGGCGCCGATGCTGCTGCGTTACCAAAAATATGAGAAGAGCCTGAAAATCTACCAATTGCTGTCACTTTGTTTGTAGAAATTGTTACTAAAGATCCGCTTGGCTGAGACCAATAAGTTAATCCAGTTAGGGCTGGAGGCTGCGCCATTCCTGAAAACATGCTCATGGTCAGTGGTGGCGGCTGGAATTCTTCACCATTTCCTGATGGATGTCTCAAAATAATAAAGTTATCAAATTCGAAATATGTTCCAGTAATTGGAGAATAATTTGCGCTTGGCGGATCATAACTAAATCCGAGATATGCCTTGGTTAACTTCTTGCCAGAAAATGCTGATCCGCTCCAGTGCAGGCTTGAATACGAACTACCTCTAAATCCTATATGAGAATTGCTTGTTAATTCATTTGCCTTTTGTGGATTCTGAACACAGGTAGTCCACGCTTCAATGTCGGTTCCGCTCAAACTGGATCCCGTCATGCTTAGATGTTTCAAGAATAAGTCGTGAACCGCAAACGATGATGTTATCATTCCCGATCTTGAATCGGACCATGTTCCGGGTCCTGCGCCAGCATTTCTTTGTCCTGCATTTATTGGCTTGGGGCTAACGAAGACGTCCCTAAAAAATGGAATGGCGTAAAATGTTCCACAATAATCATCTCTAGTTGATCCAGAGGAAGCATTCGCAACGACCCCCCACAACAAATTGCTATATCTGGCCGACGTGCTGGTGACGTTATTGCTTGTACTAAAGTGACTGGTTATAAATCTGACTCTGATGTTCTTGGGAAGTTCGTCAATATCATTGATCGCAATCAGCGCAATGCTTCCTGATGGTGTATTAAATCCGTCACTCATCTCAACTCTAATAGTTGGAGATGGCATGAAGCTTCCAGTCGCAGCTTTATATGATAGAGTTACAGTTCCGGTAACTGGACCGAGATTATATTGCGTTCCAAATTGAGATATGTTTTGTTCGTTCCATCTCCAGTGTACAGTTCCAGTTGTTGATATCGGCATTTATTCGTCCCAATCCATATAATGCTTCTTGACTCTGATAGAGTCTATTAGAAATTGACCGTTGGAGCTTACTCCACCAGCACCATAAGTGTAACCTAAATAGAGTTTATTAAAAGTTTTTCCATACCACCCAGACGGAAAATTTTCAAATGGAAAGTCTACATGAGACTTATAGATGGTGTCATATTGAAAGGTTGAATTTTCTTCACTTGTCGAAGTGAATTCTCTGCATCGAAAGGCAATCTCGGAACCTGTCTGAGGAGTCTGAGTCTGCATCTCGAACTCTTTTCTTATGTAATTCAGATTGTCTGCGGCAGGAAGCCACGCCTGAGTAAATGTATTATTTGATGCGCTAAAAACTCCATTCGTTATAGTGAAAAACTTGTCTCCTTTTAGATTGAATCCCATAGCGCAAACATTTGCGGATGAACTGTTCTCTGTTCCTATTGCCCAGAAAAAATCTCCCTCGCTATTACTTGGATTACATTTTGACAGGCTCATCTCAAATATAAACCTTTTTGGAACTGTTCCGGAAAATAATGGAACCAGATAGCATGAGTCTAGACCACATCGAACCCCAGAATATGACAATGATATATTTGGATACATCGACAAGCTTGTCGCTGCGCTAGATGTAAACGAAAATGTTCCAGTAATTGTTGGGCCAATAAAGACTAAGGAAACATCTAATGCTGGATGCTGCTCTCTTGTTGTAAATAAATAATTTGATCCCGGCATTTTCTTCAATCTCCAAGTGGGTGCTTTTTAATGATTATTTCTTGCAACGACACAAAGTCTCCAGAATTTAAAGCAACGCTTCCAGAAGAATTTCGTCCAAAAATTAACCCTATTCTATCCAAGTTTCCGGCCAAGGTCCATGTCGAATTTGATCCAGAAGAATTGTTTGTATATCCTGTATACAATCCGACAGCGGCCTGCGTTCTTGCGTCCGGATCACCAACAAGATGAATTCTCCATACTGGACCCTCGGCCGTCCCGGTGAGCGACTTGTTCTCGACGAGAAATCTCAAGCTTGCCATTGCGTTTGTAGGAGCAACGCCGCTTCCTTTTTCTAGCGACCACGCCCCAATTGTTCCAGATGTTATGTTTGAAGATTTGACCTCGCTGCTTAAATTGAACATGACCGCAGAGGAGTAGAAACTTCCTGTGGCTGAGCCGGTTAAATTATTTGCGCCAAAGTAGAAACCAAATTGTTGACCGCCTCCCCCAACCTCCTTCATCATAAACGATATATACATCTCGAATCGTCTAGGAAAGGCCATGCCGGGCTCTATTGGAATCAACGCCAGACCACCACTTCCTGGAGTTTGGAAGTTTGATGAAAATGTGTAGGTAATGCTTGGGACAGTTCTTCGTGAAGTCGTTCCGGAGTAATAAGAAACTGCCGCTACCGTTCCGGTGACATTTCCTATATAAATTGCTGAACCTGAATTGAATTCGTTAACATCTCTCTTGTTCCACGTCCAAAGGTCGTCAGTATAAACTGTTATGACCTCGACTGGCAAAAATGTATACTCGGTTCTTAGGCGAGAACGGCCCTCATCAATTCTTTGAGAGTAAAATCTTCCACCGGCCGATCTGGGGAATTTGTAGTTAATTCCGTTATTGCGAAACATCTCCTATAGATAGTCCGGCATTTATCTTTGAAGACAAAGCATTTTCTTCATTATTATGGCGCAATTGTAGATTTCGTCCTCACATGAAGACCCACCAGCACAAACGCCCATCTCGGCCAAAGTGTTTTGAATGTTCATCTCCTCGGAGTTGTTTAGAAATGAAAAAAAATGTCTGAGATTTAAAAATCTCTCAGACATTAAAAAGTCCAAACTATTGTCGGCACACTGTCTTTTCAGTACAGTTTCAGCAAAATTTCCATAACTCACCCACGGAAGATTCTTTGAATCAAAGTTGGTCGAGACAAATTCGTATAGATCAAAAAAAGAAACGGCGTCAGACAAGTCTGACGCCGTCACTCCAGTCATATTCGAACAAAAATCAGTTAATTTTGATACTTGAGGTTTGACGAACACTGACATTTTCTCAGTTAATCGTCTATCCTTTATTGAAAATTCACCAATTCCAAATTCAATTATTTCTTTTTTTGATTGGTGAGATGTTGTTTTTAGCGAAACAATTAAAACTTCATTCCACTTCATTCTTTGCAATTTTTAGAGGACGCTTTAGGTCATAGTATTTCCTATGATTAAGAATCGACTCATTCTCGTTCCAGAATTTAACTAGACTAATCTTTGTGTCTCTGCGCTGTTTTTCGTCAAGAAACCAATAACTTCGCTTTAGGTTTCGGTAATTTGTATTTGTTGCTTTCGCAAACCCTCTAAGTAACTTGGCCAATTTTCTGTTCATTTTTAAATCTCCGGTACAACTTCTACTTCTTCCACTCTAATATTAATTTTAACAATCTCACATTTTTGTTTAAAGGCGTCTTTCAAAGTATCGGAATCAGCGTTGCGAACCTTGTTAAAGTCATTTCCATCCAAGAAAAGTAACCTTTTGATAATTTCCCAGTTTGTATGGAGTGCTGCGTAAATTTTTGCTGGGCTGGAATAAATCCTTGGGATTCCTTCTGATCTATAAGAGCCTCCACGAAAAAAATCATGGTTTGATTTTAGTCTAATTGCATAGCCAGCCTCAACAATTTGATCGCTCATGATTTATCCTTTAAATACTTCCTCATTTGGAAGCGTTTTTCTATACTGAATCCATGGTGCTCTAAAGTTGCCGATCATGTGTGGAACGAAACAGCCACCGCCCAAACCCTTTTGCCAAACAAATGTTCCATACTCCAGAATTTCTTCTTCTGTTCCAACTCTAGCCTGATGCTCGAATGGAGACATATGACCAAGCGAAAGCATCGCATCATGCTTTTTGGCCTCCTCTTCAAGAGTCTTGGCGACGTTGTGCCTCTCGTAAGAGATGGCGGCGCTTCTAGCAACGGATACCTTGATATATTCCTCTGATGTATTTCCATCAGCAAATGGAAGATGCCACTCTCCAATCTTCAATTTCTTTGGAGCCTTCTCTCCACGAGCCTTCTGAATCACGTCCCGCATGTGGTTGGCGGCGACCTGAATTTCGGGCTGGGCTGTGGGGTGGCACCGTAAAGCAAAGTAGTTATCCCACTCCGTCGAGGTGACTAGCTGCGTGACCCACGCGAAGGGCTCTGTAAGCCTGTTTGCATACTGCTTGTGGACTCCAATGTCCGACAGACGGCGAGCGTGCTTTAGGGCATCCTGGAGAGCCTCTCGCCATATCTTGGCGGCCTCCTCGTTGGCCTCGGCGTCCAATAGCTGCTCTGCCTGCATTCCCTTTTGGTTTTTTCCAAATACTTCCGGAATGAATGGATTTTGTTCAATCATGTCACAGCGAGTCTTTACTGGAATCGCCCTTGAAGACGCTGTGTTTCTAGAGAACACTCTATGAGTATTTTGTTCGGTCAGAATGATTCTTGGAAAGGTTACTGCAATTGAAGTGATTCGAATTCCAGATGGCGAAACCGAATCAGCTAAAATCTCTGCGCTGTACATTATCTATTTTCCTTTATTTTTTTGTAGATGCTTGCAATTTCTGAATCTATCCCATCAGCCACCTTTTCATAGAAGTCGTCCGAAAAGAAGACTTCAAACGACTTACGTTCAATGTGCGCTTCTATAGAGCTTAGTTTGACAACCTTCTTTTCTTGCAGTTCTCTGGTCTGCAATGAAAAAGGAGTTGGAGTGATCTGTAGCGGGATACATGGGCAATAAAAAGCTATTCTATCAAGCTGCTCAAGCTGCTTTTTAGTCTTATCTTTTTCAACCAATTCCCTGTGTTGCTCATTGTACAATGAGCAACTTGGATTTACGCATTCCATCGGACCATAGAATGGTACATAAACATCTTCCGCCTTACAGTTGGGACATTGCATTTGTTCAAACTTTCACATAAGTGAACGGTCCAGAAACTTGGTGGTGCAAATTTGCAGCAGTCTTGAGTGCTGTTTCCACTTTCTTTTCTGGACTTATTTTAATCTTCAAATCTTTTTCCAAAAGCTCCATCGCCTCGAATGCTGACTTGGCTGGTTTTTCTCCTGCGCCAATTGCATTATATGGAGCTTGAGAATTCCAAATTGATAAATCTTCCTCTAGGAAATAAGATTTTCCATTGAAAGCCAAAATAAAACAACTCTTTCCGATCATTTCGGAACCATTTTCGCCAGCAACTAACAAGTCTCTTCTCTTTAAAATGCGGCGAAATTTTGGAAGTATCTCTGATTTGATGAATTTCAAATCAACAAATTGGTCGTTTGATATATGTTTTCTAAGCAATTCTTCTAAAGTTTGTTCGACCGAAACATTTCCACAAACAGCAACGCCAATATTTCCAACTCGATAGACCTTGGATTCGCTGCAAAGATTGTAGAATTCGCCCTGTGGATCGTTGCACAAATAGGAGTCTCCGCCCAAATAAACGGAGCCTTCGTGCTCATACGAAACAACACAGGTCATATGTTTTAACTAGAAATTGTTATTCTTTTGAGTTGGGAAATATTACAATTCTTCGAATTCGGTGTTAGGAGCTATTCTTTCAATTGAATCGCCATATTTCTCCAAAATAGAATCATTAAATCCTTGTTGGCGAATTATGTCCAACAATAGCTCTTCGATTTTTTCAAAGTTTGGTCCGAACGGAAGTTTTGATTTTTCATACAAAACGTCAAGTTCCGACTCCTGCTTCTCAAACCATCCCATCAATTCGTCATATGTCCAGCCGCCATTTCGAATATGAATCAATTCTTCTCGATCTGGACGCTTTACAATAACACCCTTTCCTTCCAAGACCTCCTTTGCCATACGCATGAGGCGAACTAGGTGGTAGGCGTGCTTTGAGTCGTAACCATATTTTGCTTCAAGCTCGGCACGAGCTTTATTTCGTGTCGCCTTCCAGTTGTTATAGTGGTCCCACTCTCGCTTGGCTGAAGCGTATTTCTTTTCCTGATTGATCAACCACATCACGTTATCAGAAAATGTTTCGCCATCCGCAATCAACTTCTCATATGCGCCCATTTCTGAGTCTGTGAGCTTGGTCGTCGCCGAGAGCTTGAACAATTCTCTGGTTGGCTTTTCTTTTGGAGGATTCAGGAGCCACTGTCGGTGGGTTTTGATTCTGGCGGCTTGCGAATAAGCGTATCCCGCCATAGTGCGGCGAATCTTCTTCGTAATAAAGAGATTGGAATTGCCACGAAGGACGCGGCCAAGCTCGCTACACAGGAGAACATCGCCATCATCAACAAACAAAACCTCAAGAATGTTTGGATTTGCGTTCGCAGCCAACTGAATGAATTTGTCAACGTTGTAAATTACCTCATCTTTGTCTGCGCCTTTTGAAACATACTTTTCAGATTGCTCAAAGTTTTTGAATGGCGAGATGTAATACACAAATGGAGCAACGCAAATTCCCTTGAAGTCTTCGTCGCTTCCTTCGATGTTAGTTCCATAAGCATGACTGCCATGCCTAACATAGAAAATTGTGCGATCTTTGACATCGAAATTCATTTTAATATCCAACCTTTGCCATGGCTTCCATTGTCATTTTAAGAAACATGAAGGCGCGATGATACTTTTCCATTCTATCAAAATCTTTCTGTCTGAGATCTTTGAGTCTGGTAATGTCAGAATTATCTCGCAAATCTTCAAGTTTCACAAGAGTGGCATCTTTATTTGTTGCAACTCTACGAATGTAGGCATCGTAGAGTTCTTCGTGTGAATGTGTTAGTAGAGATAGAGCATTGAGCACTCGTTCAGAGAACCCACGAGTTCGAAGAATGTCTATCGTGACAGATCCATTAGAATCTTCGATTGTGTCGTGCAGTATCGCAATCATCATTAGTTCTGGGTCGGTGGTACGCAGCCGCATCATCAAACGAATTGGATGCAAAATATAGGCGCGACCACCTTTGTCTAATTGATCTTGATGCACAGATGAAGCAATTGATATTGCTTGACCCAGAAGATATTCGTTTTTGTTGAAATCAATGGTCATTTCTCACCCTTGGCGACCTTAAACTTTTGGCGGCTTTGGCTCTTCTTCTAGGTCCTCTTCTTCTAGGTCGAACCAATTGTGGTCAGAATCGCATTCGTAGCAAATATACCGAGCGGCCGTGAGAGGCTCAAACCTCGTAGGGTTATTTCGACAGATCGCTCCGCCCATACCTCCGTCCCAACGAGGTGAATTAGGCTTTCCACAGAAAGTACAAATTCTCTTCTCTGGATCTTTTTCTGGGCGGAAATTCGACATAACTCACCTATAGTGGACTGGAGAGGAGGCATGGTCGCGCAGAATCTCTCTGAAATCTTCAAACTTCTTCTCAAGCTCTTTGATCTTTGTCTCATTTTGATCAATCTCATCTTGAAGTTGTGAGATGCGTTTCTCAAGCTGATATACCTTACGATCTGTGAACGACTCATTTAGGGGCATAAATCTCCTTGTCAACCTTTGGAGAGACGACATCATTTGAGAATGACCAGCGAACAAAATCCCAGCCATTGATTTTTCGGACCCATGGTGTGGTCATATTATCCTCCTCACAAAATATGTCAACCATATCTCCAACCATATATTTCTCTCTTCGAAGAAAGACCGATTCATCAACGGTGTGAACCTTTCCAGAGAAATCCATATACGTTACTTTTTGCTCGGCTGGCTCGGAAGAGATCGCGCAAATGATCTCTCCGAAACAGGTACGATACATTCCCTCATACATTGTGTGCCTCACTTTTATTCGAAAATCTCAGAGCTACAAAGCCGCACCACAAATCTCCGTGTGCCTTGTACGCTTCTGGAGAAAATTCTCTAATCAAAGAAAATCTCTCATCCTCGGAAAGAATTTGATTTATAGCAGACCAGACGGCAGGTCCATCATCCATAAAGGAATCATCAACAAAAACTATGGCTTCATCTGCCAAAACTTGAGTTGCCAGCTTCAATCCCCAATACTGGTCCTCAATTGTATGACTACCATCATACAGATACACTTCAACCTTTTTGCCATCAACACTGTCGATTCCACGAAAGAATTTCCTGTAATCACTTTTGAAGTATTTTACATTTCCATTCGTTAATCTAGCAATGGCATCTTGCAATCCCTCCTCTATTGTTTCAAAAGGGTGACAGCATTCTGGAGGATTGTGCCCTTCAAAATTATCAACTCCAAAACAAATCAAGTTGGGATTGTTCAACGAGGCGGCAATAAGTGTCGATCCACGATATGTTCCAACTTCCAAATAACACTTGTCCTCATCAATGAAGCTGCAAGTTTTACTTAGAATCTTCACTATTCCTGCTCCAGTCATTGGTCGAACTTGTTTCAGATAATCTCTGTATTGTTCTTCGATTTGATTCTCGTCAAATTCGACCAAAAACTGAACCATAGGTTCGATCACTTTCCTCGAAAGAAATTCATGATTCGGTCAAGAAGCGATGGAGCCGGAGGAGGAATTGACACCGCAAGTTTTGAGCTTGGCGTTGACTTGGCGAATCGGCCTGGAATTAGACCATAATGCTCGTCAGCAATTCGCTTTAGCGGCCTCATCTCTGTTAGGTGGCCCAAGTCACCTAGAAGGCGAAGACATGACGCAATAGGAAATTCTGAGCCCACTACGCGGGCAGTTAGGGGACCATTGTGGAGACGCTCAAGAGCAACTCGGCGACCCTCACGACGTGAGAAAATATCACCCTTCTGTTTGCTGATTAGAACTGCTCCATCTGCCTTTGGAGTGACCAGATCACTTGGAGGATGATTTAGGCTCCAACCAAAAGTGACAGTTCGAGTCGCTTTGTCAAATCTTCGAACAATGGTTAGAACTCGCTCGTCGTTCTTTGTGAAGTCTCGAAAATAAGAAACCTTGGTTCCCTTTGGAAGTGGTCCCTTTCCTTTGGCAAATAGCTTTCGCCGCTCCTCCTGCTTCACCTTGATTTGAGCCATACGTTCATCAATTTGTTCTTGTGTCATTTTAGTCATGATAATCTCTATTTTTCCTTTTTAGTAAATCAACTTCTATACATTCGATCGTTCACTGAATCGATCTTTTTTCGCTCGGACTCCAGCCAGGACACATAATGTAGCACGCCCTCCTCGATGGTCAATAACGGCTCCGTATATCCAATGGCTTCCAGGTGTCCACGGTTGGCCTTCGACTGGTATTGATAGCTTGCCAGATCGAAGTTTGGTGGCAAATCTGTCAAAACCACACTTGCACTTTCTGGGCAGGGAAACCCGATACTCTGCGCCAGTTTAAGCTCGGTCCCACTTAATTGATATTTCAACTCCTCTTTCGCGACTAATTTAGCAACATCCAGAAATGATGTTGATGCACCCGTCCCAACATCAATGATTCCAGAAAGCTCTGGCCTTGAATTCTCCAGGAGAAACAAATGAATTTTGCAAACATCATCAACGTGGACAAAATCTCGAACAGATTCAATCTTGAATACGTTAATCTTTCCTGTCTCTTTGATGCTCCTCCAAAAGCTCAAAATTGGAGAAGATTGGCCGTCCTTATGATTCTCTCCTGGTCCGTAGCAATTTCCAACCCACGAAACAATGCCATTTCTTCTTGATAGAAAGATGTGATTCTTTACCGTTATATCATAAACAAAATCATTCCACTCTACTATCCTACAATTCACAGTCTTTGAAGTATTATTTCCTATCTGTGGCATTGTGCTTCTTGCAATACTAATTCTATATATTCCGCTTTTATCTACGAAAACATTTCCGACCAATCCAATTTTCAATAGTAATTCTTGAAATTGATCCGCAAATTTTGCGTATTTTGTTGTATATCTTTTGCCATCAGAATTGCCATCACCCTTCATTAATGTCTCAAATAGGCACGTCAAATAAGATGGAGACAACGTTAGAACTTCGTTTGGAATGAACTTTTCCCTAGAGAATTTACATAAATGTAGATAAAGTTGCTTTGAGTGAATCGTAACTCCAGTTGAAACTTTACCACCATCCTTAAATGTTTTCTGTGGGTTAAACCCCATTTCCTTGCATATCGTGTAAATCTCCTCAATGTATTTTGAGTTTTTTATTTGAGAGATATTAACTCTATAATACTCTGTTCCATTTTTAAGCTTTCCGGAAAATACAGAACCCTCAGACAAAAACCACCCCAAAAATCTCAACCAAAGCTTTAGTGGAATCTTCCTCTCTGAATGATCTTTCCTTTTACGATTGTCTGAATTTTTACAGGCGGGGATAATTTCGTAGTCAAGTTGATTGCTTCCAGTCCACTTTGCAGATTGTTTAAATCTGCCATAATAGATATTTTCAGAAACTATATCTTTTGCTTGTTTTAATGCAAATTTCCTGTTTTTTCCAGTTGACACAAACAAATTTTGATCCGGAGTACAGAGAATGTCAACTCTTCTTCCGTTAAAGTGAATCATATCACCAGTATGCAAACTTTTGTGGATGTGCGTTGGATTATGATATTCGATTTCATCTGAGACTGGATTTAGTGTTGCAACTCTATCGTGTAAAGTCACATCCTTAATTGATTTAAATCCTTCAGAGGTCAAAACCTCAGTTTTTTCATCGTAGCAATTGAAGTATCGAAGTCCAATGATTGGCGCAATTGGCTTTGCGACCTGACCGCCCCCATAAAACACTTCATAAAACAAATCTCTTACGAAGTTATCAGTTGCCAACTTTGAAAAAGCATACGCATTGAGAGGCTCCTCTTTTACTCCAAGAGAATTACCATAAACGGACGCTGATGATGCATATTGAATTGGAATTCCTTGCTCGTAGCAAATCATCAATAAATCAATTGATTTGAGAGTGTTTTCCTCCATAAGCTCTTTTCCGTTCTTGTGTGAGGTGGAAGAAATTGCACCAAGATGAAAAATATAATCCGGAAGCTCCTTGTAAATCTCTCCATTGGATATCGTTTGCCAAAATTCATCCTTGTCCTGATAAGCGAATTTGCAGCCAACCAGATTTCTAAACTTTCTGGAATCAGTGAGATCGTCAATGACTCGAATGTTGTAATAACCATTCTTGTTTAGGTGGCGAACTAAATTGCTGCCAATGAAACCTGCTCCGCCAGTTACGAAAATTAAAGACTTTTTATTGATTACATTTTCCATTTTAACTCAAAGTTTTCCTCTCTCGACAAAACATCATATGCAATGGATTGCCTCAGTCCACTACAAACTGTAGAACTATAATATTTGACAATGTGAAAATCTTCACATGCCAATATCTGTTCAACGACATCTTTGGAAAACCAGGACAATAGTTGTTCAACTGAATCAAATCCATGAATTGGAAGTCTTCCCATTTTAATATTTTCTATATACACTTCCCGCAAGAATGGATCGCAGTAAGCGTTTGGTCGCCTAAGATTCCAATGAACTACGGGAGTGTAATTAGATATTTCCTTGTCATAGATTCTGTCGGCTACCTTCTTTAGAATGGTCTCAATTTTTTTAGACTTCTCGGTTTCAAAATCAGATTCATCTTCTAAAGCTACCAGCATCTTAAAAAGATCTTTGTATTTTTCTATTAGCTCCTCATCTCTCTCGCAGTAAACAATATTGTCTCTGACTATCCATGGAGAGAAGCTGGAATAGATTCCAGCTTTAACTGATGGGATGGCGAAAGCATTTAGCGGGGCGAATAGGAAATATGGATCAATAGTTTTGTGCTCTACTCTGAAGAACTTTCTTCTGTTCATTTTTCCGAGCTTCATTTTGTCAACCCCCCCAGCCCGCCAACCATAGAATAATCAGCACAATTCCAGAAATAAATCCAATTGGAATTGCAAGCGCCAAAGTCCACGATATGGCAAGACGAAGCGATTCGCCAAATTCACGAGCATTTCGTTTATTTGGTGTAGATGGACACCAATCACTCACGCACTGTTCGCCAACACATTTTGAACCACAAACATGACAATTCATTTTTTTACTCCACCAAGAATGGCAATCAACTCTTTGACGAGTTCGGATGAATGGTGATATGTGCCATCTTCATTTTCGCCAAATACTGCCGAGCACATTGGGCAAATTGCTCCCCAGCCACCTTTACTAACTGGATTTGAGGATGAGGTTGCATTAGCCTCCTTGAGGCATGAAACTCCGCACTCAACGCATCGAACATAAGTCTCTTTATTTATTGTGACAATTTCATTCATTTTTTTACTCCCAACACAAAAGGTGACGGCAGGACCATATTTTTTACAGCATCAATGATCTCATACATCTTCTTGTCTGTTAGTGGAACTCCACTTTGACCGCAAAACCACGCTCGGCGAGCGAGCGCCCAATAAAAAGCTCTATCGGCCTCGCCTTCAAGCTCTTTGAGATATTCATCGGAAAGAGTTGCCTTCATTTTTCTTTTAGGCTCCAACGTTTCCATCAACTTTCGATGCTGCTCAACTCCGGCAGCTTTGATGGTGTTAACAATCTCAGTTGTCGAGCCATCGTAATGATCGCAAATGAGAATTTTAATCCCCAGCGATCTTATGAAATCTTTTTCTTTGAGGGCGTTAATAGAGTAATCGCCACCCTTCATGTAGAAATAATCATATTTGATGCCATATCGATCCATTCCACAGGGAGCCATAATCTGTTTGATGCCACTCTGAAACTCCTCTTCGCTTCCGAAGATTATAGCTCTCTCAACTCCCTTGATTCCCTCAACAATTAGTCTTCGATCCAACTCTGGAACAAAGCATTCTCGATTTTGACTCTTGATCAATTCATCAGAATCAATGAAGACATAAAGCGCATCAACGATAGATTTGGCCTGATGAATTAGTTTTATATGTCCCGAATGAATCAGCTTGAATGTTCCGCGCAGAAACCCAATCTTCACAATTCTTTTTTCGCTCATTTGAACCACTCCGGTTTATTTCTATTATTCCATTTGGCGAACTTGGACTTGGCTCCAATGTAATATCGCCTATATGACTCGACAACATCATCGACAACGTATTCGACAGGCATACACGTTGGGTGCTTCGTGAGGTTGGTGAAGGAGAAGGCTGGGCGGTTCTTTGTGGCCCACTCGATAACCGCCTTACATTTGTGCTGCTTGCCATACTCGATCGTGTACCCGGCACACAAGCCTAAACCGTGCTCGATAAGCCAATCGAAATTGTCACGGCTCGCACGAGTCCAGATGCCGCATGGGTGGTTCTTGTAGCACGGCTTGTATGGAGTTTCAATGTCGCTCAATTCGTGAATTGCTGTGCAGAGCAACTGAGCGGTCTCCAGCGGCATCTTCACGATGTGTTTGTTGCAAAGATTGATTCCAGCTTTGAATGGATCATTGTCTACCACAAAGATATTCATTGAATCCTCAAATCAAGTTCAAATCAAGTTCCTTGATGATTCGAAGGACTTGCGTGATTCGCAAATCCCTGCTGCCGTCTTCAAGACCGGACAAATCCTCTGCGGTTAAGCAGCAGGCTCGGGCAACGTCAGCTTTGGTTCGTCCAGACAAACGACGCTTCTGGGCCAGAAATTGGCCAAACGAATGAAGGTTGGTGAAGTCGTCAACAGTCATCACATCATCACCCAATGGATGTGCTATAGACTTTCCCCTTTTTCAGAGAAAGTTTGATTCTGTATGAATGTCCAACCTTGGAATCTGGCTCGAAAACCTGACGCTCTTTTCTCTCAACAAACCAAAGAAGACCATTCTTCTCAATGAGATTGATTGCATCCTTCTCGGTCATTCCCATGACTTGACGACTTACAATTGATTCTCTGGTAACAAAATCATTGCTATTAATCGAATATTTGTATTCAGGCATTTATTCCTCACCCAGCGGTTCCGCTGTAGTATTGTGATATCTTGTAATTAACTTCATCATCAAAGAATCTGTAGAATTTAACCTTCAACTGACCCTGGGAGAGCTTTTCTCTCCCATATTGGGTCAAAATTATTTCCATTATCTGCTCTTTGGGATCCAAAAATGCCATGTATTAATTAGGTACTTCTTTGGATTTACGAGCATGTTTTGGAAAATTTCGGTACAACTCATTCAAAATGTCTTTAAATTCGTACAATTCTTTATTTTTCTCGCACAAAAAGCTTAGCACTTCGTTGTGAGTAACTCCAGAGTCAATCAATTTATTGATTACGCCAGAAAATTCCTCAAACAAAACATCGAAATACACTTGAGCGTGTGGCTGGGAACTTTCTTTCTGCTTGAAATACTTTGCCATCTCGCCATTTATTCGCTCAAGGTCATTGAATTTTTTACTCATATTCTCCTATAAGAAAACCCCACACCTCTTTCGAGGGTGGGGTTTTGCCTACCATCCAGTCACATCAGGGAACTTTATCAACTTCAATATCGTCAACATCTTTCACGCCCTTGAACAACTCAACCGAGGCTTGGTCTGAGGCTCTGTAGGAGCTAATTGACCGATTGAGAACTCCATAAGCACTCTTGACTCCTCTGCTGGAGGCAGCATAGTTGACAGAGTTGTTGGTGTTCATTCCGAGCAGGACCGCCTCTTTTGCGGCATCAACGTTCGCGCCAAGATAAACGAAGTTCCAGCTATAGACCTTCTCTTGATGCTTGATCATCGCCTTGATCTGCTCTTGAGTGTATCGCGTAGAAGCATTCTCGTGACCATCGGTGACCACAACGAACATCACCTTTCCTGGACGATCCTCTTCCTTTAGAGAGGCGAGATGTTTTCCAAGCTCCGTGATTGATTGTCCGAGAGCATCAAGAAGTGCTGTATTTCCGTTTGGACGATATGTCTCCACGCTTAGTGGAGAAACTTCTTTAATATCCTTGGATGAATAAACGACGCTTGGCTCACTTGAAAACTTGCATAGTGTCATCGTCGCCAATCCAGGCAACTCTTTCTGCTTTGCAAGAAATTCGTTGAATCCCTCGATGGTTGAGCGAAGAAGACCCTGCATTGAGCCTGATTCGTCAACAACCATCGTTATATGGGTATAATTGGGATTCGTCATAAATCACGCAGGGCTGTTGTAATAGTTCGAGTAATCCACCGCAGCAACGACGACTGTCTGCTGAAACGCACTTCGCTGCACCACACGACCAAAGGGGCGAGTGCTAGCAAATTGCCGCGCCTCTTTGCGTGTCTTGAAGAGTGCTCGACGCTTTGTCTCGGTATACATAACCTTGCCGGTCACGCCGTTCATGACAACCCAATTGTAACGCTTATTCTTTGTGTTTGAATTCTTCATATAAACTCCTATTAAAAAACGATCAAGCCTCAACAGTTTCAGCGGAAACGACAACAGAATCTGCCGTCTCCTCATCGTCGGCCGCGAGAACCTTCTCTGCACGGGCGACAACAACATCACCAACATCAGACTCGGTTACAGCGCGAAGCTCCGTGGAAGCCGCTTTGAACCGGCGAACACCGCCCTCAACCTTGGCGGTTCCAGGTGGACGACCACGCTTTTTCACGCCCTCAATTCCATCGACAAGACAGACCCACATGACATTTGCGCCATCATCTCGCGAAACCACAACGTGACGATCTTTGTAAACGAATAATTGCATTTTATCTCCTTATAACAACTTATTTTTATATTCGAACTCTTCCACAGTGATTTGTGGACCTCTCCATGATATTCCAGTTTCAAACAACCGAAACTCAACGAAAGGAATTCCGTCCCTAAAGTAAACAACCTTATTGTTGTCTACGATCATCGATGCTACCTGCTCACCAGCCACATTATACTTGGTCGCGACGTGTGCGTCAAGTTGCTCCATTAACTCATTTTCATTCATATTTGAAACCGTTATTGGTCATGGAAAAGTCCCAGACGCCGGATTCGAACCGGCCGCAACACATCGGCGGGGATTTGCACATTTGCACTGACATGGTTGCACTCCAAAGGTCTGGAATAGGGTTTGGGGAGGCGTAGCCTGCCTCCCCAAACGAAGTATTTTTGTCTCTCAAACTACCAGCGTTTAATTTTGTTCGTAAGCTCTAAGTTCTTGCGCCATTCCGCTAGGCTACCTGCCCACAAATTACGGGCAGGACTGGATTCGAACCAGTGCCTCAAGAAAGTTTGAACAAAAGGTAGAGATAGTTATCGGAATTTTTAGACAATCTTATGGGAATAATAAGAAACAGAACTTGATTGGGCTGTTGCCTATGCCTACTCGGCTACCTCCCCGTAGAGTGGGGAGGGTTGGATTCGAACCAACGAATTTCAGCTATCCATTAATATGAATTCAATCTTGTCCCAATTGCAGTGGCAAAGCCACTGCAAAGCTCATGAAAACAGGTAGCCGAAAATCTTTTCAGCCGACTTCTGTTTTTCTACAACTGTACCGTTCGCCTCTTCTCGGGCAAACTTCACGGCACGCTGCAATTTGTTGATTCGTGAAAGAATCTCTTCTTTTCGATCTGCCGGAAGTGCTCCGGAGAATTTGGTGGTATTCCAGGTTCCAACCACAACGTCCTCGCCAACCTCTTTAACCTGGGCTGGATGCTCCTTTGTCGCCTCATAGAGAACAACAGCAGTCATCTTCTTTTTGGTGCGAGCAGTACCGACTGGTGGAGTTCGGTGAAGCTGGGTGGTTGTATCAAACGCCCACTCTTCTGATGGGTCGAGTGTTGGCATCTTGGATACGAAGGTGTTGATGTCCTCAAGTTGCTTCTCAAGGTATAGCAGATATGAGACTGGCGCGTCAACTAGAAGTGGCTCTTTCGAACCCTCGACAGTCACAGACGCTTTTGCAATGACGTTTCCGGCATCCTTGGTGAATTCGATATCAAACGCTTCGCTAAGAGTCTCTTCCAATTTCTGTAGGACTTCTTTGGCTTTAAGCTGCGCTACCTGCTTCTCGTCGGGAAGCGACTCTCCGCCCTCCTCTTTGGGCTGGTATCTTCGAGAAATTCCAGCATAAAGCTCTGCTTTCTCTGAGCTTCGGTGAAGTGCAGTAAGCTCCTTCTGCGCTTTTGATTTCGTACCAGACTCGATCGCTAACACTTGGCAAAGTTTCATTTTGTCTCCTTTTTATCTTCAATACAAATATTATTGTTGGGGTTTGGTGCTCTTTGTTTTAAAGAAATGTAATCCAACTGGAAGTTTCTATCTTTTATCAATTCGTCAAGAACCAAATTTCGAAGTTCTTCTTCTTCATCTGACTGGCTTAGAGGAGAGCCAATTTTTACATTCTTAGCAAGCTCCTTCAATTCTTTGCAGGCTTCCCTGAGCATCTCTTCATCTGTGTCGTTCATCGAGGGTTGAGTATGTCAGGTGTCGTCGTCCTCGTCAATAACTGGTTCTGTTATCTCAGCCTCGGCGGCGATCCTCTCTTTTCGCAAACTGCGAATCTTAGCTTCGAGAATGTCTTCCTGCTTCTCTTCCACCTTGAATTGAAAGAGTGCCTTATTTGATCTTGCAAGAATGTCGTTGATCTCTTGTTGAAGCAACTTTGAGAACTTTGCTTTGTCGTAGTTCTCGGTATTTCTTTCAAGAATGGACTCTGCGTCGATTGGAGACAGAACCTTAATGTACTCCTCCTTGCCCAACCTTGCAAGCTGCTTCTTTCTCGTCGCAATATTTAGCTTCTTGCAATTATCAATATGAGCAAGCAATACTGGATTTTCTTTGGCGAACTCTCGCATAAGAATTTCAAATATCCAATATTTCTTCAGATTCTGCTCAACGCAAAATCTATTGAGAGCATCCATGTCCTGCTGATACATCGTGACGATGACTTGCTTCATTTCTGGGTGGTCGGTTTTTTCTTTCTTCAATCTGGCGAGCGAGGCTTTTTTTGATCGCTCCCTATAAAAATCTGCGTGTTCATTGACGATCTCAATGATCTCACGCTTCAAAAATACTACACCAGAAACAACTAGATAATCAAACAGAACTTGATATCCACGAAGTTCGAGTTTCTTGATGAGCTTCTCTATTGCCGGAACAACAGAAACTGGAATGTCCATTCCTTGCCGACGATCTTTTGTAGCGGCAATTCTCTCAGACTTCGTAACTCCAATTTTGTTTCTCGCTCGTTCTCCCTCTTTCAGCTTAACCATTCATCACCTCATATGACAAAACTTGAATTTCTTGCCAGAGCCGCATGGACATGGAGCATATACGTCGGCCTCAACATCCATCATAAGAACTCCATTCAAGTGGTCAATTTCATGCTTTGCGACAACTGCTGCAAAGTTTTTCATTTCTATATGCGGATTAAATGAATCTGAAAATGTCACCTTCTCGAAACGAATCGTGTTGATTCGCTTGCCTGGAAAAGATAAACATCCCTCATCCTTAAATAGAAATGGAGACTCTTGGGATATGATCTTTGGATTTACAAAGTATTTGTATCCCTGATTGTCTCTCATGGCGAATACACACGCATTGATTCCAACCTGCGGCGCAGCCAAGCCAACAGCCATATCTCTTCGACTCTTGAGTTCTTCCACAAGAGCTTCGCCAATAGACTTGCCCTCTTCTGGTGAAACTTCCAGAGAGGGCATTCTAAGGCTGTTTATGTCTGTTACAATGTTCATTGAAACTTTGAAAATAGATTCTTGAAGTTTTTCACTCCCTTTCGAAACTCAACATTTCTGCTGCCCTTCGAAAAGAAATCGAGCCAATGAAGCGCAAAAGCGAGCGCCTCTTTCTCTTCGTCACTTAAGACCTCGTTGTCGCGTTCGGGGAAATCTTCGAAGTCACGAGAACTTCCTCCAATAGATCCAGAGACAGAAGATCCTTCGTAAATTGGATCCGATTCAACCGAAACAACCTTCTCCGGAATCAGCACTTCCCTTTTGGCCATTTCCGAAACTTCTTCTCGTACATTTTTCTTAATTGCCATTTTGTTTTTCCTCTATCAAACTTCGAACGAACCCTTTTCTTTCAACTGAATTTGAAGAAGGGCTTCTCTGGCTTCCTTGATTTCTTCCGGCATTGCAGGAGTCACTTCAAGATCAATTGCATATTTTGCGGCCTGCTGCGAAAGAACATTGCCAATCTGTTCGACAGCAGACTTCTGTTCCTCTGTATCGACAACCACAACGTATGACAATGACAAAGTCTCATTCAATCTTCCGTTGCATCCCTGAATACTTCCAAGCAAGTTTCTTAGCTCCTGAATAAACTCAGGAAGCTCCTTCTCATTCAAATTTGACATTTTAACTCCTTTTGTGACTAATTATCCCTTTAGAATTGTTTTCTTATCTTTTTTATTCTCTGTGACATCTTGGCGCGAATATCCACAGAGTGGACATGCAACCTTGCTTTTAGCCTCTGGGCTCGCAAACGGAAGTGGTGGAACCTCAAACTCCGACTGACATCTTCCGCATTTTATCTTCAAATTGTTCATTCAAATTTCTCCTATAGAATTCCGTGTGGAAGACCTTCTCGATGACCAGATGACGAAACCTTCACAAAGACAGAGTTTCCTTTAAGGTCTTCAATATTAGATACGCCACAATATGTAAATCCGGAGCGAATTCCGTCCTTTAATTTGTCGAGAACGTTTCTGACTGGTCCCTTATATTTGACGAGCATCTCTGCTCCCTCAATGAATTCAGACTTCAGGCCAGCCTCAACCTTGCTTCCAAAGGAGGCATTTCCTCTGTAAATCTTGTATTTATTGCCGGTTTTGTCGTCCTTGATTACCGAGCCTGGAGCCTCATCAGTTCCAGCCAATAGTGATCCAAGCATAACGGCAGACGCTCCTGCCGCCAAACTCTTCACAATATCTCCGGAGTTTTTGATTCCACCATCGGCAATTATTGCAGGCTTCTCTTCTCTTAACAAAAACCCTCTGTCATAAATGTTTCTTTTTCCAACACTTCCGTTGACGGATTCGTTAAACCACAAAACAGACTGAAGTGTTGGTACTCCGCACCCGGTATTTGTTCTAGTGGTACACATGGCACCACCACCAACGCCAATCTTCCATGATGTGAATTTATCTCTATAAATTAGATTGTTGCCGCGATTTATTCCTGTGGCGAAGTTTCCAATCATTAACGGAAACGTCGGATACAAGCTTCGGAATTTATCATAGACATCAAACACCCTCTTTTGATTTCCGTGTGCAACATCAATGCAGATAAGTGATACGCCGTTATCTATGAGAACGAGAGCTTCCTCTTGCCAAGATTCGCCAACACCAATTGACGCTCCGATTTTTCCGTGTGGATATCTATCTCTAAATTGTAGAATTTCACTGACAGTGGATCCAACGCTACTCATTCTATCGAGAATTGCCATTCCACCAGCTTCGTGCATAGCCAGAGCCATGTCTAGTCCGCTAACACTTGGCATGTTTGCAGCTATAATCGGAGTCTCCAACTTAATTCCCGAAACAGTGGTGGAGATATCAACATCCTTTCTGGATCCTCCATTATAGTACGTCGGCATCAGAAGAACGTCGTCAAAGCATAGAACTTCGTTAATTGCTCTCATCGGCCCTCCAATCTCGAAATGACAATTCCGTGAGACATATCATATGGAGACACTTTAACTTTCACCATATCATGAAGTCCAATGCGAATTTTATTCATTCGCATCTTTCCGGACAACTGAGCCATCACTGTAGTTTCGGCTCCAGCAACCTGAATGATGAACTTCTCTCGTTTTATTTCAACCACTCTACCATCAAACTCAACATGATCAGACATTTTTTTCCTCTAGTAGATTTTTGACTTGCTGCATTTGTTCCATCATCGAAGACTCCTAATGAATGAACCGTGACTATTGTTTATGAATCCTTGTTTTCGAAACAATTCAGCCCAATATATTGTGTTGGGCTGCCATCCTTCTCTTGGAGCAAAAAAGAAATAATTCATCTTCATCTCCTGTCCAGTTATGTCAGAGATGAACAACTTGAAATATTCCTTACCATTTTTGGTCACTCCGGTTTCCACCTTCTTCAAAATGAACCAAATCTTCTGCGGGTAGTCCGCAAGATCAGTCAGGGGTAGAATGTCCTGATCTCGCAAAAAGTCAATAACGTCCTCGGTTATCAGGAGGTTCTTGTCGTAAATTCCCAAAAGCTCGGCCTGGGCTGTCACTCTATCTGAATCTGAAAAATCTGACGTTGGTGACGATTGGGCGAGGGCGGCCACATCAAATTTCTGTTTGTCTCGCTGGTCCCAATTGTCAATCAGTACACGATATAGATGGGCGTGGTTCAGGAAGGGCTCAGGGAAAATTCCAAGGCTCCCAAACGCCTCCAGACGAACAAGGCCCTCAATGGCCCGTTTGTTACACTTGGTGAATTTCCAGGTGCGTTTAAATTTGACGGTGCCGTTCTTTAGCTGCCTCTGCTCGATGTCATAGAAGAATGACTCAAAGTTCTTGAGACCTTCGCCAGAATCCTTCCATTTGGATCGAACCTCAAACAATTCATCCATGGCAATTTCGCCAACTCCCTTGATGAGAGAGAATGGTGGAAAGATTGTATCTCCGACGAGAGTGTATTTTCTTCCAGATGAGAGAATGTCAAATTTGCCAATCTTGTATCCAAGGGCAGTAACTTCCTCTGTGGCACCTTCGGTATTGGGATCGTTCTCCAAATATGAACAAACCCACTCTTCTGGATAATGATGAAACAAATATGCACACTGATATGACAAATATGCGTATGAAACGGCGTGGGAGTTCGATACAGATATATCGTTAGCTAAAAATGAATGGTCTTCGCTGTCAATTTCCAAGTCATAAGTTTCTCCATCTTCGACTTCTTCTACCGAGACTATTTCTTCAAATTGCATATAACTTCTTCTATTTTTAGTTTTACTATCTCAAAATTATCTTCTATGTCACTAGTCCAAATCCTCAGCACATACCAACCTTTATTTTTAAGATAAGAGTCTTTAGTTTTTTCGTTTTTCTTTGTTCTTTTTTGAACATCATATTTTAGTGTGTAGCCTAAAGCCTCGTTGACATGAAAGAAATCTCCATCAGTCTCTATGATTAACATCAGAGCATCAGATGCTATGTCTGCCGTATAATATTTAAGATTTTTTTCCAACTCCCAATTGAATTCAAAATGACTTTTTGTTAAAAACTCAAACAATTTTTGTTGAGGTTTAGTGATTCTGTTTAGTTCTCCAGAAGAGATTTGTCTAACTGTTGACTCTCTCAACTTCTGCTTTGTTTCTTCGCTGTGGCGTTTTCCAGACATCCCCGCGGGGCCCACCCTTCTTTTTGCGCCAAGACTCAAAGCCTCTTTATATTTTTCCGCACGCTCCTTTCCATAAAACTCTTTCAAACTCTTTCCCTTTCTAGATTCTTGCCAGTCTTTTCCACCAGCAACAATATTCTTTTTCCACGCTTCCACATCTTTAACTTTATGAATGGGATTATTTTCTCCCATTCTTCCTTCAGATATCCGCCTCAATGATTCACTACTTTCCTTTGTTAGCCCCTTGTTCCATGGCACTCTACCCTTCATGAGTTGGATACGACTTTGCCTTGAATTTTCAGAGAGAATTGGTGCAACTCCGTGCGGAGTCTTTCCAAATTTTTCATCGTATTCAAGAGTTGTCAACCCATGCTTCCTTAAATGTTTCCATGTTATAGCTCGAAACTCCTTGCCGCATAAGGCACATTTCATAAGTGGTCGCATGTCTTTAACTAGAAGCTGCACACAGAATTTTCCACTTATTTTCCAATATTTCGGAAAGCGTCTTCATTCCGAATTCTGTCTCCAGTTTATGATCCAATGTGCAAGTGACTTCTTTACCGGAGGACGTTTTAATTTTAACTAATTTTTTCCGGCCACTCTTGATTACATCTTTAACTTTCTCATATCCAGACTTCGTAAGAACCTTATCGCCAATATTTACATTCTTAATCTTTACCTTTCCAACGTCTTTAACAACTACCTCAACTTCTTCATATAAACATTTATTAAATCCATACGAGATGAAGCCCATGATCTCTTTGTTCCACAAATCCTCGGCTCGACTTCTCGTCAAACCATTCTCGACGCATCCATCAATGAATCTTTCACCAGCATCAACTCGCTTCTTTTTCATCTCCTCACCAAGAGATGTAACTGGTTTGACGAGAAGTTTTCGCAATTCATCAGACTCAACAAGGGAAAATCCAGCAAGTTTGTGAGCCAAGAGCATGAACTGTTCCTGGTAACACAAAAGTCCCTTTGTTTCACCAAGAACCTCTTCGATGATTGGATGGTAGAAATCCACGTCATCTGGATTGTTTACCAAATGAACATACTTCTTGTCGGCCTGTCCACTGTTGTGAACGACGAATCCTCCAGCTATAAAATTATTGTTTGGAGACTCTACGGATATATCGTAAGTTTCTTCTTCTCCGCAACTTTCGATTCCCAAAAATTGAACATAGATAAAGTCTTCCATATCTGGAAGAGATAATTTCTCTCTCTCTATTTTTAGTTCTTGATTAGAAATGTTACCTTCAGAATACACTCTATGATGATTTGGACACAAAAAAGATAAATTTTCATAATCGTTGTTTTTGTGTCTATTTCCCTCTACATGATTTACGTCAAGTCTGCCATCTTTCCAGTCACAAAAAACGCACTTATATTGATAGTATCTAAAGCAAATGTTTGAAAAGTTTTTCTTGCCCTTAATATTTTCAGACTTTCTGATGTTTTTTCGCGGATCATCTCCGTAAGACAGTGATTTTTTCTGAGTTAAAATGTATTCGCCCCGTTTTATGTCGCCAAGATTTTTCCATCCAGTTAATGTTAAAAACTTGTGGTCAATACTTGATTTGAGATTCCAATGTTTGTTTTCACTTGAAATCATTTCTTGTTGGGAACCAGTTAAATTTTTTCTAACTTTTACAGAAAAAACTTCCTTTTTACCAGACTTATAAACATTAAGAATTTTGTTTTTAGTTAGCTTTTGATCTTTTTCATCAAAAGATAAAAGATATAAAGGAAATTGTTTCCTTTTTTTATTATCAAATTTGTGAAATTGATCAAACAAATCTTCAAGAGATTTATATGTTAGCCACCTTCTCTTGTTTTCTTGAGTCGAGCAACCTACTAAAATTGTTGAATCTCCAGATATGCAAAGTGGTCCAGGTCTGTAAATGCTGGTCAAAACAGATACGTCCGATACGGACGTTGGTTTCGCGTTCACGCAGAAATCCTGGACATTTCGCTCTGCAAGCTGGAAGGTTCCACAAAATCTGCCCTTGTGATAGATCTCCTGAAATACAGTTTCATCTCCCTGCCCAATCACGTCTGGATGCAAATACTCCAAAAAGAACTTGTTCACATTTTGTGGGCTAGGATCGATCATCTGTTTCTCAAGAATTCTTTCAATGCAACCCTTGATTGTGCGAAGAGTTGCGATTCCCAAGAAATCGTATTTGATGAATCCGAATGGCTCAAGGTGTTTTGCCGTCAAGCCTTCGCCCCACGGAGTCTGATCGACTCCACGAATGCGAATGATCGGCATGTTGTCTTCCGCATTTTCGGTGATGATGGTTCCGCCAGCGTGGCGACCAATAGCTTTTAGCTGTCTAAACAGAACCTTGACAGATTCTGCAACTTTGGGATATTTGTCGATGAAGTCTCGAAAAGACTTACTGTGTTCGTAGGCTCCATCAAAATCAAACACATAGAGCTTCTGATCTCCACCAATGCTATCAAGAATTGGCTGGCGGGCCTCATCCTCCATTACGGAAGTGACTGCGTTCACCTCCTCGAATGGAATTTGATACAGCTTTGAAATGTCCTTGATGAGAGACTTTAATTGCAATGAGTTGAAATTTGAGATGGCAATGACGTTGTTTTCGCCAAAGTGTCCACGAAGAATCTCTAGGGCAACGTCACGATCCTCAACGTCGGTATCAATATCTGGTGGTTCATTTCGATTCTCGGAAAGAAATCGCTCAAACAGAAGTCCATGCTCGATTGGATCAATGAGAGTGATTCCCATCAAATAACAAACAAGCGAGCCTGCACCAGAGCCTCTTCCGGCTCCAACTAACAGCTTCTCCTTGATCTTGTCCATGGCTTCTTTGAGGGCCAAGAAATAAAGAGCAAAGTCCTTCTTTTTGATTACGCCCAACTCCAAATCAAGTCGGTCCTTGTATTTGACGATTCTCTCGTCGTCCCAACCATCAGCAATATTCAGAAGAGCGTCATAGCAAATCTCTTCGATTTTTGAGGATGGGTCTGCGCCTTTCAGGAAGGCTCGTGGAAGCTTCATCTTCGTGTCTGGAGATACATCCTCAATCTGCTCGTGAGCAATAATGTGAGACCTCTGAATTGCGTCAACGACAAGTTGATCCATCTCATCGGTTGTCTCAGGGTACATGGCTAGGTACTCTTCAAGCATCTGCTCGCCATTTTTTGGATACAACTCGCACTTTAGCTCGTCAATAGACTTTGGAAGATCCTCAATTCCAACATTGAAGCCCTTCGTCTGTTGAGCCAACATTTTGTAGATCTCTCGCTCTCTCCATTGTTCTGGGCGAGCATAATGAGAGTCTGCGGTAGCCAACAATGGATATCCAGTTTTCTTGGAATACTCCATGAGAAATTTGTTCACAAGCTTTTGTTCTGGCAGCTTGTTGAATTGAATTTCTAGATTGGCGCGTTCTTTTCCAAAGACATCAAGAAGAGGCTTGAGTTCTTTGTCGAGAGAGGCAAATACTGCATCATCTCCCCTTTCGTGATTCTGAAGAACCGACCATGCCGGTTGGCCAGCAATACATGCTGTACTGATGATCAGTCCCTTATTGTATCTCTCAAGCGTCTTTCGATCTGTTCTTGGATATCGATAGAAGCCCTTTCGATATGATTCGGTAATGATTCTACAGAGATTATGGTATCCTTCGATGTTCTGAACTAAAACAACCAAATGGTGCCTACGCTTGATTGGGTCGGCCCAATAGAGCTTCTCTTTGGAGTCCGATTCTACCTCGATGACGAGTCCTTCTGCCTCTTGCGGCTCCTCATCCAGAAGACGTTTTGCTTCGGCCCATTCATCCAAGTCTGGATGATAATATAATTCACAATTATGGTAAGTAATATCTCCGACAAAACTATTGTCTTCCTCCACTTCTAGATTGTAGACTTTTCCTTTGTAATTTCTTTTTTCTACCTTCAAAAGGTTCTTATAGACATATAAATCATCAGAAAAGCATCTGCTAAAACTTTTATCAGGATTGTAATTTATAGAATACGCGATTTCATTTTTTTCAGTTTCTTTGATGGTGATTACTTTGTTATAGTAATTTAGCTTGGCAATCAACATTTTTATTTGCCAAATTAGATCTTTGTTGCATAACTTGATTGAATCAAACCCACTAGATGTTTTGTGTCCATCTCCCTGAGATAGTCCGAGTAGAAAAAATTTAGTTTTCTCTGAATCTGAATTCATTATGAATTCAGATAAAACCTTGCCATTGCTTAATCTTCCGCATAAATGCAGGATTAGGTCCGCAAATGGTTTGTGACAAAATATAACTTCTATGATTGATTTTTCAGATCTTGCACAAATATAAGGATTTACTCCAAGTCTATCTCTTGCAAATTGCGAGATAAAATCTGCATAATCCACTTCGTCAATATTGAAAGAAAAGCAAAACGTTCCATCAATTCTATTTTTCTTTTTAGAAAATCTTAGAGACCCCTCTGCAACATACAACCCTAAAAATTGATAAAAATCATTATCTGGATTAAGATCCATTTTCCAAACATTTTTATTTGGATCTTGATTTTTCAAGCAAACGTTGCTGCTAATATCAATCTGATAATCTCCACTAATCGATTCCGCTAAATACTTTTTATCAAACGATACTTCCTCAAGACGAGGGAAGGCAACATAAGAGTTCCAACGTTTCAATCCTGTCGATTTAGATTTCTTTGGTCTTCCGGGATTAAGATCCTTAGCTTTAACCCAATCAATCTTTCCATCTCTGTCTCTGATTAATATTGGATGCTCCTCTGTTATGGAGATTGTTTTAGAATAGTTTCCTCCAAGATGCAGATCATACACCTCTCCAACATACTCCCTTTCGGAGGTTGTTAAAACTTTTCTGAACCTTCCTTTGTGTGTTAAAACCTCATCTCCAATCTCGATATCTTCGATATACTTCACTCCACGCCTTGTGATTATTTCTTGACCAGGAGTCAGGCAACCAAAAATTGCCTTGAATGGAATGCCTTTTTTCTTGAATGAGTTTCTCGCTTGCTGCAAATAACCCCAAGCAATTGCAGTTCCGTGGTCAGTAATCGCCAATCCATCTCCACCATTTTCAAGAACAAACTTGAAGTGGTCCTCTGGATAACCAATAGAATCTCCCATGCTGAGAGAGTGGGCATGAAGCCCAACAAATTTGATATCACTCATGGCTAACCTTTCCTCTACCACCACAAGTTTCACAAGGTGGTTGTCCTGGATCTAAGTGCCATGGCCAATTCTCCGGTGGTGGCTTCGTGCTTCCTCCGTGTCCGCCACAATCTTGGCACAAAAAATCTGCTGGCGGTTCTTCGATGGCCCACTTGTCTCGATAATAGCCAGCAAGAACGCGCAAATAATCATCACTCATAGTTGTCCTTCCACGCGCATCAACAGTTGTTGGGCGCGTTTGCTAAGCTTCTTGGTTAGGAATCCCTTGCGCGTTCCTAGATGATACGGCACCTGCGTCTTGAACTGACTTGCTGTTGCGTCTAGGATCTCTCCCGTATTCTCGTGCTTCAAATACCAGTGCGGCGCACCTTCGTGCCTGATGAAGCATGGCTTCCAACTGTGTAACAAGTGTGCCAACACCTCACTGGAAATGTAGCAATGTCCTGCTAAGGGGTTGTTGCTTGCTGTCCTGTACTCAGGCTTTAACAGGTCCGGTGAAGCTTTCAATACAGCCTGAACGCGTTGCATAATAATGTGGTCTTGGTCGGCGCCAATCATTGTTTCTCACCTCATTGTTGGTCGCACAAACATGGTGCATAGCCACAAGAGCGGCATTCTCGTGGATTGGTGCAATATGAGTTGACGCCCTCTTTTCGGCCAGAACAAGGCATAGTCTCTCCACAGTTGGAGCACATCAAAACCTTTCCATTGCCAGAACATTTGGGGCAAACTCTTTTGCGATTCTTTCTGTCAACCTTTTTTCCAAGACATTCTGGACACATTGGACCTAGAACAATCGTACTATCTTCTGCAAACATTCATCCCCCTTCCAACAATTTGGCGAAGTTGCATTTACACTGTTCGTATCCACAGATACGGCATTCCAAAGAAGAAATATCATTTGACCCCTTCATTCGTCTGTATCTTGACTTTTGTTTTTCGTCCAAATCTTTAATTTGATATCCAAAAAAAGATCTGTAGTCCGCTCGATGCATTTCAGTAACCCACAGATCCAATCGTCTTATCAACTCATCTTCGCTTATATTTTCAGTTGTTTCATGCTCATAAACTACATCATGCATGTGATCAAAAATATAATATTTCAGATTCTTCTTCTTTTCTTTTTCTACTTTTTCGACAAATTTTCCTTCAATAACATATTGAAGTTGCTGAATTTGTTCGTGAAGTCTATGCACCGAACCTTCCAGACTTGAAATTCTCCCACAAATCTCCCGATAATGTGGATCACTAATATCCTCTTTACTGCTGCCACCGAAAAATATAGACATTCATCCTCCATTCATTTGCCACAAAACAAAATTCTTGTCATCCGACAAAATTCTTCCACCAGAATTAATAGCCGAAGAATACATCACAGATTGCTGATATGAGTCATGTTCTAGACCAAGGGCGTGGCCCAACTCGTGGACGATAACAATAGTCGAATCCTGCGGTGGTGTCAAAATATCAATCGTGACAACCGCCCGTGTTATTCTTGAATCTGTGGAACTTATATGACAGACGGCTTGCGTCATTCCGTTAGCATTGATATCGTCCACGTCATGTTGGTTAAAATGAACTCTTCCCCATGTGTGACTATTTGGAGTATACACGAAAACGTCACGCTCGACTCGGTGATTCCAAACAAAAATTGCATCTTGCAATGCGGTCAAATCATCTGGATCGGCCGAGTCATCTGCCGTGACAGTTAGCGGAAAATCTGATTGCTGCCAATGGAGAGCTTCGTTTTGATAAAACCATACACCATTCATGTGCCTTGTAGACGCTCTACATCCAATTACAAACAACAAGCAAACAAACAAAAACAATATTTTCCGCATGGCATTTTTTGCTCCATGAGGTAAATATCATTTTTTTTCTCTCAATTCGTAGAATTCCTTCAAAATAGAGACAAGCTCCAAATCCTCAACGTTATAGAGCTTTGAGAAAATATTGTCGTATCCTGTCACATTGTCAATCAATTGACCCAGCCGCAACTCTGGATATTTGAGCCATAGCGCCAAAAGATTGTTGATTACCTGAACCTTTTGCTCAACTGTTGTTGCTCGAAGTTGATTCACTGTCGCCTCTTAAATTCGAGAACTACCTGACCCTGACCATACTGTGGAAGGGTCGTAAAACAAATTGGGGTTAGTTCTTTGTATTTCTCGACCAAGAAAGAATACGACTTCTGAACATTCTCCGATCTTAGGTCGTCAATAAAGACTATTGCCTCATCAGCCAGATAGGGCAGAGCCACTTCGATTCCGTCAACCTGATCTTCGAATTCGTGCGGACCATCAAAGAAATATACACCAACCTGTTTGTCTAGCTTTTTTGATGAAAGGAAGTTTCTGAAATCATCCTTAATGACTTTTGTTTTGTTGAGTCGAAAGAAGTCGATCTTGTTTTGGCAACACTGCTCTGTTGTTAGAGTGGTGAGTTCGTCCTCCTGAAACTTTTGGCTAAAATTGTCAACTCCAAAGCATTCAACTTCTGGATTTGAACTGGCCACCAAACTCAAATTGCAACCCTGATAGATGCCGATCTCCAAGTAACAATACTTGTTTTCGTCCATCAGCCTAACACAATTCATTATGGCTTCTGCTGTAGCTGGACCAGTGAGTCCATTCATCATGGAGTGGGCCATCAAAACTCTCTCCGATGTTGTACCCAAAGAAGTATACTCAACCAAAAACCGCCTACATGATCTCAAGAAATCGCTTGTCATATTCTACTTTCCAATCTCAACGTCTGACACACATCTATAAAGATATTCTAACTCATCGCGCAATTTGTAATAATGATCGGCTCGCACTTTAGGAATAGAGTATCCAATTCCATTTATGGTGATTATGACGCTACAATATCCATCCATTGTCACATTCCAGGAACTAACTTCTATTCCTTTTTTCATTCTTCAGCCTCAACTTCTTCTATATCCCACCAAACGGTCTGGCGAATATCGAAAAGAATTCCAGGATGCCTTTTTTCACTCTTGCATTCGACTGATCTTTTTTCTTCCTTAAGGTCGCAAAACTTTTCTGCTGATTCTTTTGATAGAAAGGCTTTTCTAAAATAAGTCGCTTCGTGCTCGCACGTCTCAAAGACCAACCAAATTTTCATTTTTCCTCAAGTGCTGAAATTTCATTTTGAATATAGAAAATTGCCTTCTTGAGATCTTCAATTGTTTTTGTTGGATCTTTTCTTCCGGCACGAGAAATGTATTTCACGGCATTCCCGAGAGAGAAATTCAGATTCCAATCTCGAATCACATGAATTGGCTCATACTTTCTTCCCTCTGCATAATGTGAGGGATTGTTAATTGGATCATTTACAAACTCTTTTTTACGCTCAACTGTCATTACCGTTCCTTCCTGCTGCTTTACATACTCAACATACTGCGACCAACCGCCATCCCCAAACTCCGGTTCGAAGCTCATGACTCAAGCTCCTTCAAAGCGCAGACCTATCCTTTGGTCCAAAGACTTCCAGAGAATGAGTCGATGCTCATGGCTCCATTCATTCCAAACCGCAGTCCCGGAGAGAAGTAAACAAAATCATCTGTCACTTCTACAATTTTAACCAATCTTTCGATTTTTTCTTCGAGGTTTCGATACATCCAAGTTTCGTTTGGCTTTGGTGGCTGTTTCATTTTTGGCATCCTTATGAATTCTTTTTGCTTTTTCTATGTACTTCTTTTTGATTAAGTCGTTCGTAACAAACAAACAACCATAATTGCTGGCCTCACAAAACTTCTCTAATTGAATCTTTTTGGCTCGGATTTCTTCTTTCTTCTTTTCGTAAACAAATCCAAGCCACTTCACTTCAACAATCAAAAAATCTTCAACAATAAAATCTGGATAATACTTTCGGATCTTCTTCTTTGATGGATCGTAATATTCGATTGGTCCGACAGTGCAGTTCTTGATACCCAACCCACGCTCCTCACAGAATAGCACGGTGGCAAGCTCCAGGCAAGAACAGTACGTTATATCCTTGTACACTCCAGAATAGTGAGTCTTTTTAAACTTGCTCTTATTTTTT
>OFQY01000072.1_pt1 | contig 42750 bp, 68 predicted proteins | sample 1542991 | NCBI WGS metagenome assembly OFQY01 (sample SAMN07774224, study PRJEB24372) | wastewater metagenome | isolation source: Exp Tend VB 10WW | collected 2016-02 | reverse complement strand
AAAAGGCCCCCGAAAAACAGAATTGCCCCGCTTGGTTTACAGATGTCTAACAAGCTATTGACTCGATCCAACCAGCGATAACTGGAAGTTTGGCTACCCGAATAGGCCACCCCTGAAAAGCAAAAGGGCGTAAAAACAGCGAACCTTCTGAGTTCATCGGTGCCCGCGAATCCCCCAAAAGGTTCTAAATGTGTTTCTACGCTGTTTTCTATCAGGCTTGCAATGCAAGGGGCACCCTGAAAGACTTTGCAAATATCGTGTAAAACTCTGTTCATTTCCTATTAATATTTAACTTTTCTACGGGTAACTTCGCTAAGCCACAACCGAGGATAACCACAAACCGATTAGACCCGCTAGGTAGTCCCGTAGAAAAAGTCATATCAATGAAAGTTGGGCAGATCCCTCAAATCTCTTTTTACAAGCCTCAAGATTCATCAAAGCTTGTTTGTAATACGATTCCTTTAACTCTATTCCAATGGCCTTACGACCCAAGGAAACAGGACTATAGACCTCTGAACCTACCCCCATGAAAGGAGTTAGAACTACTTCACCTGGATTTGTATAGAGATAAACAAGCCGATCAATTACGTCCAACTGCAAAGCGTGAACGTGCCTTTCATCATCCTCGTCCCGACCATCTCGAAAAGGTAAAACATTATCAATCCGTATATCATCCCAAACGCTTGAAGCATACCGCTGCCAAGTCAAATGAGATAGTTTATTTCCTGACGGGTCGCCATCAAAAGCCATCCACTTCTTTCGAAACGTTTGATAATCTCCATAGGTGTCAATGTGGGCTTGAAGGAATGGGGTTTCTCCAAAATATTCAAAGTCTGTTAATCCTTGTGGATGAGTTACTGGCGGACTACTTATCCCTCTTTTTTTGAAGATCATCACATAATCTGGCATTGCCGTAAAACATTCTGTAGCGTCCTCAACAATGTATTTGTGCATGAGCGAATCTACCATTGTTCTCATTCTAACCTTCAATGGCTCTTTCCAGATGGTTATCGTGTTCCTATGCTGAAATCCGTGACGCTGGTAAATTTTCTTCACCTCATGTGGAAGGTCATACAGATCCCCTGACTTTTCCATTATGTCAGCAATGTGAACCGCGGAGATTCGCCCGGGTTTTGTTACTCTTGAAATCTGTTCAATAATGAATTCATATTGTTTCAAAAACTCTTCCGTACTACCACAGTTTGAAAGGTCATTAACAGAGCTGGAGTATTGATAAAGACCCCGAAAAGGAGGGGAGTAAACCGATAAATCAATGCTCTCATCTTTCAAAGAAGGCAAGATATAATTTGAATCGCTGTTATAGATAGCGAAGTCTTCGGTAATTAGTTGGTCTTTGGTCATAGAAAGCTAGGTTGTTTTATTTCTTGTGAAAACTCTTTTTGATTGATCGTGTATTTACGATTGATATTTACATTCAACTTGTCGAATAGTTCAGAGGCTTTTTCCCCTTTGACAGTGAGGGAATCTATAACCCTTTTTTGGCCATCAGAAAAAACGCGATCAGCGATCACTTCTTTAGTTTGCCCAAACCTCCAAAACCTTCTGACAGCCTGATACCATTGTTCCCATGAAAAAGTAGGGAAAAATACTGTATGGTTGCAATGTTGCCAGTTCAATCCAAAAGAAGTTATCCGGGGTTTTGTAATTAATTTGGAAATCTTTTGCTCTGAGAACGCAAGTAGTATTTCTTCCTTTTCCTCAAGGCTCATCGACCCTTTTAATTGGACAGAATCTTTATCTAACTTTTCCAATAAATCCCCCTCATAATTCAGATTACACCAATAAACCGTAGTCGGATGATGGTTGGCAAGTTCTACAGCCACCTCGCAACGCTCTTTAATTGTGGACCGTTGCTCTGCTGCTATCTCTGACCGGGTTACGGCCACACGATTAAATACCTGGATTTGTCCGTTAACAATTAGATTGTTTGGATTCCTGACAGAATGGTCATTAACAATTAACGGAGGTAGTATGAATTTGCCATCATCGAAACCCAGATCCGAAGGTTTGCGCATTGAAAGCGACCATGAGGAAACCCACTGAAAGAAAGCCTCTTGAGCATGACCCTTTAAAACCCACTCGACTCCTATCTTTTGTGGACTTATTGTGTCCTCGTTGTTCTTGAAAAACCGCGTTAACATATCGGTATGACCTAGATACCCCAACGCCTCCGAACTTGTGCCTAACTCTACAAAATCATTGGGTGATGGCGTAGCCGTGAAAAGAAACCGATACTTTACTTTTCTTAGGAAGGTAGTTATCTGTGTCCTTATTGCCCCCTCATCATTTTTAAGGATGGAACTTTCATCCAATATAACGCAATCAAAATCAGACTCATTAAAGTAATGAAGTCGCTCGTAGTTGCAAACTACTATGTTTGCTGAGTACTTCCCATCTTTAGAATATTCTACCGATGGGATCTTAAATTTCTTTGCCTCTTTGATAAACTGAAAAGCAACTGCCAGAGGGGTGATTATTAAAACTGGTTTCTTTGTGTGCTGATGGTAATTTTCAGCTACTACCAATTCGATAATAGTTTTCCCCGTTCCGGTGTCCAGAAAGCCAGCCCCACGCCCCGACCTAATAAGATAATCAGTGATATACTTTTGGAAGTCAAACATTTTATCAAGAATGAATATTGGTTCAATTCCACATTTGCTTCCGCGATGACGTTTTGATTCTAAGAATTCAGTATAGTTCATATCAAAAACAGTTTAAATAAGCATGAGACAATAATCACAGCCACAAGGTTTGCAATCAATATTACCACGGCACTGGTTACGATTATGCGGGTAAGCATTATTCTTTGGTCAAAAAATACGGGGTCGTCTATCTTAGAGTAGTCCCGCTTTATTGGGTGTTCTTTCATCTTCCTACCTTTTCATTATACCCATGTGTATTAATCTTAGGGCTGCACTCCGTCAAAAGCAAAGCCAGGATAGCCACTATGCAGATCACTATGAACCACCTTGCGCGTCTTGCCTCCCTGCGCTGGGCGTTGTAGTCTATCTCCTTTAATCTCCTTGAGATGTAAGAGCCTGTGAATTTATTGTTCATTTGAAAAGTTTTGTTTGATGTTTACCGAATTTCAAATAACGTACGACCACGACTTGCCAGTTAGTATGTCTAAAATTGTTGTTGGTGAGACATTAAATTTCCTAGCATTTCTAGTAAGGTCACCATACCTTCTGAGTTTGCAGTCCTCCCGGATTAGCCTAATCTTTTTCTCGTTTAAAATAACCTTTGGGTTGTGCTTACCACGAAAGGGATTCCTTAGACCTATTGAAATTGAATGTATCTCATTTTCTGATTGAGTAACCCATTCTAAATTATTAACTCTGTTGTCATGCTTTTTCCCATTGATGTGATTGACTTGGGGTTTGTTTTTGGGATTGGCGATGAATGTCTGGGCGATTATTCTATGGGCAGAGCAAGTCTTTTTGCGCCCCAACATAACAGTTACATATCCATCTTTCCAAAAAAATGGAGTGATAATTTTACCCTTCATGACTCTATCATGAAAGCCATTGCCCTTTGAAGTTTTTTGATTTATGATTCTTTTGACACTTCTGAATCTGCCTAATGTTGAGGCCTGATAATGACCTTTAAATTCTGGTATATCTTTCCAGATTTCTTTTACCTTTGTCATATTCTTTCTGTTTTAAGCGATAGCAAGATAGTTAAAGCCCCAACGATTTTAAAGTCTGAGGGGCTTTTTCTTTACTATCCCATATACAAATACCATCTTTAAATATCTGCACCCTCTTAGCTATTCCGTTCTCAGGGTTCCTTACTATCTGTGACGACTCCCATTGCAAGGTAATAGGGTTAACACTTGTAGATAAAGCATTTGCAGCCTCTTGTGCTTCCTTCATATATGGATGCTTGTCCATATACCGGCCTGTGATTGATTTAATCCTTGGCATTGTTCATTAAAATTAAGTGGCTCCTCATTTGTACCGCAACTTTAAAAGCTGATTCTAATTTCTTGTAGTTCCTGTCGGATGGATCAAGATTTATCCGTTCTTTTTTGGTAAAAAAGTTCTCTGCAATCTTCTCATACCTTTCCCTCATGGTTGGATAAAGTACCATTAATTCCGTAGCCCGTTCAAGCCAAAAGCTATCTCGTTAGCCTTGTCCACTAACTTTTGCCATTGCCGTAAGGTGGCCTTTGCCACTGAGATAACAGCCTTTTGATTTTGGACGGCTGTCTTATGTCCCTCTTCCATTTGTGCTAAAGTCTTTTCGCAGTCGGCCACGTTGGCCTGAGCTTCTTTGAGTTTGGTTTGTAAGTCGATCATTTTGGTTCAAGTTTATTTTTAAAGTGTGTAATCATTGCCTCCGTTTTTGCTTTGTAAAAGGTATCAAAATCTTTGAACCCTTCCGAACTTTGTTCAAACAAAACGAACAAAACATTGCGTAGTCTTTGGCTCTGTGTTTTACCTCCAAATTCAGGGTCGATCTGGTCTACTTTGTCCATCTCCTCCTGGTTGATAACCTCCTTTGAAGAAACATAAATAGCGCACAGATTATTTTGAAGGGATATTAATTGCCCAGCCATGTCAGGGGTCATCTCTTGTGTGCCAAGAGTAATGGCCATCGTCCTGTCTTTGCGGGTTCTTATACCCTCCACCTGAACAGCAAGCAAAAGTCCTTTCGTTTTCATCGTATGCTTACCTTTAACCCCGGCACTGATTTCTTCACTGGTGGGTTAATCTTTACCGCCTCTCCATCCTCGGTCACAATACCCATAGGCTCCTTGATCGTCTTTAGAAAGGTTTCCCTCTCCTTTAATTGTTCTTTGGCCTGTTCAAGTATTTTAGCCCTCTGAGTCCATATAGGGTCATTACAGCCCTCGAAATTATAAGAGGTATAAACATCCCCCTTCGTGAATTTAACACCGTACGCCTCAAAGGATTGGCCCGGAAATAGGTCAGCGGCCCTTACCTGGTTCTCTTGCGTGGCCTTGTTTGCCCGTTCAAGTATCATTTCAAGGGCTTTTATCATTGCCCTGAGTTCAAGGGGGTTTAAGTGTCCCCCCTGAACGTCTTCGATTAACTGGTCACTAAAGTGATCAATTCCCGTCTGGCTTATTTCAAATTGTCTTAGGACACCTTGTGCCCTGTCTGGTAGTTCATTCATATCAAAAAGGGAGATCGTCAGTATTACTATTGGTAGTCACCGGGACATCGATATAGTCTTCCAACCGATTCTTAAATTCAGGGGTAGCCTCAATCCTTTTACGGATGAATTCAGGGAGTCCGGCAAACTTCTGATCGTCCCACTCATCAAAGGCAAATACAAAAGATGGATTGATTTGGGGGGGGCAATTCATACCCTTTATTAAAGGAGTAACCCCGGCAATTTTTGAATATTCAGATCCTTTCTGCGACAAAACATGAACAATATTTAACAAGCATGGAACGCCTATTAATTTTGTAATGTCAAAACCTTTTGCCTCCTCCTCTGTGAAAGCTTTGCCTCTCCACGATTCCAAATCCTGGCGGAGGTTAGCCTGATCGAACATTGATAAAGTGTAGTCTTTTGAGATTGAGAAGGGCTGTTCACCTTTGGCAGGGTCAAAAACTTTCCTTTCGTTCGGAAGCTCCCACGTGACACGAACTTTATAGAGGCTTTTCTTTTTGCCCTGAAACTCTTGTTCCTCTGTTCCTATTTCAATCATGGAATAGCAACGGGCTACATGATTTCCGGCGGGAACGAGTTCAAATTTTACTTCTGATTCTTTAGCTGTGATTGGCATATGTTTCTATTTTTTAGTTTGCAATTTCTTCAAGGACGCCCTAAGTATTTTCTTTCCAAAGGTTATGAGCAATCATAATATACCCGTAATACTCCTTAATCTCATCATCTGAATACCCTTCAATCTTTCCAATTCTTTCGTAATCCTTTAGCCATTCATCAAAAGTTTTGCAAAGGCATCCGATACTTAATTGATTGTTACCGTTCCATGTAAATGTATTTTTGCTTCCTGTGATAAAAAGCGTTTTAAGAATCGTTGCGGAGTCGCCAATCGTTGCGTAGTAGCCAATCGTTGCGGAGTCGCCAATCTTTGCGTAGTAGCCAATCTTTGCGTAGTTGCCAATCGAAATATTCCGGATTTTCAATTGTTCTTTTGTTTCCTCCGTTCCAAATTCAAAGGGAGTCCATCCTTGACCGACAACCCATAGATAGATATATTTTTTCATGATTTCCTTTTGTTTTTTAGTGCCTCTTGGATGCGGTATTGCCACGTTTCATGATATATCCATTTATCATTCCTCCTAGTAAAAAGTCTCAATGTTTCAATGGTTAACAGCAACTCATCCAACTCCTCCTTATCGTACTCATCAAGCCGCCTTACTTCGTAGTCCTGTTTCATGCCTCTATAAATTTACCGCCCACCAACTTATAAAACACACCCTCTTTAATTTCTTTACCGTCTACTTTAGCCGTCCTTACATCAATGCGATTGTAATCTTTATCCCATTCTGAAACCGTTAGCCAGCATCCAATTTTACCCTTGGCCTTGGCATCAAAACCCAATGCAACCGCAACCGATCGGGAACCGCTTACTTCTGCGGCTGACCTGTCACCGGAATTCACTGCGGCTGACCTGTTACCGGAATTCACTGCGGCTGAACTGTTACCGGAATTCACTGCGGCTGAACTGTCACCGGAATTCACTGCGGCTGACCTGTAACCGGAATTCACCTCTTTTTTATCCTTTGTGCGCTCAATTATCAATTTAACACCCCAATCAATAACGGTCTTAAGTGATATTTCCGCCTTGATAAACAGGCGATCCGTAGCAACTTTAGAATCTTCATTATGCTTTGCGGTTTCTCCCCTTGATTCAACTTCTGCAAACCTGGAATCAGCAGGGTTATAATAGGCAAGCACATCTAATGGGTCTTCACAAAAGTGAATTCCGTTTTCACAAGCAATAGGCTTTCCTTTTGCGGTGAACTCTTTGCCCACCTCAAACTGCATATCACGGCATTTGAAGTCCCTGTCCAATCCTTTGATCCCTTTGATTATTTTACTCATGATTTATTTGGTTAAATATGCCTGTACTCATTCCCCATGTAGAAAAACTTTGCCTTCTGAATGTTATTTTTGACGTAATCAACCAGCCGTTCGTAGACTTCATTGATAACATATTCGTCTAATAGATGCTCCTGCCGTAGTGATTTCGGGTATCCATCTCGCTCGATCAATTCTTTTCTGATTATGTCGGCTAACTCATCCTTGCCATTCTCGATAACCAAGTCAAAGCCATCTGGGCCGATTAGAATTATATTCTGATCCAATGGTTCAACGGTGTATGTTACCCCTGAATATGTATATAGCGTTGGCATGGGTTATGATTTTTTTGATAAAAGCGATTTTTCAATTCTTATTGCACGCTGCTTTAAAATCATAGCAACCTCCATCGTGTTTTGAGATTGCAATTCAATTAAATCAGTATTGGATTTTCCTGTAAAATAAGAAGGCAATTTGACTTTTTTCATGTGGTTTTTGTTTGATTGTTTAAAACAGTGAATCGTTGCACTGGGCGACATTGGAACTTATCAAGGAAACCAAAGTTCTTAAAGTTGGCTTTGTTTAATATCACCAATCTTCACCTGAAACAATCCGAAGGCATATCCCAATTGATAGGCTCCGAATTGGTTCAAGTTCAAAATAAATGTACCGTCTTTCTTTTCCTTAATCACTTGTTCTCTTGTGATTGCACCGCCAGCCTTTGCAAATTCCTCCTCCATGAATGCATGAAACAAGGCAGGATTCCCGTAGCGAACTTCAAAATACTCCATAATTGATAAGTTTTTAATTGCCCTCTATCGTTGTGGCCCCGTTTGATTGTTGAGTAAATGTATACCTATTTCGGTAATACGCAAAAGAATTTAAGTATTTTTTTAGTAATATTTTTTACTATATTTGAAACCATGAGCAAGAAACGCAAGGTAGGAAGGCCAAAAATGGCCGAAAAGGACAAAAAAGTAGGTTTTTCGCTTAAAGTAAAGCCTGATCTTTGGAAGCGAATTCAGCCCCTTAAAAACAGAAACGCACAAATTGAAGTAGTTTTAGAAAAGAATTTTTGAACCTATTATAAACCTTTGAGCAATGAAAAAAGACGATTTATTGATTTATGTTTTATACGCCATATACTCTAGTATCATTGGCGGAATGCTATACGTTGCAATCCATTTCATTATAAAATTCTGGTAGTGGACAATCACATTAAAAACTACCTTTCATTCTTTGGCTTCGATGAAAGTTCCTTTATTCCTTGTGAATACTGTGGAGCCAAATGCCAGGATTTCCACCACCTCATCCCTCGTTCAAAGTTCGGTAGTAAGCGTAAAAAGGAGCAAGACCACCCAACGAATGTCATTGCAGTCTGCCGTAATTGTCACAACATGGCACACCAGCACAGAGAATTTAACGAAGGATTGAAACTAGCCCATAGAAAGTATCTACTAAAACACGCATGACAACAATCTACAGTCCTTTCTTCGATGGATATTATTACTATGAGCCTTTGGAGTGCTTAGTTTACAATTCCTTTGAACATGGTGGAACTGTGTTTGTATTGACGTTGAATTAATTCACAGCCGCCCCAACGGCAACCAGTCCAATCCCAACAACGGCAACCCACTTCAAAAACTTCTGTTTGCGGTATGCTTTTTTATACGCTATGGCTTGTACCTCTGAGACGGTATACATTTTATGCCAGTCCTGACCTATACGGTTAGCCTCTGCATACGCTTTTAAAGCCTCCTGCAGGGCTTCATTTTTGAAGGTGTAAGCAAGTGTAAGTGCTGCAATTTGAACGCTGTCAGCCTTAGCCTCCGCCCGTAGACGTGCATTATCTGAATGCTCATCCAGAATGTTCCGGCTAATGATCTCCCATTCTTGCTTAGTGAAGGTAGATTGACCGAATGACCGAATCCCGTTGAAGCACAGAATAAGAGTGATTCCGAGCAGTATCTTTTGCATAAACGATCCGAATGATTGCCTTAGTGTTTTTGACCTTCTGGGCTTCGTTAAACCACGTATCCGCCAATATATCCTTTTGGTGGCATGAATCTATATAAATGTCCCTCATGCGCTCTGCGGCCATTAAATCACGTCTAAGGCTGTCAATGGTTGCCTGGTTATCATCTATGGACTTTGGGGCCGTAAGGTTCCCGATTGTAACCCCTACGATTATGGCCGCAATGAGCAGGAATACTCTAGGATTCATTTGGTTTTGGTTCAATGTTTTTCTTTTCCCAAGAACTAATGCCTAAACACGTAGCCGAAAAAGTTAGAAACGCCATAACTACAAACTCCTGTATCTGCTTATCCCTGATTAGTCCATAAGAACAGTAGAATACAGCATAGGCGAAAGCTGCCGCCCCGGCCACATTCTTCCGCGACCATTGCCCCGTCTTAGGATTTTTTAACGTCTCGTTTATGATCTTATCGAAAATCATTTGTTAATAGATCGTTTCATGGTGTTACTGAAATGTCGATATAGTATTGAGGATCCTCTGTGTATTTTGGGATGCCGTTTTCGTCTTTCCCTTCTTCATAGCCCCCTCGATTCAGATTGATAACATAAGAATGCCGGCCCGCAGGCAACTCCTTGAACATATAAATCTCCTTCCAATGATCTTCGTGGGCAACAGTTCCAGTCATGTGTTTATGGAGAGCATTAATAAGATCCAATTCCGGCTTGTGGTCGTCTACCCACGGTATAGCAATCAGGTCCATGTCTCGCGCCATTGATCCGTGTATTACCAAGTTAAATCCATACTCCAGCGCAATCTCCTTGAGAGCAAGGAAATAATATGCGTAAAGCTGTGGCTTGGCATGGACCGGCTTCATTTTTAAAGTTTCCAAAATGCTCATATAACTTTAACAAATCCAGCTACTTCCAGCCCGTCTTTTACCTTTCCGGTTCGCGCCCAAAGAGGCTTCACGCTATCTCCTTCCCGGCCCGTGGTGTCCTTCCCTCAGACATTCCCGGATATGTATTCAAATGCCGTAATATCACCCGTATTTATCTTAGAGACAATGCCAGTATGGCCAAGCACTATATTACCAATCTTAGACACTTCCCCGCCCTTTTTGTGAACAAAAATTACCATCCAATCAACTGCGGGTAATTCACCAATATGATAGGCGGCATCTTTAAAATTCTTCAATGTCAAAAATGAATTCCCATTGAATAGTTTATCTATCTCATGCCATTTCTTATTGTGGCCCCCGTCCGTAACCTGTTCACCGAATAAATCTAACCACTTTTTATAAACAGCTTCGGCAGCATAGCAGCACCAGGATTCAGTATCCTTTTGCCCAGCTTCGTGAAGCCTCAGACCTAAATCCGTTTCGTTGGTGAACTTATTGTTACCTATCTCATGCTCACCGATATACTGTTCAAAAATCTGATAGGGTCTCATTGCTCTTTGTTAAGTTGCTCCGAAAGTTCATGATAAAAGTCATCGTCGGCTCCCATCTTCGTACACATCTGCAATAGTACGCGGGTGATTATATTGCTCCTGATCTCGTGCTTATCCATCCTTGCCTCCATCTTCTGGAGCGTTCGCACAAGAAAGAAGGCAACCACGCCCCCCAAAATAACGATAACCCAACTGGGGTCAATCGTGCCGTTTAATATCTGGATCATCATTTTTAGGTGTTATAGCTGCAATCGTGTTTCGTAATTTCTTGAGAAGTTCCTGATTAGAATTCCGAATGTATTCAGTATCTTTTTTTTTACATTAGTCTTATTGAGGGCATCCTCCAGGGTCTTCAAATGCCTGTCCGTATTGCCTATCCTTCCACCCACAGATAACACCATCCCAAGGATTACCAAAAGGATACTCACTACAAATAAAGCGGAAGCCAATTCAAGGTTCATCCAGATAGCTTTTAATTACAGACAAAGCAAAAATAGTAATTCCGAAAGTGTTCATTGAAACAGGAACAACGCCAACCGAAAACCAAATAGAATTGTCCCTTAGAACGAAGTCGATAAGATCCGCTATCTGGTAGGCAAAAAAGATCGTGAAAGCGAATTTGTATTTCTTAGCCCCCGTCAGGACTAGCCACGACAAGGTAATCAGCCCAATATGCTCCCCGACATACCAAAGCCATGATTGCAGATGTAGCCTGCCAGCGAATAGAGGAAAGCCTATCATTACGGTCGAATCATCTGGGATGACCATAAATACAAGACTCGCCAGTAAGACGAAAAGCAGGGCCATAAGTTTTACAAAATCAGTCATTACAAGGCGGCTGCCCCGGTCCCCCGCAAGGGTTCTGAGGCTTGCCGGATTGGAAATAAACGATCCCTTTTTTCAGTCTCTTGTTAATCCATTTCAATAGATTTTTGTCAGGATTAGAAGACTGAATGTAAAGCGGGTAAATCTCTTTCTCTTTTTTCTTGCTCATATCATTCAAAAATTAGTAGTCCTATAATAATGCCGCTGCCGCTTGTCCAAGTGCAATTTGACCAGCTGCATTTATATGTGCAGCATCCCTTAATGAATAACTATCAACACTCATTTCGGTACAATTAGTAATCAATGGCGCAGCAGTGTCTTGAGCCGTCCTTACAGTATCACGGTAAGGATGTTGCCCTATGTCTATATCTTTATGGATTCTTACCAGCAGAAACTTCGCGCTTGTCCCAAGTTCTTGCCGTAGTTGAGGAACAAATAACTGAATATTGCTTTCATAAGCTGAGGCTGCTGTTGTATCGGTCGCATCGGTTTCTCCCTGATACCAAAGTAATCCCTTAATTATTGGCTTGCGCGAAGCAGCCTGATGAACTATTAACGAATCCCACCAATTATTTATAGCAAGAGCAAAGCATCTTTTCGTGCTTGCATGGGTAAGATGGTTATCGAATGGGTCCCAGAATCCATTTGCGGCTGCTAAGGCTGCCGTATACGCAAGGCCAGTATCCCCAATCGCTGATTTAATGATACCAATAGTTCCCCCTTTCGAGGCTTGATAATCGTAACCCATTGTAAACTCAGGACCAAAATATAAAGACTGGTAAGGAGCAGGAGTTGTCCTGCTGGTATTATGTCCGGTATAGACTTTCGTTGGCGTATTCTCCCAGATATTTACATTAGATTGCGCCCCGTAATAAGGGGCAATCATATTTACATCAGCGACTCCACGATCTCCACGACCGTCAGCATTTGACTGCCCCCCAATCCATAAAACAGGAGTAGCCGTATAGTTGCTCCAGAGTGGTATAGACATTCCATATCTCGTATTAATATAGGCATGGACTTCATCTATCTCATCAAGCGTCAATACCCTGTTCCAGACAAGACATTCCTGCCACTCAAAATTCAATCCTCTGTATTGCGTGCCAATCGTTGTGGCTATGGCTGCGCTTCTTACAATTGAAGCCAGCCCCTTGTTTGCTTTAATTACCCCGTTGATAATTGCTACCCTGCTACCGTACCCTACCTGGGATAGCCAACATTCATCTGTGCCGTAGAGCGCATCCGCATTAATATTGGCCCCGGTATTGTATTGGTAGAAATTGTTAGAGCTCTCAAACCCATTCCAGAGAGTATTGTATCCAGTCCCTCCGATATGACCAAAAAAACCACACGTGGAACCGTTAGTTTTTTTTCCAACTGTGAAAACTGTTACTGGCCAACTCTCCATAGTTGCTGATGATGTTAGATAAGCTGTTGACCCTCCAACCATCCTTGCCTGACCATTTGCCCCCGTTCCGGGTGTGATAGTCCCGGCCTGTTGGGTCATGTCTCTCCCGTTAGCACTTTTATCAGTTAGTACAATATTCGGGGAACTCCCGGTATATGTATCAGCTCGCCACCATCCCCAGATGTCATCAAAAGCAGAAGAAGTCCCTCCACTAAAAAGATTATGTATCTTTCTTACTTTCATTGATTCTTCATTACATGATGACAGTAAAACGATTGAACATATAAAATCACGCCTATTCAGATTGCCGTATATAAATGATTCATATAAATCACCCTTGCCGTCCCTGAGCCGTTCCAGTTTGAAAAGTATATCAAAGTATAGACATTCAATTTCGTAGCATCAAGAGTGGCACTATTGGCATCCGCTTCAAAATTTGCCGGAAATGTTACAGCCGTAGGCTTATTAAGCCTTAGAATAATCCCGGCTCCATTCACATTATTACTACCCAAAGTGAAAGTTATACTTAGTCCGGTAGCATCTTTGTAGATGTCCAAGTCCTGATAAAAGGATAAAGCAGTAGAATATGTCCCTGCATCAAAACCAGGGATAACTACGGTTACCGTCTCTCCAGCCCGTGAAGCCCTAACCCCCGATCCGGTAAAATTAACTTTTGTAACTCTTGTCATAAATCTACCCCCTCGTCTTGGTAAGTAATATCAAAACTTGTATCCCCAGAAACGGAACCCTCTGGTGCATCAAAACTAAAATAAGCCCCCCCGTCTAAAAGAGGAATATTCAAATCCGTCCTGCGTAATTCCCAATAGTACTCCCCCTCCTCGATAGAAGTCTGCGATCCTGAAAAAGTAATAGCTATCTGATCTGTTGAATAAACTGGCATAGAAATACCATATCCATTCGAAGCAAGGGTGAACTCCTTTATCCTGTATCCTATATTCTTCTTGATAAAGAATTGGAATGTCCATGTGGAGATGTCCTGATCGACAAAGGTTACATATATAACTTTTGTACTTCCTATCTGGAATTTTAGATTAACCTTTCCGGCTCCCGTCCCCAGCGTTTTCATTGTGTCAATGTTGGTACAATTTCCTCTACACTTACCGTGACCTGTATAGGCGCATCCGTTCCTGGTAGGCTAACATCTACCGTTACGCTTGTCGTAACTGTTTGAACTTCAATAAGCATATCAGAAAGAGTATGAAAGTTCAAGTATAGGCAATGACCCAGGAGCCGTATTGTCGCTGTCAGTCGATGCAGTTGTAGCCCTTACTGCCAATCCATTTGAAGTAGAAAAAGGCACCCACCCCAAAGTAATCGAACCGTTTGCCGCTACCTGAAATGTTTTTACGGGTGTATCCTGAAATGTAGCCACTGGGGCATCGTAGAACTTAACCCATATAATTGCGCTATGCCTGTTAACGATGTTCAAAAACTGAACATCTACACCTTTACTAGCGACAGTGGTCGACGTATTGGTGACTGTAGTAGTGTTCCTGTAGTTTACCATATTATTCGTTGCCTCGTGTGGCTTTTGTTATGCTTAATATTTTATCTGACGTTGAATCCCTTGCTATACAAGTAATCCCCCATCCAAACTCCTCACGGCAATTATCCACCCATAAAGGAAATGAAGTTGAATTTATTGACCGTTGAAGTCTTAAATAGTTGATTATCTTATCTTTATACCTGGATACCATCGCCTTTACGTTCTTCTCTTTTGCCGCCAGTGCGATATCTCCAAGTAAAGTACTTGAGTCGTCATTAAATGCCCTCTCCCCGGTCGGGGTTGAATCGCTCTGTGAGAATCCCAAGTACCTGTGATAAGTAGCCCATGCCAGAAAATCCTTTAAATAATTTTCGTACAATGTTGAATTTGCGGTCGTGAGAGTATCGCCAATCGGATTATATTGAGTCTCAATTTCTTCGTAAAACTCACCCCCCAGAATATCTCTTAGGTCCTCCTGAGCAATTTTTAAAACCATCTTAAATTTCTTCTCATCAATATTTAATGAGAGGAAACAAGCCTCGTTTAAATATGCTAATGGAATTAATAGTTTCATACAGTAGGGGTTAACCATGCCGTCTGTTGCTCCTCATTCAATCCATATCCTGAAAGCAACTGTTTAGCCTGTTCCAAAGTTAGCGTTCCTTTATTGAATTTGCTCACAATGGAAAGGATTCTGTTTATCTCACTTACTTTCATGTTCTTCAAATTCTCATCCACCTGAGGGGTAATGGGGGCCTCAACTACATTACCATTCTCATCAACGGTAGGAGGGGCCGTGTTTTCAAGGGCTGCTGGCTGCCGCATGATCGTAATATTCGGCTCATTGCGCTGAATGAAATCAATCTTTTCGGCCTCGTTCATAAACTCCCAGAACTTATCATCGACGGTAACGGCAATTTTAGCGGGTGAATATTGCTTTATTTTTACCGTTGCTTTTGTTGACTGATGGAAATTAGGGAGTAAAATATTATTGTAAAATCCCTCTAGGGTTACCCGTTTTGATGCCGTATTTGATTGCATGAACTCAATAGCCTTAGGTAGAGAATCTTGTCCGGAAAGAGGAGAAACTGAGTCTGGCAGGTTGGCAAGAATGCCGGGGACCTCCGTAGATAAAGAAATCATTCTGATTGTGTTCAGCAAAGTACCGTTTATCTGGTCAAAGTTTGCCGTAGTTGGGAACCCCTCTATCTGGATAGCCTGATCTTTATTCAAAGACCAGAACGCCATCACCGTGGCGGCTTTCTCTACCCCTGAGAAGTTAGCGGCCATCATTTCATCAAAAACCTGTCCGTTAGTTTTTGTTGGTTCTTTTCTTACTACCCCATCAGTTCCGGTAACGTCCTTCATCGAGCTTGGATTCCTGGACATGGCATTAGGATCGCCTATGACCTTCATTAAGGCAGACTGAAAGAACCCATTGGAAAGTAATTTGTCTATGTAGGTAGACATTTTAGCGTCCGAGTAAATCCACTTTTTACCTGACCAGAATTTTGGTACTGGATAATGTTTGTATAAGGTCCTCTTAACCCCGTAGAAGTATGCCTGCCCTTGGTAATTGTTTCCATCCGCCCCCATTTCAGCCTTTACTTTTTCGGGGTTGTAAAGGCTATAGGTGGTAGTAAACCTTTGATTATAGTCTTTTGTCCCGAAATACGGATTAAACTTTAGCCCTGTAATATCAGTGCTATCCGGTTGCGCCATCAGGCGACATGAGTCCGTAGGCAGGGCATAGATATTTTGAATTTTGCCCCCGTTGTTATACTTGAAATTGGCCGTAAATCCGTCTAAAGAGACAAAATACTGTACTAATTGGCAGTGTAAATCCCATAGAGTCTCACCTTCCTTGTTGATTACCATACTCATAAGACCCTCGTCAGAGAACCCATCCCCCTTTACATACATTTCAGTCTTGCCAATACAGGCAGTCGTAGTGGGTGATTCCGCTATGGCAGTAAGGATATGCAATGGGAGGGCATCATCCATACCCCATATCAATGTCATTTCATCCTGGCGGATCTGATTGAGGATGGCTATTTCAGAGGCCATAGCCTCCGGGGTAGTCATCGAATAGGCTTTTGGTGATGGATCGACGAAATCCGGCTGTCTTTTTGGTCTTGCCATAATGCGAAATTAACCCCCTAAAACTGTACTAAATAGGTTATAAACTTAACCACTTGTTTTTCGGACAAAATTCATCTTCACTTCTGGTCTTTGCTGGCAGGGGGCATCCGCAGGAGGTGCAAACCCAAAATTTATTGTGCTTACAGGTACGGCAAATTTTTAATCTGTCTTTTGCAAACTGGGGGGTATCCCCTGAAATCAGAGCAGTCCAGCCTCTGACAATGTTCCTGATTTTTCTAAACGCTCTTTGAACCATTGCTTTTTGCTTTCTTCTGAATACCCATACTCTTTACCTAGCCCCCAACGGACATTAACCGGGGATCTTAACCGCCTTGGCTCATATAATTTGTGCCTGTCAATCATCCTTTGCACCCCTCCGACTGCCTGATAATGCAATAATACCCCCGCCTGACCTATTTTAACCCGCCCCTTTGGCCTTGTGTTCCTATGACATCCATATTCATAGCTTATTTCTGTCAGTGCCTTAGGATTGAAGCAACACAGTTTAGAGTAGTTTTCATCTACTATGCCGTCGGTTATATCAAGCCAATTATTTACGGGCATATCGTTAGAAAATACAGCGAAGCCCTTGGGCTGGATTATAGTCACTCCATCGTCTTTAAATACCTGCAGTTGAGTCAAAAGATAGGGATGGTAAAGTATTTCGTCATCATCCACCACGATAACCCAGTCCGCCTGAGAGCCTTTCCATGCATTATTTTTTACCTTTAGGTATTCCCCGTCATCGAGAACCCCAGCTTTGCCAAAGAGTCGCATTTCAGCCCCCAGCATTTCTCCTATTTCCCATGTGCCGTCATCAGAGAAGTTATCGTGAACAATGACCTTCCCAAATTGCTTGTAGTGGTTTATGGTTAGGTGAATCGTGTTGTAACGATTCCAGGTTAGGATATGGGTTTCAATGTTCATTTGATGTATAGGGCATCCCCCCACCCCGTATTTCCGGCCCACTTAGTTTCTACTCGTCTGAATCCAAACCCTGAAAGGTATTCGTCTATCTCTCCAACCAACGCGCACCCTTTGTAAAGTTCTTCTTTGTTGACTTCAAGGTAAGCCCATTTGAATTGATGGAGTTTGAAACAGATTCCTTTCAATACTTTTAATTCAGCCCCCTGCACGTCAATATTCAAAAAATCCAATTCTTTAAAATGGTATGCGGCTGTATTTGATTCGGCTATCAAATCATATCTATGCAATTCTTTACGCCTTCTGTCTATGTAATGTACCTCGGGGTGAGCCGTTAGATGAGTACCTAACTCAAGGATAGAACTTGATTGGCTGCCGTTGTTTGAGATGTTGAAAGAAACTACCTTCCCCTCCTCATCGCCTAAGCAATAATTCCACGCTTCCGCTTGTGGATTATTGGCTATGTTCGCTTTTAATGTCGGATAAATATCCTCGTTAGCCTCAAACCAAACCTGATGTTTAATCCCAAGTTCAAGGTAAACAGGAGCCTCTTCCCCGACATTGGCCCCGATATGAAGTACCCCCTTAGGTTTAATGTTGTACTTGGGAAATAGTTGTCTGAAATCTATTAGCATATTTTTATTTGATTAGGTAAGCCCCCGCGTCCTCTGGTTTATCCTCAGGAAGTAAATGTATCTCGATCTTATTAGCCGCAAATTCCTCCACGGCCCTCTTAACACCATAAGCCCTATTTTCGTAGTCATGGAATGCCATCACCCCACCTTTAACAAGTTTAGGCCACCATGCTACAATATCCCACCGCACACCATCATAAGAATGATTGCAGTCTACGTTTACAAACCCTAGCGTATTGTCAGGTACACGATTGGACATCTCGACAGACATTCCCCTGAGAATAACAGCCCGACCAAAATCTTTAACCCTTTCCACTGCAGCATGATAGTTTTTATCATGCCATTCCTGTGGATTGCTCCCATCCCCAGATTGAGGCAAGCACCGCCAAGCGTCCACCATGTAAAGTTTTGAAACCCCCCATGATAAAATATCCGCACTGAAATACCCCTCTGCAACTCCTATCTCTGCGGCAGGGAGAGATAAATCAATAATCTTTCCCAAATCTCGTCTGTGTGTTATCATTTTGCTTCTGCCCAGTTAAAAGTTTCAGGATCAAAATCTTCCATTCTTTTTTGAAATACATACGGCCCATTATTAAGCTGTCCACTCCAAACAGTCATGCCGTTACCTATATCGCTCATGTTATCCATCTGCATGACACAACCAGGAACAAAAGAAAAACATTTTAGTTGCGGTTGAAGTTTTATGAATAGCCAGTCTATTCCAATTGAAGTATGCAAATGGTGATTGAACAAAGCGAATAGTTTGTCCATACTTTTAAAATTCACAATGTACGCGAAGGTAACATAGGCCCCGTAAGTCCTTATCATTCGTGGGTCATTTGTCCTTTTAACATCGTATCCAAGAAGCGCAGAGCAATTAGGGCGCATGCCAGATTCACCTATCCTATGCCAGTAGGGAGGATTCACATGAAAGGAAGCCCCCAGCCAAATCACATCCCAATCGTGATCGTCTGCCCACTTGTCAATATATTCTAACCTCTTATCGAAGTCCTCACAAAAGATAATATCATCCTCAAATACGCAAGCATTTTTGCCCTGTCTTTGTGCCTCTTTCATTACCGATACTTGCGAGAAATGGCAGCCGATTGCCCCCGGTGTCCTATTGAGCATAACAGTAAGATCGTTTGATTTGTCATAAGTCTCAATTACTTCTTTCCATGGAATCCCCCTCGTCCGGGTGACATCTAAACTTATTTTGCTAAGCTGCCCATCCATATGGGTGAGTCTGTCGGTTCGGTGATCGAGATTGATAAACGAAGCATATAAATTTTCTATCATCTTTTTCTATGTATTAAAACCTGGTAGCCTTTGATTAACAAATCGTAATTCCCTTGCTGTGTTTCCAGAAATCTATCAATCCCTTTTTTTGTTTCTTCACTTTGTCCGTAGTCATCGAAAAGCATATACCCGCCTTTATTTAAATAGCCATCTAACAACTGATTCCAGTACATTACCGCGTCCATGAATACCCCCTCCTCAGTATGATCTCCGTCCACATAGATAAACCCAAACCTGTAATCTTTGACTTTCTTATGGGCCTCCTGTGACTTCTCCCGAATCAATTCTACCGGAAGACCTGCTGTGTTACGGATGAACCGCTCATATTGACCGACAAACATATCATTGTCTTTGTGTCCCGGTAAGTATTCATCTGTCAGAGGGTCAATACAAATAATCCTGCCTCCAGGTAGTAAAAGATTTTCACAGATGTAATTCGTTGTAAGCCCTTCAAAGCATCCTATCTCAAGGGCTGTCTCCACCTTAGATAAATCTTTTGTATTGCGTTTAAATTCACCATTCCAATCCTGTGTGTATTCAGCCATGATATAAAAGTTTTCAGCACCGTAAGACTCCGCATCTTTTGTAAGCGGAATGAACCCTATTCCATCGAAGTGGTATATCTCATATCCAAATGATCGCACGTATGAAATCACCTCGTCGAAACTTCACCCAGCCAACGCATAATGAGAAGAAAATTCTATCTGGATGAACTTAATTTTTTTCTCCTTTAGCAATTTTTCAGCACCTAGCAGCACGTCATAATCTGCCCCCTCTACGTCTATCTTCAGCATATCTATTCCGTCCTTCCAATATTGGTCAAGCCGTATTGCCTCTGTTTTCCCCCTCTGCATCGGAAGGCCCTGGTTAACCCAAAATTGATTGTAGTATAAACTTGAAAGACCGTTGTTATTATTAGTGAAGAAATAGAAATCCATTTCCTTTGATTCGCTGAATAGTGCAAGGTTATTATACCTTACGTTTTTAAGGTATTCAAATCTCACCATCGAGTAATGAAGCATGACTATGTTAGGCTCAAAGAGATGCATTTCCTTTACGCCCTGAGCAATTATTTCTGCCCAGTCTCCCTTATTTGAGCCTACATCGAAAACGATGGGATCTTTTCCAAAAAGGGGACGCAATGTTAAAACCGCTTTTCTTTCTTCTTGCGTCATAGCTGTGATTTTATCCAATCGTAAGTATACTTAAGACCCTCCTGTAAGGTGTATCTAGGTCTCCAGCCCAATTTATCCCTTATCAAATCGTTATTTGAGTTCCTGCCCATTACTCCGATTGGCCCTTGTATATGGCTTATTAGAATATCATTTCCGCTAAAGTCAATAGCTATTTGCGCCAGTTGATTGATTGTCACCATAGCCTCAGATCCTATATTTACCGGGCCTTGAAAATCTGATTCCATTAATAGCCTGACCGCATCAATGCAATCGTCGATGTAAAGGAAAGAGCGGGTTTGGTGTCCAGTTCCCCATACTTCTATAATATCATCTGCTTCAATCACTTTCCTGCACATAGCGGCAGGGGCCTTCTCCTTCCCCCCCTGATAAGTTCCCTCCGGGCCATAGATGTTATGAAAACGAGCGATACGTACATTGATCCCGTAATTACGTGCATACGCTAAAAATAATCGCTCGCTAAAAAGTTTCTCCCATCCATAGTCGGAATCGGGATTGGCCGGATAAGCGTCTGACTCACATAATCCATTATTATGATAATCTTTTTGTAACTCCTGCGGGTAGATACATGCGGATGAGGAATAAAATATCTTTCCCTTGAAATCAAACTCTTGAAGCCTTGAAAGCACATTCAGGTTAATCGTTGCGGAATTGTGCATTATATCCGCATCATGTTCGCCTGTGAACACATAGCCAGCCCCGCCCATGTCTGCCGCAAATTGGTACACCTCATCAAAATGCTCATACCTTTTGAATGCCTCACCGTAGCCATTGAGTAAAATATGATGATTATTCTGAGATCGAAGATCCCAAATAGCAAATTGATCGGCTCGTGATTCTGAAAATTCTGGGTATTTTAGGTCAACACCACGCACCCAATAGCCTTCTGACTTTAATCGGTTAACCATGTGTGAACCTATGAACCCCCCCGCGCCAAGTACTAAAGCTGTTTTCATTTCAATTGTTTTAATTTCTCTATGACTGAATCATGGAATCCTTGCGGGGTTCTCCTAACATTATTCTGATAATGACTGCCAGTATGAACCCTATGCTGATATTGAAGCCCTGGCGTGACATAGATAGTATTGCCCCCCTTTAACCAATTGTAATTTTGATAAAGTGAATCACTGGTAACGGGGTCTATCTCTCTATCCCAAACCCTTAAAAACTCATCCCTACTGCAAAAGAAATTCATTGCATTTAGCATAGTGGAGCAATTACCTTTATCAAGGTATGAGGCAACATTCCTGGAAGATAAAGCTATCCCGGAAATCTCCATGAAGTTAAAATGTGGCCTTGCAAATTCAGGAGCATAAGCCCAGGACTCGTTCCACTCTCTCTGTGAAAAAATAGCATCTATGAACGCAGTACTGAAAATGTTATCCGAATCTAATAGGCATACCCAGTGATTTGTAGCCCTTTTAACCGCTTGCCTTTTGTTTCGGTAGCAGTCTAAATTCGTTTCATTCCTGAATATTTTCACTTTCTCTATGCCGTTATACTTCCATAGAACAGTATTGTAATTTTCTTCCGTTGAATCATCATCTGAAATAACTATTTCACTCACGCGATCATCATTTAAAAACGGATTGACAGCCTCAAATAATAGATCGGTACGGTTGTAATTTGTAAAGCAAACTGAGATCATCTGAACTTGATTTGAATCCACTCTTTCGGTATTAGGTCCACCACATCACGCTTAACTCCTGCTCCCAGCCCAAACCAGTTTCCTCGCTTACAAGATGGGCTTATCACCTTCCTGTCTGGGTTATGTCCAAGGTATGCCCCCCACCAGGAAAACGTACTGTTAGCAATTATATGATGACCACATGAGGCCATAAGTGAGAGGTCCTGTAATTCATTACGACCCTCTGAAAATTCCATGTTTGGAAGGTGGGCAAAATTAGCCCTGCACCATGCTATGTCGTCGCTAAAAACGATAGCCTTTGGAGCATTTACAATAGCTAAAGCCTGTTGGATATAGTCTACTGTAATGGGCGGGAAACTAGCATTATGCTGGACGTAATCCCCCCGCCTCACATGGATACTCACATAGTCCCCGTAGCCTTCAATATGAGGCAATGCAAACACGTTCTTAATCTCCTCATCCTGACCCTCAAAGTATTTATAACTCTGCCAGAAGCCAACCAAATACATATTATCGCCCCTGTTTGGAATAGGATGGTAATCAAAATGGCATTCATTCAGATGAACCCTGTGAATAGGGCAAAATTCTGCAGGATGCTCCTGATAGGTAATCCCCTTTGCGGTAGTCTTTGGTAACTGAGGATAAACCCTATGAATTGAACTTTCGTTATTCAGGCACTCTTGTTGGACGAACCACTCATAGCCATACTTCCTGGCATACCCTATTGAGGCTGCAATCTGGAACATGGAGTTCCCAAGTCTTCCGATAAGTTTACTTGATACCATGCTTTGCCATTTCTTTTTTTAAGGCCATGACTTGTTCCTCACTTTCCATCAGGCTCAAGGCCTCAATTGCCGTGAGATGTACTTGCGTTACCTGCTTGACAACAGGCCTTCTTCTGATTGAAAGACCAATAAAAAAACCCGCAAAAAACATCAATATAATGTCCATTACAGGTTTATTACTTTAAATCCCTTATCATTGATATAGAAAGAAAATAGCCTCTCTAACAGAAACGGGGTGATTGGCCAATCGTTTCTTTGAAGGATGCTTTTGATGCGGCTAATCTCTGTCTCATCTCGTTTTTTTGCGATGTACTTTGAGTCCGCAAAGTAAACAGGGTTATCACCGATGTAATCAATTGCAGGGAGCAGATAACGATTAACATAGTCATGGTAAATTTCTCGTTTAGTTATAAAATGATTCTCGTAAATGGAATATCTTAACTCATCAGGGACCTTACCAAACTGACGAAGGAATGGCTTGAATGCAGTAAACGCATTAACCCACGCCTCGCCATGCCAGTTAGAAGCCATAGCCAAAGGCAAATGGGAAGGACTATGCGGAGTAAGGATAGCAACATCGTAATCGGTATTTAATATCTTTTCTTCGGTCAGATTATCAGCCCCCATCCCGCCAAGGTAGGCTATTGAATTCCCCCTTTTCTTTCTTAGCCTCCAGCTTGCGACCCCAATTAAATCCGCACTCGAAAAAGGAACAATACCGGCTATGATTGCATTCTCAAAGTAAGGTGTAAGGCCACATGAAAAATAAGCCTTTGCAAATGGATACAATTCCTCCCGTTGGGATTCGTGGTAAAGGATCTGGTAGAAGTCTACTTCTTTAGCCATTCAGCAACCTTTGCAACGCACTTGCTGCAATCCATTTCAATATTTTCATATCCATTCTGCCGGGCAAGTTTGAATGCCCTCTTCCATGCCGCGCTGCTCATATCGTACCTGTGAATCTCATGAGAAGCCCTCATGTAGTTATACAACTCCTCTTTGGTCATTTCTGAAATCTTCATAAAAAAAATACCCTCCTGGGTTCAGCCGTTGAGAGCCTCCCCCATGAGGGTAGAAAAAATATTCCACTTAATGAGAAAACGATATGAACGTCTGATGTCAACTACCATCGGGAACAAACAAACTAAAAAAATTGGTAAAATCAAAGGGCCACCCGATAAATCAGGCGGCCCTCCGTATGTCATACGCTATGTGCGATGCAAATCTACTAAAAATCCTAGTAATTATCTAATCAGGCTGTTCAGGTAGGTAATATCCGCAAGGTAAGTCCCCCCCAGCGTGAACCTCAAAGGCAGTACTTTTTCATTGCTTTCGAAGTTTACCGTACTTAAAATATCCTCCCCGGCATTCTGTCCAGTGGTTCGGATTGGCCCGGCCACTGCGCTAAATCCCCTTGATGGAGCATAGATAAATATATTCTCATTGTTGTCTGGAGAGATGATAAACATATCCTGGGCCTGTGTGAGCCTTTGTAACTCCACATCATCAGCAGTAGATAGATTCATAACCTTTACCATCCCTTTGTGGACATAACTGATACCCCCGCCTGCCCCCTTGGCCAAGTCATAATCAAACTTATGCGAGAACTTTTGAGCCTCGAATTTAATAAGACCACTGTAAGGGGTGAAAGTAATTACATTGACGGCTGCCGTCTGGGTAAGGGGAAACCGTGTAGAAAGGTCAGAGACGTATCCTACATAGAAATCCTTGTCTACCCCGGAGGCTTGTAGCAAGTCCCCGCAGACGTTGTTAATCCCGGTAACGACTTTACAATTTGCCATAAATCAATAAGAGATAGTTTGAAGATCGCAATGGAGATACTGATAGCCTAGTTTCATGTCAGCCCTGTAATATCTCTTAGAATCTTTCATTTCATACCAGCTTTGGATATTGTTCAAATCTCCAGTGTTTTCCACTCCGAGGATGTGGTTACGCTTCAATGTGAACAGTATCAAATGGCGGGTAGTTGCGCTCAACGGGTTGTTTGAGTCCGCCAACGATGAATCCCACGCGCTCACAGGGATAACAGGGATGCCCCTGAAAGTCAGCCTCTTAATGCCCTGGATATAATTTACATATTCTTGCTCAGATACTGACCCAACGGCAACAAGGTAGGCGTAGTAATTCTCCCAGATGGAGCGGGTTACCACAAACTGAGCCTCACCAGAATCGATACCCTCTTGCTTCAAGAGCAGGTTTGAGTTGTTGAAGATAGAAGTAAATCGATCATTTGCCACTGTGCTTCCAAGCGTTCCAACGCCAAGGGAAGTACCATCACGGTAAACGCAATAGTTAGATGCTCCTGCCGAGTCAATCAGGCGATCCCACAGACCATCGAACTGGTTGTAGTTTGCAGAAGATGAGTTGCCAGCAGCGAATGATACGCGCTGGAAGATATCCCTTCTCAGGGCGTCCTTCAATTGTGCTACGATAATTTTGTCAATTGGTGTTCCTGCAGGGTCAAATGAAGCCTCTCCGGTTTTCATCCACTCCTGAGCCAGGAAGTTATAAGATCCTGAAAGTTGTCCGGTGAAATCATCCTTACACCATCCCTCATACATCCTGAATTCCTTCATCTGGATGGTGGCATTGGTGATCTGAATCCTGTTCGTGTTGGCAGAGCTAACGCATCCAGTATAAGGCTGCAATACATTAGACAGCGCAGGGACAAGGTTATAACGCTTCATGTGACTTGCACCCTGATCGATGGTGAAAATATCAGCCAAAGCCGGGGTTCCAAGTGTGGGCTTAAAGAACAAATCCGTAGTCAGGATTCCGTTCCAGGTATAGTTAAAATTCGTTTCAAGGATGGACACAGCATTAGGCCCACCGGAGCGGTAGGAGTTAAAGTCTGTTCCGTCACTGAATTTGCCACCTTTGTAGTAGCGTTCCATCCAAGGCATCTCATCCGCCAAGAATGTGCGGGTGGCCATGATTAGTTTTTTGTCATTGGACGTTTGTCCAAATCCTACCGGGGTGCGGTCTGTTGTTAGTCCCATAAATGGCTTATCTTGATTGCCTACTGGTCTTTTTTCAAGTTCCGCTACCTTAGCGGCAAGGGCTTCCACCTCTTTTTGCTTTGCCTCAAGGGCTTTAGCGGCCTCCACCTTTTCGGATTCGGCTTTTGCTTTAGCGTCATCGATAGCCTTTTGCTCTGCTTCGGCCTTGATTTTAGCCTGTTCTGCCGACTGAATTGCGGCAAGTTGCTGGCTTAACTGCTGAACTTGAGCAGCAAGTTTTTGCGCTTCCGTTTGCTGTGCGGGGGCATCAGTAACAGACATAACAATACCTGCAGTGCATACAAGTTGGCGACCATCTTGAAGGGCATAAGTCCCCTCTGCAGGGACACCGTCTACCGTTGCTGGCTTGTTTACCAGGTCCCCGGTTTCTGACTCTACGTGAATCATTTTGCCATCCTTGAGAGGAAGGTCAATTGCAGTAGGGCCGTTGGCCACCGCTTGTTTTCTGAAAATATTCATAGCCTCTTTGGTAAAGTTTTTAAATTCTGTTATTAGTTCCCCTAATCCTGATGCCTGTCTGGCACTTATAATTTCATCGATAAAACCTGCCGCCTTTGCCATGTTAGCATCCATGCGGGTGGTTTTTTTCATCATCGCCAACATCATGTCTTTGGTCTTACCTGTTTTCTTGGCATAGGCATCGGCCATCGCTGACCTGATCTGCTCTAATTCATCTTTGGCTGCCGCAAGGTCATCAACGCCTAAAGCCCCTTCGAGTCCGTCTGGAAAAAATGGTTCGTGTATCATCCACGTGGACGGGTCGAGCATCTCTACTCTGTAAGCTGGCGCAATGGCTAAAAAAGTCGCCATGCTCTGAGCCTCACCTTCAATGATAGATCGAATGGGTTTCCCTACAGCCATGAGTTTATGAAAACCCTTGTAGGCTGCATAGCAGTTTCCTCCACCGGAGGAGATGTGATGAACTATATTGGTAGTGTCGGGAGAAAGGGCATCAATCTGTGCCTGAAGTTCTTCAGGATAATCTTTTGTAATGACCCCCTTTGTGTAGATATGCCCTTCAATCATGTGTGTAAAATTATATACACACTAAAGAGCGTAAAAGGCTATTAACTTAGCCTATCTGGTTCGTCCGCATTCAGGACATTTTTTTTCCTTTATCCACCGCACCATCCGTGAGTCATTAAGATTGAATCTCTCTGCTATCTCATTTTGAGTTTTACCTTCTGAAAGAGCCTTACAAATCTTGTAGTGATTAATATTTTCGGGGCGCATCATCCCGGCCCTGACAAAATCCTCTACCTCAGTGAGAGACAAACTTAATATATTCATGCAGTCGTAAGGTTCTCCTTGTATTGAACCGACGTTTCAAATTCTCTAAATTCTTTCAACGTCAAATAAACGACCTGGGCCTTTTGGCTACCCATTCCAGGTAAAGACTTAGCACTACCTGCCGCCACAATCCCACCATCGTAATAACTTGGTCGTAGTGAATTCGCTGCGGATGGGCCTCCCACTGCGGCAACATCTTTCTGATTCCATACTACCTCACCCTTATGTACTACTCCTGCATACTGATACTTCCCTCCCGGCCCGGTATACCCTCCTTCACTAAATCCTACTTCATTAATTTTGGCCACGGCTGCAAGTCCTGTAGCAAGGGTGACGGCAGCCGTTGCGATTCCTAAAAATCCGCCTTCGGCAAGGGATGCCGTAACACCACGATAGGTGTCAATTACGGCACGCGCTGAGGCGATAATTTTATAAGCTGCTGTGTCCTTCTCAAAAAGGGCTGCACTGTTACCCAGAACATTGCTGATGGCCTCAAGTTGTTGAAGCTGAAGTGATAATTCAGCCGTTGTTTTCTTGGTGCTTTTAGCTACATTTTCGGTTGAATGCTCCCATTCATCGTAACTATTTGCCGTCTCTAATGCTGCGGCCCCCTCCTCCTCTATCTGGTCAGTTACTTCTTTTCTTAATTGAAGTTCATATTCAGTAAGTCCTATTTCTTCTTCCTTGCCAGCTATGCCAGCCTCAACGGCCTTATTTCCTGAAAAAATAGAATCCCTAAGATTGTCCTGAGCGCGTTGATTCGCCTGTATCAGTTTCTCTGCCTTTGTCCTTTCTCTGTTTAAGTCTTTCTCTGCATTTAGGGCCGCTGTTAACTTATCCTCATTATTCGGGTCGGCATTAGAAATTGATTTTAATATGTCGAGTTCCTTTTGCTTTACTCCTACGATATCTTCTTGATTCTTTTTAAGATTTTCAATGATTTCAGAATACAGTTTTAGTTTCTCATTATTGGATGTTTGCTCCTGTCCTATCTTAGTCAGTTTCTCAGCATTGTCTCCTAATCTGTCCGAAATATCCCCCCTGATACTAATCTCATCTCTTTGAAGGTCTTGCAATTCTTCCCGCATTAATGCGATAGCATGGGATACTGCCGCAAGGGCTTGCCCCTCTGACCCAAACTGACTAATTATCGAATTAGTTATCTTAGAGAAAAATCCTTCGCCATCCTCAGCACTGGAGAATAATGAAGCGAACTTCTCTGTTAAAAGTGATGTCGCTGTGCTTAGTTGGTTTGAAGCAAACTCTAAATCTTTTGCCCCCGTTGTAGAGGAGGCGTATGCCGCCCCCAAAGCTGAAACAATGCCGACGGCTGCCGTAGCCGGATTAAGAAAGCTGCTCATCTTGGTGGTTAGCTGTCCAAGATTCTGACCGGCTATATTCATTTCAGCCCCCGCCTTCTTTATTGACTCCGTGTAATTCCCTACGTTAAGCCTCTGCTTTTCAATGGCACTGGAGTTTGCCTTAATCGTGGCCGTGTTCTTGTCTATCTGTTGATTGATAGCTTGAACTTTTTTTATGCCCTCATCGGTAGATAAATCTACCTTTTTCCTTTCATCACGGAGTTCCTTATTTGCTTTGGTTAAAGATTCAATAGACACCACCGCATCTGATGTGTCTACTTTGAAATCAAGAACAAACGTTTCTTTCTGCTCTGCCATTATGTGAATAGTAAATCTACTTCAACTGGTGTCTTTGAATCTTTGTAGTTTAGAATCTTCTCTACCCAAAAATTTGCCCCGAAGTCCTTACAAATTACGGTAATTAATTTGTCAGAATTAAATGAAGCAAATACAGCCTCTGGTAAAAGCATCTGACAGCGTACAATAGGATTCGATCTCATCCTTTTAACCCTTCGGTATCTGTTATCCAAAGAAACATCCTGATAGCCTGGAAGATTTATAGGGCCGTATGATAAAGACTGCTTTAACTGATCTACTCCCCTCCCGGTTGTCGGTTTGGAGAAATAGCCATAATTAACAGATGTGTAATTAGACACACTGCTAAAAGAACCAGTCAGCGTACTGGCTAAATCAAAGTCATCTTTGGCCCCAATATTTGAAAGCGGATAGGATGTATTTACTACCAAAAGACGAGAACCGGGGCTATTGAAACTTACGTCCTGCTTGTAGACCGTTCCGGTAGAAGTCCCCACATACAGACAGCCCAAAACTATCGTAGTGGAACTCTTGCTCTGCACGATATGTATCCCAGAATAGTAGGCATTGTCATCCACGACTCGAACTAATCCAAGTTGTACTGCATCGAAGCCTGACCCGTTAAGTTGAGCGTAACCAGACCCATCATCAGACACTGAGGTAATAGCCCACGCATCTGAATCAGAAATGTTAACCATAGGGATATAAGGCTGACACCATTTCATCGACGCCACCATTATGGAATCCTTAGCCCCGCCAAAAGGATCAGTATATAATTCGTTATCTATATTCACCCCAAAAGGAGTACTTAGATTCGCTTCCCCGTAATTAGGTCCATTGGTAAGATTGTACGAATCAAATTCTTTGCCTTGCGCTGTCCTTATGTAATTATTTTTAAACCCTTCACGATAAATATATTCATACGACACCAGGTATTGGCTCCAGTCCTCATATGTGTTTATGTTCTCAATCCCGGTGAAGTTAATTGTTTTGCTAGCCTCAGTAAAACTCACAACATAACCCATCCTTATGGCTACCGATTTAATTAATTCTATGGCTCTCATTGAAGGGATTATCGCAACAGGATTAAAAGGTGACCCCGGCCTCACTGACTTCTTTATCCTTACCTGAATCGTGGCACTGGTAATAGTGAATCCAGTGGCCCCATTTATTGAAACTGGCAATATTGGAGTCGTGGGATAACTTCCAGATGCAGTAGAATTTATTTGAATCACGGGGCTTGATGCTGGCGTAACAACGTTGACCATGCCGGTGATAGAATAAGACTGAGTTATGTTTGTGGTGATGACTAAAAGCACTTCATAGGTATAGAATCCCATGCTTAAATAACTATGACTTGTGTCATCAAATCTATTGGTATCGCCAATGTCTCTAACGTAATTCACAACCGTAGTTACACCGGCCCCTACTGCCTGGCTCCCGTGTAAGCTGGCGTAAATCTCACTCCTGCCTACAAGTATATCTGGATGGGATGGATTGCCGTCAGGGGGAGTGATTACTGTCTGATTGAACAACGCATCCGTTAAAATATTTCCTGAATATTTATATGATGTTTGTCTAAACAGGTATTCAATAAGGGTATGAAGGTAAAAGCAAGGATAGAAGTCGCTCGTATTATTCTCGTGGGTAGTATCTGCCTGCAACCAGATAGCAGTAGCAAGAATGCTGGATTGCTTCTTTCGGTCATAAATCCAATCAACAAAAGGATAGGTTATGCCGTAAGTCTTGGGGGAGATCAAATCTAAAATTATACCAACCTCAGCCCACGCTATCGAAGTGTTAAAATCACTTAAATCTATCTCCTGAATATCAAACTGGAAATCCTGGAACCATGAGGAATTTCCAGCGAGAAAATAACACTCCATCGTGGTGTTATTGATCTTATTTACTACAATATTCCCCCTTGAAATCTGGTTCCCGTTCCTGATGAGGTTGAAGGGGATCTTCGATAAAACAGGACTTGAAATCTGCTGAGGCCCATAGTAGCCCAATGCCTTCCTATTCTGTGAGTTATTATCAATTTTGAAGTTTACAGATACATCTCCTTTTATCTCAAAGTTAAGGATAGAGGCCGCCTGTTTGGTGATGGTAAAATCATCTCCATCGTATTGTAATGCGTTCCCGGAGTCATCTATGAAACTTGTCATAAACTCTGGGACGGAAGCTGATCGGTGAGTGTAATATCAAATTCAAGGTTAAAAAGTTTATCCCCCTGTTGCAGATACACGAAAGAATTAGCGTCTACTAAAACATTACTGCGGTTTGTCCTTGTTATTACGTTCTGAACCAAGGGAGACGTTTTGATCCTGAACAAATCAGAAATCTGTTCGCTGGTTATATTTTCGGCCCTCACTTTTATCGTGGTGCTTGAGTCCCGGGCTGTCTCTTGCCTTATCACGTCGGCCCCCTCTCCAAATGACTGCGGCCATGTTGGAAATATATTTTTTGTCGTCTGTGTGGCCCCCTCGATATTCACTCCGTAATTGAGATTCGTTTTGAAAGTCCAGTAATCAAATCCACCTAAATAGTTAAGCCATGAAAGATTAATCAGGAACAGATAACAATCGTTATTTACCGCTATCGTCTTAACCTCTGAAATGTCAATATACCCCGTATAATCCTGCCATTGCAAAGTTAAATCTATCCTGTCTTCAAGGTAAATCGACTGGCTCAATTCATAGCGGTAGATGCCCACTCCATAATCGTTTATGTCATCAAAATACAGTTTCTGCACTACCCCGTTTTTGTAGGCCTCCCTCTTCATCCTGAGCCTTGCCCCGATTTGGTTCACAAAGGAAATATCAAAGAACTGGCCTACATTCAAAACAGGATAAACAGAGGGGGTAAGGAATTTTAGCTTTGTGGCAGAAGACCCATAGATGTAATCCGAGAAGAACCCAGAATGCAGATTCTTAAATGGCAGATCAGCATTAACGGCATACCCCTGGAAGTTTGTTGAATCATCGGTATAACTACCAACATAGTCAAGCAATGTATACCCACCTACGGAGTAGTCATAAGCCTCGGCATAGGTGATGTAGAATTGAGTAAATGCATCCAGATTATTTTGAAGCGTACCCTTCAATAAATCGTTCTTCAGTATCTCAATATTCTTTTTTAGATACTCGTTTATGTTTACCGTGATTACTCCTGTGGTGGCGTCGGGAAAGGCCCTTATCTCGCATAGCAAAGAATAGGGCTTCTGTGAGGCAAAATAATGTGAGGACGAAATCCCCGCATAAACTCGTATCCTCGCATGATAGTTGTTGTAATAGTACTGGACAGAGACGAAAGTTATGCCAGCCGAATAGGCAAGGTTTATCGTTATGACAGATGTCGAATACCAGGAAAGAACCTGATATATCCCTGACGTACCACCGGTGAAAGTTACTTTAACCCATTCAAGCTCTGTAATGTCTGACTTTAGCGCACCGGAACAAGTTAACTTAACATACCCGTTGTCATTTGCGTAACTGGAGACGGTTCTCGAAGTGTCGACTGAATTTGTAGGCCATTGATCGGAGGTTAATTTATACACTATCGGCAGGTGTACCGAATTCCATCCATGACCTGTCTGGGCATCGTTAGGGTTTATCTGTGGGTAGTAACTAAATGACCCCGTACCAATAAACGTGTATACGGTAGCCCCGGCATACTCTCTGATGTTGAAAGTATTTGCGTCGATAGGGGTTACATACCAAAACCCAATAGCCTCATTTGCTGTAATATAAATCTTTGCCCCGGTCACAAGGCCATGCGCTGACTTGGTCACCACGGAAGATCCTTTTGTATAGGTTCCTGTGGATGAGGATGTGCTGTTGATCTGGCCCTTAGGCCGTTTGACGAGCGTTAATGCCATGTAGTGATTCGTGTATTTTGTTCATAGCCTCATCCATCAAATCCTTCTTTATCGCTGCGGATAATTCGTTCACAAATCTATCCAAAGCAAATGAATAAACATCTCTAACCTTTGATCCGTGACCCTTCTTCCACAACGAATCTCCCTCTTTGTTGATCTTGTAAGTAAGAAACCTTGCCAACTGCTTACGCTTCTTTTCTGGCAAATCGGCCCCTATCCCTCTGGCTTTCATGTATTCTAACATAGAATCTTCAAAAGGAGGGGTTCCCGGCTCGCTTGACTTCCTTGGTCCCCTTCCCGTCTCAAGGGCAGCAAAATATCCTCGCGCTATGAGTAAAAGCCTGTTTGGCTCTACCTCATAACGGATTGAATCCATCGTCTTTTGTGTGGCTGAAACTAAAGCAACATTCTGCTTTAGTACATCTACTCCGATGGGGCCGTAGGCATTTAGTATCTCTTGTGTCACTTACTCTTTTGGCCCCACTTGAAGCCAAGAAAAAATACTACTGCAATAGCAGCGAAAAAAAATAATACAGTCGCTAACATAAATTTGTTTGGTCTGGTACATTCATCGTAAAAGAAAGGGTCACCCCAGTGAGGCAGTCGGCATACTTTTTAACAAACGGGTCACGGGTACGGTTTGACAGGGTTACAAGTTTATAGCCGCTTACTATTTTGTTGTAGTTGTACATCAGCTTTTGGGCTATCTCATCGCAATTATCTATGATATCCTCATAGTCCTCCGGGTTGGAGTCAAGAGCATCTTTTTGCGCTACAATCAACTCTATCTCCCAGTCATCTATTGGCGCGCCTGCCACAGGGTTAACCCCCCTCACTGACTTAATATTCATCCATACCGAAGGGTAAGTGTGTGACCTCGAAGAATTGAAGTCATCAATTAATCCGCTACCGAATTCTATTGTAGGTTCCATAAGATTAACCCCAGTTTTAATAAATGTCCTTAGTTCCCTTCTGTTCATAACATATCAATTCCCTTCTGGATAATCGCCCGTATCAATGCCCTCTTAGCCTCCGTCGATATTTTACCCGAAGTTAGGTAATCGGGCTTTATCATTTGAGATGACAAATATTCGGAAAGAATAACCGTATCTGCAAACTCAAAAAATATACCCTTGCTTATCTCCTCCGATAGCGTTACCTCATCCGAATCGCTACGGATCACCGATTTGGCTATCTGTTCTGACAGCGTTATGAGATCAGATAAATTAGCGGAAATCTTCGTAGATGGCCCTGATATTCCTGTAGCTATGTTTACATCACTAAGGGTTAATGAATCTGAAAGTGTCTTCCCAATCGCATTAACAAGGGCCTCACTTAGTGTAATCGAATCAGATTTGTTTGAACCTATCCCCTTGACAATAGCCTCCGATAAGGTTATTGAATCAGAAAGATTCTGTGTCCAGGCGGTAGATGACCCTGAGGCTGTCTGCCCAAAATACCGTAGTTTGATATTGTTTGGGGTAGACTCAAGGTCGTAAAGATAGACTTTCTGCGTGTCGGGATTGTATGGAATCTCCCTGAGGGTAATGGTTGTGTTGACCGCATTCAGGTCGTAAACTTTGACCTGATTTAATCTCATGACGGGACTAAGTTTTCGTCAGACGTACCCCCATAGTTAAAAGCCCCCCCTGCCTTGTAGGCCCTTACGTAATGATTTCCCGTGGTCTGTGTTGGAAGTACATATTCTCCCTGTGAGTTTGAAACACATTCCCCACGCTTTACATCATCGGAGGTAGAGAACGCCTCAAGGGTTACGGCTGCCATCGCTGTACCTGTGGAATCAAGTGTTTGGCCTACGATAGAGTAATGAGATTTTGATCCTCTTTTGTTGGGTGGAGCTAGAAACCAGACAGCGGAATTTATACCACTTTCTGCCAGAATAAAATAATTTCCATTAGTTGAAAAGGATGAATTCCGAAAGCCCATTGAAATTTTGGGCCTATCGTTTTTGTCATCAAATTTTGATACGGGATCAAAAACAATAAATGGGCCTACATAGATATTTTCCCTATGTATACCGAATATCTGCTGTGAATTTGGTTTTTGTGTCCTACTCATCGATTACTATCCAGTAGTCGCTCACGGCTCCGGCTGTGATGTTAGATACCGTCACAGTGCCTGATGGTGGGATCTGCAACCCCCTAGGGAATGTCCAGATACAGCCACTTCCTATGGTGGCTGGTGTAAAAAACCTTCGTAAATAGTTAGTGGGGTTTGTCGGAGATGTTCCCCACGTCAGGGCTGCGGTAGTCTTAGCCGTCGGATCACTCGTGGCCTCCTCGGCCTGAAAGGTGGATATTGTTCCAGGGGTTATCCCTATTGCCGCAGGACGGCCTAACCCCACAGCCACAGATGTTGCAGTCGTGATAGTGAATCCCACTTCCATAATACGGGGGGATAAGGTAGATGTGGCTATGACTTCGGCCATCGCCTGGTTTATCGTCACGTTGGAAGTCCTTAGCGCAATAGAGTAAAAGCTCATAGTAATTTTAGTTTAGTGATTTTAGAGTCTACATAATCCTGAGGTACTTCTATAACCCTTTGAATTTTTTTAAAATTCCTTATCGTATCCTTTGCCATGTCTAAAGCAAGATAGCACCACTCTTTGTCATGGATGGGGCCGGTCACATTCATTGAGCCGTCCTCAAGTATCTCTATGCGTATCTCCGCTATCATCCTACGGTTAATGTCCATGTAATTGTCAGCGTATCCCCTGCCGCTTTATTTATCACCGCAAAACTGGCACTCATCCACATATTCACAGTATTGGCCGTTACAACGTCAAACGTACCCGCTTCCGTTATCGCTCCTGTTCCATCCCCTGCAATCCAGTCCCCCACTACGGTAATTATGGCCCCCGATCTTGTTTTGCTCGTGAATACATTTCGGTCTAATTCGGCCCCTAGCAAAGTTGATGATGGCGAACCCGTTCCTATTGCCATCCATCCCATTTTAGCAAGTGTGGGTGAGCCTAAAACCTGATCCGCTACTCCCTGTTTGCCTGCTGTGGTAACGGTGTTATGTATGTCGCGGGAGTCCTTGAGTTCGCCATCCGGGCCGTACAACCTTACGTAACAATTGGCTTCAACATTTATGGAGGATTCAATCATAGAAACAAATGTAAATCATTTTTTCTTATTCCTAATTTCCTGGTGCTTTTCCTCCGTGTGATTAAACCATGCAATATACTTCATGTTGAATTTGAATTCCATCACAGTCCACTCAAGAAGTTCCTTTCTGGTGAAGGGAGTGACTTTTTCCATGAAAAGTAATGTATGGTAAAAACCAAACGTAGCAGCCAGTTTCTGATATCCCGCCTCAATCTGCGCAGTCGTGTAGCCTCCGGGGGGGAGAGTTTTAGCATACTCGCTCTCGATGCGAGTAACTTCGCTAATGTAAAATTTCCTATGGCCATGACCTCCCAGCATGGCGCGTATTCAAACTTTGATGCTAGTTTTTCGGCCTCTTTGTAGTCATATGGATTGACCACATAGGTAGCAACAATGAGCGGGTAAAAATCTAAAATATTCTCTTTGTTCTCATCAATAATTTTCTGCAGGTCGGCATACCTTGCGATGTTCTCCACCTCAAGATTATGCGGTATTTTGTGGCCCAACACCTCTAACGGAAGTTCATACTTTGTTTCTTTTTCTGTGAACCTTAACACCTCCATAAGGGTATCTAGATTCTTGATCTCAGCTTTTCTTAGTGTAACCTCGTCTATGTCGGTGAATAGAGAGAGTTTTTTTACTCTATCCGTCCCGCATTCGGCTAATTTCTTAAACTGTTTGAACGGGACCTTATCCCATGTTTCAGGGATATCCTTGACTACCTTAATGCCATTTAGTGTAAGTTCTGTTTTCATAAGAATGTGCCGTAAATTTCTGCTGTAATACCTCCTGATCTCTTGGCATTGGCTAAAGCCAAAGAGCATACACAGTCATCGTGTAGCCCCTGGGGAGCGGAGTATTTAACCCCCGATTTAGAGTATTCAAATTCAAAAGACTCTAGTTCTTCTTTCATGACCCCATCCAGTACGCTAACTTCATTATTTTGGAGTGAGGCCGCAAGACCTTCCATTAGTTTTTGTTTCGATGATTGTGAGAAATGATAGTTATCTACCGATGGGCATTCTCGCTTTACGTCCTCTGCTATCGGGTCACCCACTCCTGTGGAGTCAATAAAGGCAGGAACGGAACCGACTATAGAAATTATCCTCCTCCTGGTTTGGCTCCAATCAGACTGCCACCGCTCAAATACACATACATCTCCGTTCGAATCCAGCCCGGTTACTACGGTCCAGTCTACCGACTTGGCTAAATCTATCCCAAAGCATACGGGGTAGTTACTTGATTTGGGCTTTATTTGCTTTTGTATGAACTCATAGCCAAAAGGATTAGCCCCATCTTCGAGATCCTCGGCTAGGTATAATTCATCAAAAGCGTATTTTGGTAGGTCGCGTTTGGCTTGCTCAACCTCATCAGCGCTTAAAATCCCTTCCCTGATGGCATCGTAAGCGGTGACCTTGAAAAATTCATAGCCCGATTCGCCTGATTTGGCTTTCAGCGCAAGCCTGTAGCCCCAATTTTTACGCCCTTTAGCGTTCCCTATAAATTTGCATTCACCGTTAGTGGATGTCAGGGTTGACCTTAATGCGTGCCAAGCTTCTTCCTTGGCCCTTGGGAACTCATCAAACACAATTGCGAATACATCTTCCCCGTAAAGGTTATCGGGCTTCTCCGCGCTTTTAAATGATATTCTAGACCCCTTTGGTGTTTCTATGTATAATTCGGATTCATTTATCCGATACTTCCCACTTGGGGCCACTACTCGTTTAAGCCTGTTAAATGCTATTTTGGCCTGGGAGTATACCGGGGCAACCCACCAATAATTAGACCCCTGTTTAGGTGGAGTGTGTGATTTTTCGAAAAGCCACCATAGATGCGAGAATGTTTTACCAATCTTTGTGGCTGCTGTTGTGACTGTAAATCTGGCCTTTGATTCTAGTATGGCCTTCTGATATGGGACTAACTTAGGGCGGATGACATCAATTTTATTCTGCATCCTTGAATGCTATTACTGTCAATTCACCATCTACTTGAAGCTGCGTTGATGCTAATTTTGGGGCTGCATACGGCAAGATTGATGCTATGAAATCTAGTTTCTGCTCGGGCTTAAGTTCATCGAAGGAATCCTGGATTTGGTCTACGTTGTCCTCCAGGAATTTAACGATAGATTCCTTTACTTTCGTGCTGACCTTGTTCGGCCCTCGTTTTGTACCTTCCTTATTTCCGGGCTTAAATCTGCCCTCTCCTCCTTGCATAAAAAAAACCGTATTTTTCGGTTCCCCGTGAAACAAACTTAGTCAAAGTCTACTTTCCATCCAAACGGCTATTCGATTGTCATGACACCACCTGTCTTTTCTCTATAGGAGATACTCGTTATAGAGTTTCACAAAAGCCTTCGCCACGTATTCAGCTACCTCCCTCGAGATAAAGCAAAGGCGAGAGCCCACACCAGAAAACGCGGCCCAGCAGTCGTAGACGTGGGGCCGAAAGCCGGACGAACCCTTAATAAACCATATCTCATACTTGTACTGGTCGTGGTTGTTAAAATCAGGAGTCCATTCCTCACCTCCGTTGGCCAGGCGATTGGCAGCCCGCACAATGATCACGAGCTTTGCATGGGCCATCATTGACTTCCTGTCTTTCTTCGGAAAGCCTCCGAAATCAGGAATCACTTTTTCAGGATCAAGACCCTCGACCTTGCAAGCGTCTTCAAATGTGTTCAGTTGATTACGTTTCATAGCGTTATTCGATTATCATGAATTGCTTGTAGACTTCAGTGAAGTTCTTACCGGCATGCTCCGCCAGTTCCCTTGAAAAGGAAACTAAATCCCCTTTGTATTTCAATCCTGCCATGAATAGCCGATAGGATTCATTCGCTACTCTATTAAATTCAATGTCAGTTAATTCAGTAGGTGCTGCCGTCTCTGTTTGTTTCGAGTCTTTCATAAATGATTTTGTTTAACTCCCGTACCATTACAATCTTCACAAGTATTTTGAAGTTTGGGTGCGCCTTCATACCAACCAACTCCATCGCATCGATCACAAGGCTCGGTTTTTATTTCACCCGCTTTCTTTAATTTTGATCTTGTTTTCTTAATGAGTCCGTGAACAAAATGGACTCCTTCTCTTGCAATTTCATCGGGGTCTAATCCTTCAGCAATAAGGTATGCTCTGGCTTCCTCGTATGTTGGGAATTCCGGCTCAGTCTCCTTGATTGCTTTATCCACAAAACGAAGGATGGTGCGGTATTCTGAAACACCTCCAAATGCAGGGGCATATCCTTTGGCTTTATCGTACCAACGTCCTTCTGGTATTGCTTTAAACTGTTCAACTTCCACGCATGGCAAATCAAGCCCTTCGATAACTGTGCCGAGTTTTAGTTGCTTTTCACACCATTGAACAAATGCGTCTGCTCCAGTTGCTCCGGGAAATGATTTTATTTCCCACACCTTTAATTTAAACTCTCGCTCACTCTCAAACTCCATGCACTGCTTCTCCCAAGCGGTGAGGTCAGATTCATATTGACTGAAAGCCTCTTTACACCCTTCACATGGAGGCCCATTATAAGCATCCTTACTATGAATGCAAGACTTTTTATTACAGAATGATAGTTTCATTGGCATCGGCTCCTTGCTTGCTACAGGAACACCGGAGGGGAGGATGATGGTATAGGGGATTTTCATTTTGTGACAAGTTTTAGTCTTGAGGTTAGTTGCCAACTTCCATCGATGGGATCAGTCTTCCAAAAATGCGTCTTTTCAAGCAGGGCTTTATTCCCGTCAAATCCTACAATCCGATAATGGGCTACGAATCCGCGAATATCTCCGATGATTTCAACCCTATCATCATATTTGAATTTCCGTTGTTTCATACACCGTAGGAGGTTATTAGGATGTGGAGGGTCATGGCTTAATTCTCAGGGGTGGTGAAGCGAAGGACTTGGCGGTATTTTTCAGGATTCCCAATAATCATCTTCGGAACTGCTTTAAAATCTACCCACCCTTTATCTTCTCTGTATTGCCAAACACTCTCCACCTCGGCTTCGACCTTGTAGAGAGTGTCGGGCCGGATTTGTTCCTTGATTGATTTTATCATTTCAGCGGGATCAGATGAATACGTCTTAGGTATGATTATTTTCCTTAAAGCCCAGTATGCTCGTTCCTGATCTTCTAAGATGAACGTTTGGGAAAGGGCTTCTGAAAGCAAATACTCGTATTCTTCCTTTTCTTGCATATCAGCCTCGCCCCAGTTTTTAGGCTTCACTGGCCATTCTATCTCCTTGTCTGTTCCCCTTAGGGAGGAGTGGAAAATTAGGTAGAGGGTCATGGCTTAACAATCTTTGCAGAGGCGATAACCTTATCAATTTCATAGACAATATCAGGGTGCATTAAGCCATCACCACCTCTTTCAATTCGTGCCGTTAGGAGTGCCATACAATCATCGAACATATCCAAACGGGCTTTCATTTGCTTTCTTTCGTTACGTAGCCCCCTGATTTCGCTGGCCGCTCTTGACAACAATTCCTCGTTTTCCATAATATTTAATTGTTTATTGGTTTATTTAACATTCGCTCCGCTTCGGAAGGCGGCTTCAATCCAAACATTGTGAACAGGCTATCAGTCGAACCGTCCTCAATAAATTCAGACCGAATCCGTTCCTTGTCCTGACCATCAGGAGATTCATCGTACTTCCCATTTATTACGTCTTTCTGTATGTCAACAAGTTCAGGAAACTTTGATAAATCGTTCACTAGTTGAACCTTCGGGCAAAGGCAGTCACCATATTCAGGGTGGCCGATAACAGTGTCAAATTTGAAGTCGTGGTAACCATTGTTTTCGGCTCGGACAATGATGTCCTTATACTTCTGTGAATCGCGCTCCTTCAAAATTATTGCTATGTCCTTCGTCTGTTTCATATTACATCGTTGTTTTGTGTTGTCCTGTAGGGGGGTTAACGCTTTGAAAGTTTATATTTTACCATAGTTCGTTTGATTCTATCGGTTCTCGACTCAGACCAATCACCAGATGAATAGAGTAACATTTGTTCCCATAGCTTAATTTCCTCTGCTGTTGGTTTAAATTCTTTCTTTTTTGGTGTTTTCATATTCTCATAGTTTTATTCCTGCCTTGTTTCAATCAACTCCAAAATCTTGTCTAACTCCTGTTTGCTCACCCTGTTTGAATGGGTGGCCCTCTTTATCTGGTTTCCGTTCTTGTGAACCTGGCCCCGCCAATAGTATACCATGCCCCTTTCAAGTCCTGTTAACGTCATGGCCTCCTCTATCGTGTAGTACAATTTAACTATAGGCTTCTCTGCCGTAAGTATTGGTCGATTGTTTTGGCCTCTCATAGATTCATTTTTATCCACTCATCTTCTGAAATCCAGTTGGGCAACTTCTCCCCGGTGATAGGATCAAAATTAGCTTTTATCCATGCTATGTGAAGCTGTTGCCCTATCACAAACTCCTCATTCGGGGCAAAGTATTTTCTCATTTTCTTCTCTTGTCCTTCTTCCAAAATTTCCGCTTGGGTCATTGGCAATGACGGCTTAAATCCTTTTGACTCATCTATAACCTTTCTCCATTGCGCAAGCCTATCCGGTGTCCATTCATTTTCAACTTCTATTTGCTTCTGGTTATGGACTTCCCTCTCACGGACCACGGCCTCCCTTTCTAATTCAATTGTCATCCATTCGTTAATGGTATCAGGGGTTAACCGCCAAACCCTTTCCTTTGATGTGGGCGGATTGCTTAAAACCCTATTCACCATTTCAAGCGTTTCACACAAGTAATTATCGTAAATCCATTGTGCAAGCAAGACGGCATTATCATCCGCAAAATCTTTAATAGAATACAACCTCGCAACGTTTAGTAATTTAAGTGCAATGTCTTTTATGACCGCATACTTATCTTGCTCTCTGAGAATTAAGGATCTGTTCAATCCTGTCTCCTGCTGTGAAGGGGTTTGTTCTGACTGCTTTTGAATAGAGTACATTGAACTTTGAATTAATTATTGAAATATCCAGGTTCTCTAAAATCCACTTATCTTGAATCATACCTAAGAATCCTTTGAAACTGTTTGACATGGTTTCATCATTCACTTCCATCCCTCTTTCTATTACCTTAGACTCTATTTTTTTTATCAATAGTTTCAAGTGCTTGCCCTGCTGACCATCCATACAGTATACTTGCCCTGTCTTAGCCTTGTAGTAATCGAACCAGATAGTAACGAATAGTTTATGCATTTTGAGGGCCTTTGAATTTCAATTTATTTGCCTCCCATTTATGCCAAGCCTCATATTTTTTTGTATTCATGTGAAGGTCATTAATGTGAATAATCCCTATTTTTTTATCAGGACCGTATTTCTTTTTCCAGTTACGTGACGAGCCACTTGAATATCCTTTTAAATACCAAGTGCAAAACCTTATTGAATGTCCCCAATGATCGGAGATTCTTATAATTTCACTCCCATCTTTTGTAAAATATTCACTGCCTTTTGACTTGAAAATACTATTAAATCCTTCTGGTAATTCTTTTATTTCATTCCACTCTCCGATTGTTGCCTGAAAGAAATTATCGACCGTAACCTGGATATTGAGATTTAATTTTTCTTTACCGCGTAGTATTCTTTCTGTTAAATCACGATCCCTCTTTTCCTCATGGTAAACTTTTTGAATCGGTGATGGTAATATTCCTATCGACTTCACTATTTTTGGAGATGCCTTTTTAACCTTTGCCAGTCTTTTATTTTCTTTAAGTCTTGCCCGATGTTCCTCGTAGGCTATATCTGACTTTCTCATTGACTCAAGTATTTCGGGTGTCATTGCTACCACTTCTCCGTCAATATTATTCCAGATGTATTCAGTATTATCCATGAGTTTACAAAAGAAAGGAAAGGGAAAAGAAAACGTGTAACCACTTTAAAGAAAAGGAAAAG
>OFQY01000068.1_pt1 | contig 43117 bp, 60 predicted proteins | sample 1542991 | NCBI WGS metagenome assembly OFQY01 (sample SAMN07774224, study PRJEB24372) | wastewater metagenome | isolation source: Exp Tend VB 10WW | collected 2016-02 | reverse complement strand
TGTCTGGGCAGCTACGCGCGCGCAGCGGGACACCAGGAGATAGGAAACAAGAATGTGCGCGTGGGGCAAAATGCCGGAATCTGTCAGAGCCCGACCCCCTGCCCCACACCACAACACTTAATTGTCCATACCGCGCTAAGGGGCAGACGGGCAGGGGAGCCATCCAGCTCAGCGCGCGTGGAACGGAAGTGGTGGGGTACTCATTGATTCTGGTTGACTACGGCAAGTAAGCCAGGAGTCTGACGTGAGTACCCCCCGCTCCATCTCGGTGTTCCTTCCCGGCATCCTCCCTACGTCATATCTCTCGCCCAACCGTGGAGAGCGCAAGGAGGGGCGGGTGCCTGTGATTATCTCTGAGCACAAGCGCCAGATGCGTGGTGACGTGGCGCTTGGGCTGCTGGCAGAGATGCGCGTGCGTGACGTTGAGACGCCAATTGACCCGTGCCAGATCAATCTGACGCTGCGCTGGTACAAGCGCGCGAGTGATGGATACTACAGACCGACCGATTGGGGCAACGCCGCCTATTCACTCAAAGCTGCAATCGACGGCATCATCGATGCTGGGCTGATTGTGGATGACGACTACCGACATGTAGTCCGAGGTAGTTGCGCGGTGGAACGGTGTGATTCGTCAGTGGAGGAAGGACTACTCGTGGAAGTGGTGGAACTGTGACTACATACCCACGTCGGCGTGTTTGGCATGAATGGAGGTGTGATAACTGCGATTCTAGTGTAGAGACGGAAGATTATAAATCCCACGATGGGACGTATTCAACTGTCACCCCAGATGGATGGGAGCGTGGGTGGATGGATTGGTCCCATTGGTGCCCTGATTGTGTCTCTGCTGTGAAATACGCACTAGCGTCAAGGACTAGTCAGAATGAAACAGAAGTCTGAGTCTGCGCGCGGAGAGATTCTGAACGTCGGAGACGAAGTGACGTTCAAGGTTCCAGGGTTGCGCGCCGGGCATGGAACTGTGTACTCGTTTTCACGTCGGATAGTGCTTATCGATATCGGAGAGGATGAACCGATAGAGGTGAGTAGGAAGTGGGTAACGAAGTGACTGGGCTGGTGTGGTCATCATTAACCAACTCGATTGTTGGGCGATGAGGATCTGGGGAGATCTCTGCGGTCCACACCAGCCCAGTCACATTGGTATCACACCTGGAAGGAGTGAATGATGACTGACGACCTCAAGGCAGCCGAGGACGCGGCGCACGAGTTGGTGTGGCGTGCGTACAAGGCTGAGCACGCACATATGGAAGAAGAACGCCAAGCCGTCGAGTTCGGCTACGACTTTGGGTTCGACCAGGGCTACCAAGCTGGCGACAGTGACACCCGCGACGCCATCATCGCGCGCCGAGATGCCGAGGTATCGGCGCTGGAGTTCGCGATGAGGAACGCCGTGACGTGGCTCGATGGATACCTCGGTCCGCACCCAAAGCAGGGATTCAGAGCAGACTCTGCCATCTACGCGCGGCGGGTTCTCGAAGCCGCACTCGCGAAGGAGGTGGGCCAGTGACTGGAGCAACTGATTTTGAAAAGCAACTTGCCAAACTTGACGAACTCATCGCGCGCATTAACGACAACACGTACGAATCGCCACCCGAAATACTGGAACTCGCGCGGAAGGCGCTTGCTGGGTTGAAGCACGCGAAGCTAGACGAGGCATGGATTGCACGACTGGCGCAGGACATGGCGGAATGGAATGACTGACCCCACCGAAGCCGAAGCGCGACGATGGATGTACATACACATGACTACTACCGACCCAGCCGAAGACGGCATCTGGAGAGCAATCAACGACCGCATCGGGTGGGGCTACAGCGGCGTCGGCGGGATGCGCGAGTCGCAAGCCAACGACGACGTACGCGACGCCATCGAACACCTGCGCGCCACCGAGCGCGAGAAGGTGCGGGCGCTGGTCGAGAGACTGTCTGACTCGTGCCACGAGTCGGATGTCTGGGGTGCCTACTGCTATTTCTGTCGAGGAGAACAAGCTCTTGACCTCAACCACGAGGGCATGGTTCACGACTACCTCGAACACACCGCCGGCTGCCCGTGGGTAGAAGCGCGCCTATGGTTGGCGAGAGACGAGGCGCCTGAGTGAAGCTTGCCTATGCCGATCCACCGTACCTCGGGCAAGGTTCACGCCGGTATGGTGACCACCCCGATGCGGCGACTTTCGACACCCTCGAAGGACACCGGCTCCTCATCGAACGTCTCTGTGATGAGTACCCGGATGGGTGGGCGCTCTCAGCCAGTTCGCCAAGTCTCCGTCTCATCCTGCCAATCTGTCCTGCCGATGTGCGCGTGGGGGCGTGGGTGAAACCGTTTCACGCCTTCAAGCGCGGCGTGCGGCCCGCGTACGCATGGGAGCCGGTCATCTACCGAGGTGGGCATAACCCACCGTGGGAGAAGCACCCGGCACCTGAAAAGGGGGGCAAGGCAACGACCCCGAAGGACTTCTTCTCTCACGTGATCACTCTCAAGAAGGGCCTGACAGGTGCGAAACCTCCCGCGTTCTGCGACTGGGTGATGGACCTCTTGAACGTGAAGCCGGGCGACACGGTGGATGACCTCTTCCCCGGCACTGGCGTGTTCGGAGAGCGGGTAGAAGCGCGCCTCTGGCTGGCGAGAGACGAGGTGTCTGAGTGAAGTGCCCCGGTTGCGGTGCGTTCTGGCGCATCTCGCTCGTGCCTGCGACGTTCGCTGATACGGGTGAACGAGTCCCGTGGGTTCCCTTGCAGCGGCAGGCCATCCTGAGCCATTCGGGAGGATGCAGTTGGGGTTACGCGGGCGACATTCCTAGCCCATTTGATGAGCGCCAGTACGCAGTGAGGACAGCCCGATGATTAACCTAGAAGAAGCGCGCGAGCAGGCGTGGGAGCGCGCCAAGGTTCTGTATTCGCGTGACACCTACCCCGATGCGGTGTACCGCGCAGGCTGGGACGCCCGAGGCCAGTATGACGAACAGCGCATCGCGGCGCTGGTGGCTGCGGCGTTACGTGCGCAACTGTTCTTCGCGGCGCGACAAGGCAAGCTCGGCATCTACGACCGCATTGGGCATGACTTGACCGAAGCCCTGCGCGCCCTCGCGGGCCAGACAGGGGAATTAGAGAGGCCCCATTTCTGGGGCCTTTTCTGTTTCAGTGGAGATTTATCCCACTGCGGGATACTCGTTGCCGTCCGTGTTCTCTTTCGTATTCCAGTGCGCGCCGTGAAGCTGCTAGTTCTGCCGGCGTGTACTGCTGGAAGCCGCAGGCATAACAGCAGATATCACCATTGAAGTCTTTTACCAGGCGCGCCTGGCATCGCGGGCATTGCATTCGCTGGTCCTTTCAAGGTTAGAAACGCGCGGCAAGGTAGATCGTGCCGAGGATGACAGTGGCGGTGAAGCCCATGCAGAACACCACCAGGCATTCGAAGGCGAGTTTTACCACAGTGGGAGCTCCCATCGTGCCGGCGCCTTGCTGACTTCGTAGTTACCCAGGTCCGATCCACATCGCTTGCATGGGGTGAGCCGCTGGGATTCAGCGATCGCGCGCGTGGCGACGGTGATGTTCTCCAGCTCGTCAGCTTTGTGTGAGACGCAGCTGAGGAGACGGTGGTAGCGGGGAGAGCGAGCGGAGATGATGACGGCGTCAGTCATTGGTGGATTCCTCTCGATACATGCGCTCCAGTCCCTGCGCTAGCTCCTTCACGTAGCGAATGGCGTTCGCGCGCGTCACTGGGATGCCGACATATTTTGACGACTTCCCAACAAAAAGTGTTAATTCAAATTGAGCAGGTGTGCCCAATCTCCTATCTGGAGTAGTCCAATGGAACCCATTCACTTTGTATTCAGTCACTTGGTGGAGTCCTTCACAACTCGGAGGATTGCCCGGATTCGCGCGCTCAATAGGTGGGAGAACTCAAGTTCCATAGCGTAGTGATATTTTGAGACAGCTTCGAGGATTGAGAAAGCCTCAGGGGCGAGATCGTGCATGGTGGCGAGCTCTTCCAGTTCGCGCGTGTGGTCCTGAAATGCCTTCAGGTCCTCGCGCGTAGGGACTAGCGGGCGCTCGGTCATTCGCTGATCCTTTCAAGGTTTGCAATCTCGATGAACGCGCCGTGCACCAGCATGCGCAGGATCGCGGATTCGGTCATGTTGTGGTGGAGTGCGAGGCGCGCCAGGTTGTGGCGAAACGCAGTGTCATCCTTTGGGATGTAGAAAGTCATATCAGGCAAAGTTAGACTCCACGTATGCGCGCGCGATGGCCTGTAGGTCGGCAAGCGTAAGAGCCTCGATGCTATCGACGGGCACGCCATCGCCTACGTAGTCAGTGGCGCGCGTGAGGCCGGCGCGGAAGTCATGGAGGAACGATCCCTCGTCCCAATCCTCGCCGCCCAGGTATGTATCGTCATCTATATCCAGATGCAACAGAATGTCCAGATGCCTCAATTGGTGGTCCCTTCGCTGGTCCGATCAAGGTTTGCGCTCTAGTAGGAGCGCGCTAGCGCGTCGAAGGTAATCCCTCGGCGCGCCCGCGCGAGAACTCTAGGTTTCGTCAACGAACGCGGCGCGGACAGCTTCCCAATCCACGCGCCACAGACTCCCGAGATCGGTAACGATGTTGTATGCGTCGGGGGAATGGTCGTTGATCAGGTCGTACACCCATCCCTCGACAAACTCTTGAATCCCCTCCCCGTAGTCATCACGTTTGGCGAGTGCCCGCGCGATGTTGTATAGGCTTTCGTCGTTGTTGAGGTGGAGCGCGACCGCCCAAGTCTCACGGTTCACCCATCCCTGATACGTGTCGTCAGTCACTTGAGTGCTCCAGCCAATGCAATGAACCCATGGAAGATGGCGTACCACATGACGCCAGAGATCAGGAGCGCGCCGAGTAGCGCACCGGGATTGATGGTCACTTCGAGACCTTTCGGCAAGGCTTCCCGTACCAGCAAGAGCACGCGCGCTCGAATCGGCACCAATGCGTGCCGGCCCATCCCAGGAGTCCGCACACTTCGCATGTCTCACGTTCTCGTGCCATCGTTGCTGCCCTTCCCGTTATGCGCCAGTGTGAGCGCGATTCGCCCCGCATCGAGTGCGAGGCGTAGCGCGGTCCCGCTAGTTGAAGCTGTTGCCCGCGTCCACATCTGCGAATGCAGCGTCAATGGTGGGGTAGTGGCGAGAGTCCTGATCCGCCATGACTCGCGTGCGCGCCTTGTTGGTGAACTTGACGATGTACCACTTTCCCTGGTGCTGCTCTGCACATGCCGTGGTCGCACAACGCACAACGAACGTGCCCTTGTAGGCGTAGCCGGTCTGCTCTGGAGTCATCTTCCGAAGTGCTGGTGCCCTCACTGCTGTATCCCTTCTCTGTTCCCGCTGACAGGTGAATCATCGCACGCGTGCACGTGGAGTCAATAGGTAGGCTGAGATATTTAACGTGCGAGTCTGAATAGGCACATGTACAATTACTTGAACCTGGGCGCACGTGTAGCTAGGTGTGCGAGCGCTCCAAACGTCCATTAGTGCTTAAGCCCCGAAGGAACTCACCATGGCGCAAGCCAAACCCGATGCCCAACCTCCTAAGAGACGAACAAGGAAGCCAAAGGATCTAGGTAGCATTCCCGAGCTGGACGCACTCACCCCGAGACGTAAGGCGTTCGTCCTGGGCTACGCCGATCCCGCCAGTCCTACGTTCAACAACGCCACACAGTCTCTTATCGCCGCAGGTGCGCCCGCGTCTCCGAGTGCACGTGTAGTAGCGTCACAAACGTTAGCAGCGCCTAACGTAGAAAAGGCTGTGTCTGCGGTGTTCCGTGAAGCCGGGATCGACGTCCGATTCGTGGCTGACAACCTCAAACGCTTCATCCTAGATTCGGATGAGAGCTGGAAACGGGCGCCGGCGGTCCGCTCCTTGGAGATTGCGAGCCGGTCGCTGGGTGTTATTGGCGCCGAGACGCAGGTCAACACCATGACGGTTGTTCTATCTGAGAACGAACGTAGTAACCTGGAGGCCCGTCTGTCTGAGCTCGAGGCCGGCTCCTGAGCCTATCCAGCGCTACGGATGGCGAGGGAAACAGACGCCGGGACGGGTAGGGGAGGTGGGGGTAAGCTACCAGCCGCAGCCCCAGTTGAGGTTTCCTACTACATGTAGTAGTCTACTACCGTAGTAGTCATGTAGTAGGAAAGGTAGTAGGAAATGCCGAGACCTAGCAGCGCCCAGCACGGAACAACCAGTCGATACACGGGTGGCTGCCGCTGTGATGACTGTCGAGCAGCGCAACAGAGGTATGTCGCTGAGTACCGGGCGCGCCAGATAGCAAAACGTGGGTATGTGGCGGATCACACAGGGGTGGAACTGAAGTTCGCTAAACATCCCTCTGATGTGTTGCTAGCAACACGTCCCAACACGTCTGCAACAACAGATGAGGTGCCGATGGGTAGGAAGGATCGGGTAGCTGCGCTGAAGGACCTGAACGCGCTCATTGTGGAGAAGGCGATGGCCCCGAAGCCGCCTACTCAGGCACCTCGTTCCGCTCCGCGCTACCAGGTCCCGCAGAAGCCCCCGCCTAGGATTGACGAGGATGGGATGGTGCATGAGGAAGCAGGATGGGATTGAACTTCCGACGCAGGCGCACCCACATGCAAACAATGTCATTTCAGGACCCATACCATAATGTCGGGCCTCATCCTGATGATTGGGAGCCTACCAGACATAGAGGACATACCAATCATCCTGAGCGTAGGCTGTTCTTTCTGCACTACTACTACAGTGCAACTGGGTGGAGGTATCCCCAGACCGGCCCAACTGCTGCGATTCTTTTAGGGACCCCAGGGAGAAGGGTTCGAGATGCGCCGGAAGGCTGGGGATGATTCTGCTACTCTCACTGTGCGCCTGTAGCCCAGCGGGCGTTTGGGTTGTAGCGGCTCCTGCCCCTTCCCAGGGGCCGCTCCCCTCTGCTTACGCTGAGTTTAAAAACTCTCACGGGAATTCATGACTACCGCAGTAGACGCATACACCGAAGCGCGAGAGATTCAACTTAAGCTCGCGCGCGCGTCGTATCCCATGTTCCTGCGCTGGGTTGTGACAGAAGATGCAGACGGGTATGCAGTACCGGCACCGGTAAAGGTCGCGCAGAGAACCGACCCACTCCTGCCGCAGATCATCTCTGGCGAGTTCCGTCCACGTCCCAACCCGTTCCCACACGTCGAGGAGATGGCGACCGACTGGCAGTCCGGCAGATCCATAATCTACCTCAAAGCCCGACAAATGTGGTTTTCGTGGAACGTCGCGGCTTACGCACTGTTCAAGGCGATGGAACGCGGGAACGTCTTTGTTCTTTCTCAGGGACAGGAGTACGCGGACGCGGTAATTGATAAGGCGCGTTTCATCTACGACCGCCTCCCGCGCGAACTGAAGAAGGACTTGCAGAAGTCCAACACGCGCGAGATGTCATTCAGGAACGCCGGCTCCATCAAGTCATTCCCTTCCACGAAGGATGCAGTTCGCTCCCTCTCAGGGCGTCTTGTGATTGTCGATGAAGCTGCATTCCACGACTACGGTGCCGAGAACTACCGCGCGTACCGCCCGTCCATCTCGGGTGAGAACGGGCAGCTCATCATGATCTCCACCGCCAACGGCCCGCACGGGTTCTTCCACACCATGTTCTCCGAGGCGATGGAAGGACGGAACGACTACGACTGGCGCTTCTACCCGTGGACCGCACGACCCGACCGAGATCGAACCTGGTACGAACGCGAGAAACGGGCCTACTCAGGGTTCATCTCGGACTTCCTCCGCGAGAATCCTGCCTCAACTGATGAGGCGTTCGCACAATTGTCTGGTGTCGTCTACGCCTCGTGGAATCCTGAAGTGCACGTCGCGCCATCGAAGGTTCCATTCGAGCAATGCCACTTCCGTCTCGCGGGGCTGGACTTCGGCGGTTCCGCAGGGAACCCGAACGCGGTGACGATCCTCGGTGTGACGAAGGATGGGAATGTCCACCAGTACGCCGAGTTCGCCCCACCAGGTGACCTCACTCTCGATGAGATCGGTGGGTTCATCTACCAGTGGCACAAGAAAGCTCCGCTTCTCTCTGTCGAGTGCGACTGGCAACGCTCCGCAATCACGACTCTGCGCAAGCAGTTCTCACTCCCCGCGCGCCCGGCAGAGAAGCGACGTGAAGGACTGCACATCACTGACTTCCTGCTGAAGAACAACCGTCTCACCATCGACCCGTCCTGCACTCAGTCAATCTCTGAGTTCTACGGCTACCGCTGGAGAGAGGCACTGGACCCGAACTCGCGCGAGAGGTACCAGACCAAGACGCCCGTCGATCACCACGCGGATTTGATGGACGCGCGCAGGTATGCTTTATCGCGCATGTGGAAACAGATAATGCTACTCTCGGGGACAGTAACTAATACAGAGGGGCGTCCGCCCGCGCGCTCGGCGGTCTAATGGCATCTCTCACCGAACAGCAAGTCGTCTCCATCATTCAGCAGTTGGAACAGGACTTCGACCCATACATCTCCCGTATGGCTGTTCGGCGCATGTTGATCGAACGTCTCCCCGAGATGATGAAGTCGAACCAGGTAGGCACGAACGTGCCCAAGCCGTTCGACAAGTCCGCCCAGATCATCCAGACCGTCACCGGGCACGTCGTGGACGGCGTTCAACACTACGCCGCACGAATCGCCGCGAACCCCCCGCAGCCCATCGTTCCAAGAATCGCCAAGCCCTCTGCAATCACACAGAAGGCTGAATCCAACGCAGCAGAACAGGAACGGCTCCTCTCCGCGCTATGGGCTTCTCTCGATGGGCCGAAGAAGCAGTACCAGACCGCATGGTCCCAGTCGTGGTGTCGTGTCGGCTGGTATCTCACCCTCCCGCGAGAAATCGGCTGGGGCCTCCCCGACCGGAGCTACTTCACCGACCTCTCGGACGAAGATATCGCGGAGATGAGGGATTCCGAGTACCTGTCCCTCGACGCCGACGATGGATCGACCATCTTCGCCGAGTCCGCAGACAACTGGATCAAGCGCAGATCAAAGGCAGCGGAAGATAATGCCCTCTCGGGCAACACCCTCTTCACACTCGAATCCATCCCTGGTGACATGGTTCGATATCGCATGGACCGGGACGGTATCAAATATGCTTACGTTGTTGAGGAGTGTCCTGCCTCCGACTTCACCGCCGGCGGCGAATTCATGCGAGACATCGCAACTCGGCTCGGATACGAAGGCGGAGACGTAGACCGCTTCTCGATCATCATGGGTGAGGGTGGGAAGGTCATCGCGGGTGTCACGCAGGGTGGTGAACGTGAATCTTCCAAGAACTCATCGTTCAACTTCATCCGCTTCTTCGACCGTGAGTGTGTTTACTATCTTGTATCCGGACGTGGATCTCCCAGTTCTCCGAGTCTCATCTGGGCCGGCTCACATGGTGGTGGTAAGTGTCCCCTGATCCCCGTTCCTGGGATCTGGACCGACTCCCGACGCGCAGGGGCAGAGTTCTCATCCCCGATGGAATCTGTATTCGCACTTGCGCCTTTGCTCAACCAGGTGGAAACGCTCCTATCCAACGCTGCCGCCTTCAATGCCATTCCGCGCTGGGTGATTGAGAAAGCTGATGGCTCACTGGTTGTGGATGAGCAGGGCAATCCGAAGGAAGTGGCGGGGGCTCCACCGCCGGGCCTTGACCCTGCGGAGGCGACTGTTGTAGACGGCAAGCTGAGGCAGCTTGAGATTAAGGCCGATCTTCTTCTTGAACTGCTGAAGGTATACGCAGATCAGATGAAGGATGCGATGCCACCGGACGTGGCGCAGGGGCAGGGTGGAACAAGTGGAGCAGCGTGGGCAATCCGACAACTCCTCTCAGCCGCACAAGCGGACCTGGAACAGCCTGTTTCCAACCACGCTGCCGGCGTACGCGAGGTGTTCGATCTGTGGGTCCGATGGATGCGGCTTCTCGACACCCCTATCTACGCCCTCTCCGTTCCCCGTAACCGTAGCGGAGTTCGAGCAGTTCGGGGACTCATCGAGTTCGACCCGGCGGATCTCGTCCAGGGATTCGAAGTAGTCCAGTCCAAGGACTCTGCCTCAGACAGAATCGTCCTTCAACAGCACGGAATTGAACTCAGACGCGAAGGTGTGATTGACGACCGGCGCTTCTTCGAGGAGTACATGCACGAGCAGGACCCCGTGCAGGCTGAGAAGGACATGTACGCGCAGAATCTCAAGACCCAGATCGCTGCGTACATGATTCAGCAATTGCTCCCGATGGCGCAGGGCCGACTCTGGAGTGGGCTCATGGCGAAGTTCCCGAACTCTGCCATCCTCACTTCACAGCTCATGGCGGAGCAGTCCCAGATGCAACAGGCAGCAGGGCAGCCCGCAGGCCCGATGGACAACCACGCCCTTCCGCGCGGGAACGTCGCACAGGCGAACGGGCTCAGACAACCCGGCGTGGGCGCGCCGGTGTCCATGCCTGGTAGCCCCGACATGGGATTGAACGCTGCGAACGGACGCCAGCAGTGAGTGATTCCAACGCACTTGGCAAAGGCTTCTGGGACGACGTGACGGCACTCGTCTGGCAGCAGCTTGACCCGGTGCTGGATTATCTCGCGCAACAGATGCTCGAAGGTGATGAAGTCGTGGGAGACCACCCATTCCAGGGTCCCACTGACGAGATTGCCCATTTCGTTGATCTCGTGCAGACAGGTGCGATGGACCACTTACCAGTAGTGAGCCCGCCTGTCGCAGAACACCTGACCAAGCGTTTCTCTACTCTGATGGGGAAGCAGATCGAGGGGGCTACTAATGGGTAGATACGGATCAGACGGAACTTGGATTCCTGCATACCCCGGTGAGCCAGAGCCGAGTGGTGGTGGGGCTCCACTGCCCGGTGCGGGTGGCGGGAGTGACCCTACTAAGGTATTTACGGACGCGCAGGGTAACGTCTGGGATATCTCAGGTGGATACGCCAAGCCGATTACAGTCCCAACCCCGTATGTCGGTGGTGGCGGTCAACTTCAGGGCCACGTTCCCGGTGGCGGAAGTGGACTGTCGTTCGACCAGCAGATGCAACTCAACGGGCTTGCGCCCGATGGGCAGGGTGGTTGGTACCGCCTCCCATCTAGTTCATCCAGTTCCAGCGTCAACCAGACACTGCTGGACCCTGCATCGATTGCACTTCAGCAGGAAGAACTGCGCCTCAAGCAGATTGAACTGAACCAGAAGGCTGCATCCGACGCGCAGAACCAGCAATTCCTGCGCGAGAAGTTAGCTATCGAGACTTCTCAAAACAACAAGACAGAAGCTCGTCAAACTCAGCAGTTGATGGAACAGATTGCTGCGCGCCAGACTCAAAACGAACTCACACGTGTGGGATTGATGCAGGACGCGCGGAATCTTCAGGCACAACTGGAGTTCTCTGCGGCAAAGGCTAACGCTGATGCACAGATGCAGGCGCAACAGATCAACGAACAGCGTCGCACCGCGAACCTTGAACAGCGCCGTGGCGTGGCGAACGACATTGCAGGATTCGCGCGTAATCCTGGTGACGTAGGCGCGAATGCGTCTTACCTACTTGCGGGAGGCGCGAACGCGCCGAGTGGCCCCAGCGCAATCTCGCAGGCAATCGCTGGTGGACAGGACGCGCGCACCGCGCAGTCTCTTGTTCCTCTCGATCTCCTGCTGTCTAACCGCGATGAATTGATGAAGGGGCCTACCCTCTTCCAGCCTTCACTGGTTCAGGCTCCGAACGTCCAGATGCCTCAGTTTGGCGCACAGCAGACTGCCGGGACGGGTGCAATCAACGACCCGAATAAGGTGGGTTGGCCCGCAGGTTGGGGGCCGAACGGCCCAACTGCCGGGGCAAGTGGCGGTAACACTAACTACGGCACGTGGAACTCCGGCAACGCGAACACCGGGTACACGGGCTCCGTGGATGCGAACGGGAATCTCGTTGCAACTCCTGCGATGGCGGCTGGGGGCGCTACAAGTGCCCCATTGTTCAAGGGAAATGAACAGGGCGCTGAACTATTCATCAACCCCACCGGGGCGCCGATCTACGTCATCCCAGCTCCGCAGACGGAGAAGCTGACGAAGGGTAAGAAAGTCCCCGGTTACGCTGACGGAACGTTGGAGCCGAAGTCAACAGATGGGACTGTGAATCCAGTTGTTGACTCGATACCGCTCGGGATTGGTGGCGCGGCGACGATTGGCGACATCGGCAACACACAGGACACCAATCGATCACTCGACTTCCTGAACAACGCCTACCGCATGGCACTCCGTGGGACTCCATTCGCGCAGAGTGGCGCTCCTACCCCGGTAGGACTGAGCGCGCCCGGTACCAGCCCATTCCTCCAGCAGATGGGGGCAGGGCTCGCAGCAGTTGGATACGGCGTGAACCCTGCACTGTTCCTCTCAGAAGCTCAAGCAGCAGCGCCCATTGGGCTATCGGGCGCACCCACGCGAAGGAGTAGGTAGATGCCACTCAAGTCTGGTTCCAGCAAGGCAACTGTCAGTGCCAACATCAAGACTGAGATGGCACATGGAAAGCCACAGAAGCAGGCGGTCGCAATCGCTCTGTCGAAGGCACGCGGGGGGAAGAAGTAGATGGACGCACTGGGCACGATGTTACTCGTAGGGATTCTCGTTTTCGCCGTTCCTTTCAGCATCGCGATGGCGTATGTGAAGGCGAAGGAACTATGGTTGAAGCATTCGCACAGAATCTTCCGTTCATTATCATGGCGGTAGTGCTCGGGTTCGTCGGGTGGATATTTATCGACATTCTGGATGAGATGTTCTAAATGTCAGAATCTGATCCGTCGTGGGGTGGCAGACAGCAGCGGCAGCAGTCGCTCTACCCTGAACTCGCGGTCGGGTCAGTTGATGATGCCTTCAATGTAGATTCCGTACGCCGACTCACTGGCGACGCACTCACGAGTATCGGTAGTGCCGCCGAGAGCGCGTGGATCAAGTTCGGCTCTCTCTATTCTCAGTCGCTTGAGAAGCGGCATGAACAAGCACAGCAACTTCAGCAGAGTCCGAGCCTGTTCCAGAATTACCTGGGGCGCATTTCTGAGCCTGTCTCCCAGAACCCGTTTCTGGACATTCTCGGCACTGGCGCAAACCTACAAAACCTGCGTAATGTCAACGAGCCTGTTGTACAGGACAAGGGCTTCCTCGCGTCTGAACTGACGCGCCCGAGTAACTACCTCAGCGCTGGATTCCGTGGGTTGTCTGCTGCGCAGAAGTTGCCCGCCGCTGCGCGCGTAGCAGTGGACGTAGGCGCTGCCTACGGTGGCGACTTGCTGGGTGATTACGTCAAAGAGTGGACTGGCTCGGACACGCTCGGCGCGATTGGCCAGCTCGGTGGGAACGTCGCTGCCGGCGCGGTTCTCAAGAACATGGCAGGGCTCGCGAACGAGCAGAACATCGATGCGCTGGGCAGACTCGCGCAGAAGATGGGCTTCGGGCGTCCCGAGATGCAAACAGGGCAACTCAGTGCAGAGATTGTCCCAGGTGCATCGAACGCAGTGAACAAGATCAAGGGCTTGTTCCAGACGGAAGTGAATCTGCGCAAGGGTTCCATCCCCGAGATGGAGATTGCCTCTCAGCGCGCAGAACAGGCCACCTCGCGAATCGAAGCGTTCAAGAAGGCCATCTCCGACCCGACTGTGGACCCGCGCGATGCAGCCCGTCTCTCTGATGAGGGCATGAAGGTTGGGCTTCGCTCCACATTCGGTGCGCTTCCAGACATGGCAGAGGATGAGACGAAGCTGCTGTTCCGCGAGGCGAACGCGCGCGCGATGGCGATGGGCGTCACACACGAACGCATCAACGCCATCAAGGCACTCCCTGATCTTCTCGCAGGCAGGAACGTCATCCCGTCAGACTTGCGCCATCTAGGTGAGATGTTCCCAGAGTGGGGTGACAACCTCGAATCTCTGGCGAACAACCAGGGTGGAAGCATCTTCCGTTCTGCCGCTGGTGGCGGTAGTCGGGGTGGGCGACCGACGAAACTCGGGAAGCTCCCCGGTGCTGGAGGACCAAAGCCGAACACTCCAGAGGTAGGGATTCCTGGTGCTGCTCGTGGTCCGGGTATTCGCCCTACTCCGCGTGGCTTTGGGCAACTCCAGCGCAGCATCCAGGAAAACTTCAAGCCGCCCACCCCTGAAGCGCCATACCAACTGCGCGATCTCGGACCAATGCGTTCTGCATCTGGGCGTGGCGGGATGCTTCCTGACACCACTGGTGGACTGCCTAGCCCAACCGGCGGTTCAACTCAGCGCTCTCAGGCGCTCGCGCGCAGGTTCGAGGCAACTGCTAAGGCTGCTGAACAGAAGTTCCTTAAGGAACAGGCTGATCTACCTACCACGATGCAGAAGATCGGCAATCAGGTTGTCGATGTGATGAACGCCACTCGTCAGTGGATGACTGGCCCTGACGTGTCCTATTTCGGTAGGCAGGGTGAGATTCTTGCTACAGCGCACCCTCTTGCGAGCGCGCGCGCAGCAGGCAAGGCGTTCTCTGTTTCTCTGGATGAGAACGCAGCGAGGGCGCTTGAAGCCTCGTACAAGGCTGACCCTGCTGTCCAGATTGGCGTCCAGCATGGGCTAGACCTTCCTACATTCGCCGCCGACGCGGTGAATCGTGAGGAGCAGGTATTGTCTCGGAAGCTGGAAAACCTCCCTGGGGTGGGGAAGGTCTACGAGGCGTCCAACCGAAACTACACCGCTTCCGCACTGGCGCAGCGCGCCGAGGTGTGGAAGGTTGGGTTGGAGACAATCACTTCAGGTGGGGCAAGTTACGCCGACCCATTGATCCAATCCCGCCTTGATAGGTGGGCGCAGTGGGTGAACGCAGCTTCAGGGCGCGGGAATGTCAAGGCCCTCGAAGGGTTCCTGAACAACTACGGGCGTACGTTGAACGCGGTGTTCTTCGCGCCGAGATTCATGATCTCACGATTCCAGGCTCCTTTGATGGCAGCCGGTGCTGCGCTCGACCTCGCCAAGAGTGGTGTTACACGGCAGGCGTACGACCCTGTGTCAAAGATGATCGCGAAGGACATGCTCGCGTTCGTGGCTACTGGGAACTTGATGCTGCGCACTGCGAAACTCGCCGGCGCGTCAGTCGAGGATGACCCCAACTCGTCTGACTGGGGCAAGATCCGAGTAGGAGCTACGTCATACGACATCTGGGGAGGGGAACAGCCGACTGCGCGATTCGTGTATCGGCTCGCATCTGGGAAAACGAAGTCGCTCAGCACCGGAGACACCTACGACACTCCACGAGTTCTCGGACGTAACTCTGTCCTGACGACATACCTCGAAGGCAAGCTCGCACCTGTTACCGGGACAGCGTTCCGCGCTGCCATCGATAACAACTTCGACCCCCAGAAGGAAGCTGAAGGGCTTGCCCCACTCGTTGGGCAGGACATCTACGGGGTAGCGAAGTCCGGAAACATCTTCAATGCTGTTGCAGGGACCGCCGCATCTATCGTTGGTATTGGGGTGAATACATCCGACTCTGCCATCACTCGTGAAATGCTGAACAAGGCGACTCCGGGCGGAGATTACTCAAGCGCGCCGGGGACCGTGCAGCGGCAGGTGCAGGCGGATAACCCTGACCTCGCCAAGCGCGTCTCTGACGAGAAGATGTCTCGTGGGGGACCGTCGAAGGGGTACGAAGAAGTCAACATCGAGCGCACGAACGCACTCAACGCTATCCCGATGGATGCTACTGGCGCACAGAAGCGTGATGCGATGAATGCTGCGAATGACGCAGCGCGTGCGAAGCGTGAAAAGACCGAGCAGATATTCGGCAAGCTCCCCACTCAGGCTTCTTCTCCCGATGAGAAGGCGCTGAACGACTGGTACGACGCATTCACCAAGAACCCAGATGGTTCAGTGAACCAGGAAGCGACTGACCAGAAGCGCGCCGATCTCATGAGCACGTGGGATGACAAGCAGCGCGCGTACGTGGATGAGCAGACGGGCACTGCCGACCCGCGCTTGCGCGAGGATCTGCGCAAGATTGTCCAGACCTCGAAGGATCTTGAGAAGGCTGGGTTCTTCGCCCTGCGGAACGAGCAGTTCCAGCGGTACGTCGCACAGAACAACAACGCGCCCGGATACAAAGGCGAACCCTACTACACCTACAAGGACTCTGTGGTGAAGAACTGGGCGGATCAATATACCCAGCAGGGGTATCAGCCCGGTATCGCTCAGCAGATGGCGAGTGACGCATTCGATAAGAAGTACAAGGAGTTCGGCAGTTGGTTCGCCAACACCGTCAGACTCAAGTGGGAACAGCAGCACCCGCAACTTGCGGTGGATGCAGTGAATGCCGGATACATCAAGCCATCGGGCAAGGATGAAGTTGGGTACATCAACCAGCTATCCGATTGGCTAAAGACTCGTAAGTAGGTTATGGTTCATAGGATGAAGGGAATAAGCAGATGACCACTGAGGCAATCGAAGGCAACGTCGAGGTGAATGCTGACAACGTGACGCCCGAGGTAGAGGCAACATCGCTCGTGTCCACGGACACGGAGCCGGTGGAAGCGGCTGACCCGGAACTCGCGGAAGCGGAGCGTTTGCTAGAGGCGGAAGCGGCGCAGCCTCAGCCCCCGCGTGGACTATCTGACCTCACGGACGATGAACTACTCGCGGATCAGCGTATCCACGGGTTGATTCAGCGCCGTGAGATGAGTGCAGCGCAACGCGCGGAGGAGAAGCTACGACGGCAGGCCGGCAGTGACGAGGCTGTTCGCAGCTACGTCATGAGGCTCAGGGACGCAGCACTGAATGGCGACGATGACTCGTACATCCAGTCTGCAACTCAGGCGCTCACGCTCAATCGTCAGTACCAGGAAGATCAGGTAGTTGAGTTCTTCACCAACGGCGTGAAGGAGCACTACAAGATCCCGCCTGAGCACTACGAGAAGGCCGTGAACGCACTCGCTACCGGGGACCGGGCATCGTATATCACGAGCCTTGTCGATGGTGCGGTTGAGTCCAGAACAGCCGCGATGCGAGCAGAAATCGAAGCCGAACAAAAGGCTAAGGTTGCGCGCATTCTCGCTGCTGAACTGAAGGCTGCCAAGATTACAGCTACTCCTAAGGTCGATGCCCCGCCTCGTCCGCCTTCTGGTACGCCCGGAGTCGGCAGGATGTCTCTTGCCGATATCGAGGCTATCGACTCTAACAAGTGGATTTCGATGCCTGCGGAGCAGCGCCGCGCAATGCTGGATGCTGCACGAAAGGCTGAACAGGGATAACAAATGTCCACGTCGATTACGAGCACGACTGGTGCTCAGAGTAACCCGGCGATCACGTCGAAGCAGATTATCGAGGTCCGCGAGGCGAACCTTGGCTTCGAGGGGACCGTCTCGCGCAAGTATTTCGATGAGGCTGGCGTTGGCACCACGATCAAGTGGTCGCTCATCACCAACCTGAACTCGGGTACCGCGCGCGCGAAGTCAGAAGGCAACTCCGGTAACGACATCACCTACGATGCCAACACCGAGACGGCTGTCACGCTGACCATCAACCAGCACTACTACCAGGCGTTCGAGCTTGAGGAGTTTGAGGCGTCCCTGACGACTCTCGACCTCGAAGCTGCCTACACCCGCCGCATCGCGTACGCGGTGAACCTCAAGATTGACGCGACTCTTGCCGCGCTCGTGGACGACTTCTCTCAGAACGTCGGCACGCTCGCAGTTGACCTCACCGACGACGACGTGCGCCGCGCGGTCCAGTACCTCGATGACGCCAACGCTCCCGGTGATGGCCGATTCTTCGCGATGTCGCCTGCCACCAAGAACTCGATGCTCTCCATCGACCGCTACGCTTCCTCGGACTTCAACCGTGGTGGCGGTGCGAACATCGTCTCTGGCATGTTTGGTGACATCTACGGCCTGAGCGCGTGGGTCTCGACTAACGTCGAGGGCACGAACGCCGCAGGCCACGACAACGGCATCTACCAGCGTGACGCAATCGCGCTTGGTATGCGCATGGCTCCACACACGCGCGTGTTCGATGACATCCAGAACCTGTCCACGCAGAAGGCTGTGTCGGCAATCTGGGGTGTGATCGAGACTAGAGATGATCATGGAACGTGGGCCAAAGGCACGTAACCCACGGTAGTTGGGTATACTGCCACTGAAAGGTGGTTGGTATGCCAACTGATGAGGAATGTGCTTATCTAGCTGGAATGGTTGATGCGGATGGTTCAGTGATTCTCAGGCAGCAATCCAGTGGATCGTATTCGATGGAGGTTGTCGTTTATAACGTCAATGAACCATTGATGCGATGGCTGGAGAGCACATTCGGAGGACATGTACGCTCAGAGAAGCGTGTTAAGTATTCCGGATGGAGAATCAGATGGATTTGGGGTGCAGGCGGCTCGCACGCGCGTGAAGTTCTCGAATGGATTGAGAAGTACATGCACGTAAAGAAGCCGCAGGCTCTCCTTGCTATTGAGGCTTGGGATAATAGAAACCCACGGCCAAGAGGCGAACGCAGATACCAACCACCAGATGTAGACGCCATTGCTCTCCGGCGCGAGTACGTAGACCGCATGCGTAACCTCAACGCTGTGGGTGGTAATGGTGCAAAAGATGTATTCGAAGGGTAACTAAGTTGACTAATGTCGGGACCGAAACCTGTGACGTTTGCGGCTTCATCGCCAAGAACTACACGGGCCTGTCTGCTCACAGGCGTGGCGCTCACCCGGAACCTGTGGTGGAACCCGTCATTCGTTCCGAGCGCGGTCAGCGCCGTCGCAATCGGGACATGCAGATGCTGACTCCACTGGAGCAGATTCGCGGTCGTCCCACTGGAGACTCGGGCTCGTCGTTCAACGGTGCATGGGCGTATTACATCAATCCGTCCGGTGCCACCATTCGAGACGCCTTGATCCTCTATCCCAACGGAGCACAACTCCCGAGAAACGAGGACACCAAGGGCAAGTTCTCGGAGAACGCGGCGTACTACCAGCAGCGTCAGGCTCGAAAGGGCCTCACGTACGTCGGCCCCACGCTCAATGAGCAGGGGGTTCGGTTGCTGGTGGAGACGCTTGAGGCGAACAAGCAGGATGAAATCCTCGACCTTCAGGAGCAAATCCAGGAGTGCGATTACGACATCCAGAACTCTGACCGCCCCGAGGTTCGAGATAACCAGAAGAAGCGCCGCGCGCAACTCCAGCGCCGGCTGAAGCATGTAGAGATGCCCATCAACGCAGACGAACTGATCTCCGAACTCAACTCCATCGCACGCGCACAGCGCATGTCTCGGGTGTCGCCTGAGACTCTGACTGTGATGCGCGAGATGCTTGGTGAGCAGGATGCGAAGTTCCAGGCTGCGCTCGCGAAGTTCGCCACTGGTAACACCGCCTCTGAGGAGGTTGTGGGAGTGGCGAGCATCGGATGAGGCTTCCTCCCGGATACCAGCGCCGACTTCCAAGGGGTGGGCACACGCGCACCCCGATGGTTGACCTGTGGCCTGCCGACCGCAAGGGAGACTTGCTACAGGGGTTCCTCCGAGTACCTATCAGGCTCGTCAACGCTCCTGAGCACTCTCAGGAGAAGCGCGAGTTCGATGCGTTCATCGAGAAGAACCTGAAGCGTTGGGCGGAATGGCGCGCGAAGTCGGGCTGGAAACTCACCGGAGAGATCCGCGTGAACGGCCCTTACGACCCGCCAACCGAAGGTCCGGGCATGGACCCAATTGACTCCACCTATGAGGAGCACAAGCGGTACATCATCACCGCGCGGTTCAACCGTGATACTCCTCTCTGGATGCCCATCGACGGGATGCTCCACATCCGTGACCTCGCTGATATGTACGGGGTTGACCTGTTCACGTCAGATGTCAAGGAATATGGAGCATCCCGCGCACCCGCCTCTCACATTGACTCATCAGAGCAAGCGCATGATCCAATGCAGTATGCTGCGGAGCGACGTGAAGCTCTCGGACTCAAGCGTGAGGACTTCCTGTTCGAACCGCTGGAAAAGTCAGCGGAGTAGCGCTAGCGGGAGCAGCCCCGTAGAGGTAGACAAATGCCGTCAACCGATTTCCTTCCTCGCAAGTTGTACAACGCCTTCTCGAAGGGTGGCTTTCTCAGCGACCCCCTGAAGGGGCTTATTGCACTCCAGGGCAACCCGGAGTATGTCGGATTCTTCGATGACTTCCTTGGCACCCGTTCTGGCACGTGGCCCGCAGGTACGCCATATGCCGCCACTGTCGGGACTGGTACCGAGGTAATCGGTCTCACTCAGGCTGTTGGTGGGACCATGACCCTCACCACTGGTACTGGCGGTTCTGACACCGCTGGACAGGGGTTCGGGCTCAACTGGTCCGGCGACCGAGGCTTCTACTTCATCGCACGCGCGAAGATGACGACTCGTATCACCAACGTCAAGTTCGAGATCGGCATGACCGATGCCGTGAACGACGACGGTGCGGTTGCTGTGAAGGCCACCCCTACCGTCACTGCTACTGACTGTGCGATTGCCGTGTTCGACACGACTGATGACACCAAGGTTACGTTTGTGACTGCGGCGACCGATGTTGCGGCGGCGGTGGACTCGACGTTCACACTCGCGGCGAACACTTACTTCGTCGTTGAGATCGTCGGCAAGGGTGCCACTGACACCACTGGTGACAACGTGGCCTGCTACCTGAACGGTCAGCTCGTCGGTTCTGGATCAATCAACGGCGCTTCGCCGCTCACCCCGTGGTTCTACATCGAGGACTTGGCGCAGTCTGCGGCAACTGTCCTCGCGGTGGACTACTGGGGCTGTGTCGGTCCTCGTGTCGCTGGTTGGGGTGTTAGCTCGTAAATTGTTCTGCCTGCGTAGGTTGCTACGGGGCTAGTGGTCCGGGAGAGAACAATGGCTCAGGATGTCGGTAATGTTTCGAACACCCCGCGAGGTCTGACCAATGGGTCTGACCGCCTTCTGTGGCTCGATAGCTCGGGTGCACAGATTGTCATGGACTTCTTCACGAAGGCCATCATGGATGGTTACGGTTGGCAGGTGCGCGCCGGCACTCTTACCACCCCGCTCGTCGGCGATGTGGTGATTACAGACACGGCGGCTGAGTTCTGTGTGGACATTGCGAACGGCGGGACTCTCATCCCGGTGACGCAGGTTATCTCCATCCGACTCGGCACCGGCACTCTGCACGAGTACGCCACGAAGTCTGTCGCCACCGCTTCCACGGCTGGCACGGCGTTCGTCCCGCTCGCGCTCAAGACTGGTGCTGTTACGACCGGGCTTGACACGGCCCGCGTCTCTGCTGCTGGTGGTGTGACGGTGACGGCAGAACTTGCCACCACCACGCTTCGCCACTGGAGCTTCAGCCAGCCGATCGCGATGGGTGCGTACACTGCGGACTGCTTCTGGGAGCCGCTGCGCCCGCCGCGTCTCTCGGGTAGCTCCACTGCGGCTCGCTGCCTGTACACGCAGGTTGCTGCGACTACCACAGGCCCGTCGTACTACGCCAACCTGGATTATCTGGCTATCCCGAGCTCACTACTCGGTTAATGCCTAACTACGAGTACCGCTGTAAGAAAGGCCACACGTTCGATGCCGTTCGCCCTCTGGGGACGGATAAGACGAAGTGCCAATCTTGCAGCGGTACTGCGTTGAAGGTAACGGCGTTCCGTTCGCTCGGTATCAACGAGCCGATACGGAAACTGCCTGATAGGGACTTCCGGGAGGCAAGTGATATGCTTGCTTCGCGGGCAGAGGAATATGAGAAGCGGGAAGGTGTAGCCACCCCGACTCCTCCCCTCTGGCGCATGGCTAATGCGTACGCTCAACAGCTTCAGAAACAGGGAGCGACGAGTTCTAAGGACGTACGACTCTCCCGCTAAAAGTGCCCCCGGACACAAGTGCCGGGGAAGGAGATATAAGTGGCAACCGAAACGCTCCCCGCAGTTCTTGGCGCGCCTCGACTTGCCGGCGCCTCCAAGGGTGTATCCCTCTCTACCACCGCTGCGTATACAGTCCTCCCGCGCGGTACCAGGTTCCTCTCGATGGTGGGTAGGAACTACTCCACTGCGGTAGTGGCCCGCTGGACTCTCTGCCCGTGGCTCACGGTGCTCAAGACGACCGATCTTCTCACTGACGCTGCCACGATTACCGATTACAGTGATGCCGCGCAGGATGGTTCAACTGCAACGGATGTGGTGCTGTCCAGCCTGAGCACGCTTGCGAGTCTGGATGCCGTGTTCATCGGATCGCAGGAGCAATTCGGTGGGCTTGTTGTAGACGTTGATGCCGCGAACAGCACTGCATCTACCATCCTTGTCGAATACTGGAACGGCTCCGCGTGGACTGACATCAGTGCCACTGACGGCACTGCTTCTGGCGGCGCTGCGCTCGCAGTGGATGGCAACATCACGTGGACAGTTCCTGCTGCATGGGTGCCTGCTGGATTGCGTGATACCACTTCTGGATCTGGGATGGCGAAGAACTACGGCCAACTCAGGAACCAGAAGTTCTGGGTGCGTGTGTCGTTCTCTGCTGGGTTGGACTCATCCACCACTCTGAACTCCATCATTGCGATTGAGGGTTCGTCTGCCTACGCGGAACTCATCGCTTCGCAGGTGTGGGAGCAGGCGATCACGGTGGGTGAGGGAGGGTACTCGTCTGTGGTGGCGTTGACTGACGCTGGAACAGCGAACCTGATTGTGAACTGCGCGCCGCGTGGTAGGTTCGCGTAGTGCTCCTTATAGCTCATCAGCAAGGGCATAAGACTGCGGCGGTTTCCGCTCCTGCTGCGCCTACTGATGTGTACTTCTCGCGCAGGCGCAGGATGACACATGTACACCCGTTGCTATCGATGTGGATGGCCGCATGGATTTGATTGAACCAATCCTTGGAGTGCTGGTCCCCATCGCTGCTGCTGGTGGGTATCTGCTTGGGCACCGTAAGCATGTTCCTACGGAGCGCGTGGATGCACCTGTAGAAGTGCAGGGCATCGAGATGCAGCCGCAGGGTGGGCACAAGCACGAGTGGAACACCATGCTCAGTGATGGGCGTGGCTGGGTATGTGGGGCACTGGTGGCTCCTGGAGTCATCTGTGGTTGGAGTCGAGAGTTCGGAAAGGGAGGACCACAAAGTGGCTGAGATGACGGTTGAGAAGCTGCACGCGATTATCGGGGCGCTCTACGCAACGATCGCTGTGCACGAGCAAACGATCGCAGAGCAGAACGCGATTATTGTCGATCTCCGTGGGCAGATTCTCGACAAGGGCACTGCCGAGTGGGTCGAGAAGAACGCGCTGGAATCTAGCCTTCTGGAGTAACCCGTGGTCGATAACGTAACTTTAAGCGCGGGGACTGCTGACGGCGCGACTATCGCGTCGGATGACATCGGCGGCGTCCAGTACCAACTCATCAAGACTGGGTTTGGTGCGCTGGATGCGTTCGTCTTCGCGGTAGCTGGGAACGGTGCAACCACCACCGGCACTCAGCGCGTTACGATCGCCAACGACTCCACTGGTGTACTTGCGACAGTCTCCACCGTCACCACGGTTTCTACCGTCACCACTCTCACAGGTGGCGGGGTTTCGCACGACGGTGCGGGCGGGGCGGTTAAGCCCCACCTGATCGGTGGCTACGCGAGCGCCGCTGCTCCAACCGATGTTTCCGCAGACGGTGATGCGACCAACATCTGGGTACTGCGTAACGGCGCGCAGGCTATCCAACCCACCTTTGCCGGCGTTCTTGCGACCACAGGAAATGGCGTATCAGGTACAGGAGTTCAGCGAGTCACGCTCGCTAGCGACTCCACCGGCGTCATTGCCACCGTCTCCACCGTCACCCTTGTGAGCACCGTCACAACTGTCTCTACCGTTACATCTCTGACTCAGATGAACGGGCAGGCGATTGCGATGGGCACCGGCGCGCGATCTGCTGGCACCCAGCGTGTCACCATCGCCACGGATGATGTGGTACCCGCATCGCAAAGTGGCACGTGGACAGTCCAGCCGGGTAACACCGCGAACACGACTCCCTGGCTGGCTTCCATCCACGACGGAACGACCAAGGCAGAAGTCCTAGACCTCACCACCAAGAACGCGCTCGCGGTTGCCATCGTGGACACGAACGGTGACCAGATTGCCAGCTTCGGTGGCGGCACTCAGTACACCGAGGACGCAGCCGCTGCTGCTGACCCGGTGGCAAACGCTATCAACCTCATCAGGCTGGACACTCTGTCCGGTTCAACAGTCTCAGCAGACGGCGACAACATCGCCCTGCGCGGGAACTCGACTGGCGCTGCGTACGTCGAACTGGTTACAGGGACGACGAAGGTAGCGTCCGGCAACGGCACTGCTACGGGCGCGCTCCGTGTGTCCCTTGCCTCTGACTCAACAGGTGTCATCGCTACCGTCTCGACGGTTACCACCGTCTCCACCGTCACGACCGTCTCCACCGTGACCACTGTGTCCACGGTCACGGCGATAGTGGGTTCGAACCTCGCCCATGACGGTGCCACTGGAGGCGCCGGCAGTGTGAAGCCACACCTCATCGGTGGATTCGCTTCTGCTGCTGCGCCGACTGATGTGTCCGCTGACGCGGATGCAGTGAATGCATGGTTCCTGCGTTCGGGCGCACAGGTCATTCAGCCTACGTTTGCCGGAGTCCTTGCTACCACGGGTAACGGGGCTTCTGGAACGGGCGTCCAGCGCGTCACCATCGCGAACGACTCCACCGGGCTTATCTCGGTGAATCCTGGTACCGCCGCGAACTGGGGCGTGTACGTCGAGGACGCCGCCGAGACTGCCGGCGGGAACCTGATGATGGCCGGTGCTGTCCGCAGGGACACGCTGGCATCCAGCTCCGGGTCATCCGGCGACAACTCCACCATCAACACCACTGGTGAGGGCGCACTGTGGGTCACTGAAGCTCCAACTGCTACGGGTGGGCTCACGACATTCATGGCGTCTGGCTCGGATGGTTCGTCCATCCTTGTCGCCACATCGCAGGCAGTGAAGGCTTCGGCGGGTGTGTTGTATGGATACTACGCCTACAACCCCGAGGCGGCAGTGACATTCGTCCACTTCTACAACACCGCCTCTGCTTCCGTTACTGTGGGCACGACGAACCCTCTGTTCACTATCGCAATCCCCGCTGCGTCCGCCGCGAACCTTGCGATACCGCACGGGATTACATTCTCGAACGCTGGTTGGGCAGTTGCAGCAACGACTACGGCAGGCGGGAACACCGCTCCTGCTACGGGTGTGTCGCTTGTTGCCTGGTATAAGTAGTCTGGAGTAGCAGATGGCATGGCGCGCATTCGTTGACGAGCAGACCCCAGAAGGCCTGCATATCATCTTCACCAATGATGACTCACTTGATGAGACGACGATCCGTGCCCCGTGGGACGCACCAGAGAAGCAGAGGGCTAACCCTGCATTGCGCCGGTTCGGCAAGGTAGCTCGGCTCGCCACTCAGGATGAAGTTGCAGCGTTCTGCGCAGCGGAAATCGCGCGGTTGGAAGCTACTGAGACTCCCGTGAGTATTGGTTCATTTGTAACCCCAGTGGTTGCGGCTGAACCTGACCCCAAGCAGGCGGCTGAGCGCGCGCTGAGTGAGGCGCTGAGCGCATACGAGCGCGCTGTGCGGGTAGCGGAAGCTGACCCGTCCTTCGACCTGACCAAATACAAGCAGGCTGTGGTGTCGGCACAATCTGCCATTGTGGGCAAATAAATGGCTCTCGCGGTCAGGTCTACAGCCACACAGACGGATAACTCCCTCAATGGGATCGAGCCGACTGGGGCTGCTTCAGGTGATCTCATCATCATGATGTTTTATACCGCGTTCAGTTCCGCAGCGGTGACTGGCCCTGCTAGCTGGACTGAAGTCGTGGACGTGGATGGTGGTAACGCCTTCAACCAGATGGCCGCGTACTGGATTGTCCGGGGAGGCAGCGCGCCGAGTTACACCATGACTGGCGGCGGTGGATCAAGCTCAGGCATCCACACCTTCGCCATCACAGGCGCCGACACGACTACCCCGATGGATGCCACCCCTACTACGGGCACCAAGACAGGCACCAACCCTGACTCACCGTCGATCACCACTGTTACGGCAGACACGCTTATCGTGACGATGGTGGGCGACGACGCCGCCGCAGGTACGATTACAGTCCCATCTGGGTTCACTGGAACCACGACTACTTCAGGCACAAAAGCTGCATACAAGGCACAGGCAGCCACAGGTGCCACGGGTACGTTCGCATGGACATGCTCAACCAGCACTGACTGGGGTGCAATTACTATCGCTGTCAGGCCCGCTGGCGGCGGCGGTGGAGGCGCAACAGTAAAGCCGCTCGCCGCGCTGGGTGTTGGGTAGATGTCCACTGTCACCATCGACAGCAGCGTGCTCCTGACGAGCGACAAATGGGCGCACCCGCGTAACGTCGTAGTGAAGGACTCCAACACGGCCTATGTGTTCGGTGTCGATAACAGCGCGGCTGGCGCGTCGTATTGGAAAACATCAGATCGCGGACAAACATGGGCTGGGCCTACCACCTGGGACACCACGAACACAACTACAGCCTGTACCGTCTATTACGAGAAGTGGAATGGCCCATCAGGGCGGGCGGTAGTCCACATGCTTCGGTTCCGAGATGAGGGAGCGCGGGGGCTCTACTATCGTCAACTTGACCTTAGTACGGACACTCTCAGCACAGAGGTGCTGGTACAGAGTAGTTCTGGTGCCCCAGTCGCCCGCTGCACGCTCGCGGTCTCTCGGGATAACTCTCTAATTATGGCGTTTGGCGGCTCGTGGGGTGCTACTTCTTCTCATAAGTCGCGCAAGAGCACAGACGACGGCGCGACATGGAGCGACGCAGTTTCGATTCAGATTGCGTCTGGCTTCACAGAGTACGAACTGTGGCCTGACTTCAACTCGTCTGACCCACAGGATATGTCCGTCATTCTCTGGACGAACAATGCCACGGATGACTTTGTGCTACGCCAGGTGGATGTAAGCACTGATTCTGTAGCTCAGACGAATATCAGCACGACAAATACCGCTACTGGTATCAACACCGACTGGTCCGCAACGCTCGCCCCAAACGGAGATATCTACTTCGCATTCTGGGACAAGAACGCCTGCGATGGAACGAGTAACGAACTCAAAACCTACCGTATCAGTGGGAATACCATAACCCAGAAAACAAGCATCCTCACTGCTACAACCTACGCCTTCGGCGTGGCCCTCACCACAATCACTGGGTATGGGGTGGTGGCACACTACCGCAGGGATTCCGGGGCAGCCTCCGCCAGTTCTTTAGAGGTCTACTACAAGATTTCCACCGATGGCATGACGACATGGGGCACAGAGCAGACGTTCGATAGCACCGGATCGGCGGCGGGGATGGTGCTGGCTCCACCCGTGGTCCCTGGCGGAGAACTCGCGCTGGCGGTATGGCTGGACGGAACTGCGACCTCGAAGAACCTACTCTCAGCCTACCCGCCGACAATTGATACCACTTCGACTCCTCCCGTAACCGGCACGATCCCACCGACAGATAGCAACGGCGGTGGGTCAACTGTTCTGGAAGCCCCACCAATCGGAACGGGCGACATCGAAGTAAACGAATCTGACGAAGCAGATCAGACACTGGATTCAAACCCCTCTGACGATAAATTGCTAGACTCAAACACAAGTGACGATGCGGGGTTGAACGTATGAGCACAGCCTACGTATACGACGTTCCGCAAGTCGTTGTGGCTGCGGACGACTACGCCTTCCAAGGCACCATCACGTCCAACGGTGCGACGTTCAACCTGACCGGATACACCGTGACCGCGAGCGTGTACGACGAGCGAGATCAGGCAAACAAACTCCAGACTGACCACGCGGTAACTCTCACAACTGCCGCGTCTGGAATCGTCACCATCACCTTCACAGCCGCGCAGAGTGCGACGTTCCACACTTCACCGTTCGACAAGAGTGAGACAATCCCCCATATCGCTGACTTCAAGTGCGTCTCTGGTGCTGGCGCAATTGTTCACTCTGACCCGTGGCGGCTTCAAGTTCGCGGAGCTATCACCTAATGTCGACACGTAAGACGCTACTCCAGAACATCGCACGAGAACTCGGCTGGCGCACTGGTTCAGTCTCGTCTGGGGCAGCGCAGAATGTTGTGCTTGATGGGTACTCGGTAGGGGAAGATAACTACTACAACGGGTGGACCCTGTGTATGCCTGACGCTGCTACAGCAGCGGACATGGAGCGCGTAGTTACGGCATGGGATGACTCCTCGCGCACCGCGTACTGGGTGAACGCGCGCACAGACACTACCTACACGTCCGAGACGTACATCCTGATCCCCCCCTACGACATCACTCTCGATGAAGTCCGCACCGCCATCAATGACGTTCTGGCTGAGTGCCGATTCACCACCTACGTCGCCATCCCGACGCTTCAGGATGAACGCTTCTACCGCCTTGGGCGGTTCTCGTGGGTGCGGTATCCGGACGACGTGGACGGGGTGTTCACGCGCAATAGCCCGAACCTCCTCTCCAACAGCCAGTTTGACGCATGGGGTGCCGGCGCGAGCGCAGCGCCATCGTCCTGGGTTCTTGCTGGCTCAGGTGGAACGGTGGCGCGCGCAACTACAGTCCCGCGTGGGTACTACGGCGCGACGATCACACGATCCGGCGCGGACACGACTCTCACCCAGACTCTCGGGCGTATCTACACCCAGCTCGCCGGGCAGAGTATGACCTTCTCCTCATATGTCCGTGCGACGGTGGCTTCACGCGCTCGCATCGGGATATCTGACGGGCTCACCACCACCTACTCCAGCTACCACACGGGCGGTGGCGGGGATGAACTCCTGAGCGTGTCCAAGACTCTCGCTGCCGGGGCAACGTCTCTTTCGGTGATTCTCTCTGTGGACACGAATGATACGTCAGCGACGTTCTCCAACGCCGTCGCGCAAGAAGGTTCGTCGGTAGATCCCAACCTCACCACCACGGGAGACCAGAGCTGGGAGATGCGCGAGACAACTGCTGCGCGGGTGCGCAGTATCGGTGACCAGGTAGTCATCGAACTTCCATCTGCAACTTCGCGCGGTTCTCAGATCGTCGTCTCCACGGGGATGCCATACCCCGCACTCACGGCGGACTCCGATTCTACCGATGCGCCTGACTCACTGGTTCTACATGGGGCGGTGGATCAGGTGGTGTCTCGGATGCGCAAGGGCCAGTCGCGAGACAGGCTCGAAGCACTCAGGGCACGGCATCACAACCAGTTCATTCGTCTGTCAGGCAGGCGTCGAGAACGTCCTACTGTGGAGATCACGTCACAGAATGTGACGCGGGGAGCGTAAGTCATGGCAATCACGTGGCAGGCTACCGACACCATCGAACCCGCAGCGGATACTGATATCGAACAGGCTGCGAACGCGCACCTGTACGGAGTTATCTCTGGTTGCCCAGTGACGTTCGATGCCGCTGACATGACATACGATGTTGGTGCTGGGACGATTCTCCACAATGGTTCTGTCGTCTCTGTCTCAGCTCAGGCGAATGCGGGGACTCTTGTTGCGGATGGGACGAACCCGCGCTGGGCGTACATCTACCTGGACTCAACTGGGACTGAAGGGCTCACGCACGGTACTGCTGCGGCGGACCCTGCGAAGCCTGAAATCGGTGACAACGTAGCCATCGCTGCGGTGCTGATTGCAGCGGGGGCGACTATTGCATCCAGCCAGACGACGCTGGATAAGCGTGTTTGGACTCATTATCCAACTTCACTCGTGAAGTACATGTCTGCTACTCAGGTGTTCACAACGAACACGACGTACGCCGATCTTGTCACTTCCGGCTCTGGAACGATGTCTTTCCCTGTTGTGGCAAACGGTATCTATGTGGCGCGCGTGATTGGTCACTTGACGTTTGGTGGCACAGGTGGGGTAAAGTTTCAGGTAACTGGCCCTGCTGCCCCAACTGCTGTGTCCATCGAGGTTTACTCGGCTCAGTACCAGCAAACGCACGCTTCAGGCACTGACCCTGCAGACATCACTCTTCTCTACAACTACCTTCTTGGAAGATTCACGGCATTCAGCTCCGGTGGTGGCGCAAGTTCAAACAGCGTGAGCGGGGCTGTTGTTAACGGTCCATTCGCCATCGATATGTTTATCCAGAATGGCGCGAATGCGGGGACGGTGACTGTGCAGGCAGCACAGTTCTCCTCCAACTCTACGACGACGTTTGCCATTGGAACGCGCATAGAAGCACGGCTAGTCGGTTAATGGCTGACGAAGGCAGCATCCGCATCGCAGGGACGCAATACAGCATTGCCTACGATGTGACGTTGCCTTCTGGGAAGCGCGCGTTCCAGCGCGCGCTCAGGCCATCTCAGGCGTCTGATGCCAGTCGCATCGGACAGATGACATGGCAACTCGGTGGGACCCCAATCGGACGTTCTCGGGAGGGTGAGGATGGAATCCTTGCCACCGACTACGCGGACAACATCGAGACACTGTACGACGATCTCCTGACTGCCAGCCCGTCACCGAACAACGTCACTCTCACCACTCGCGACCCATCTTCCAGTGCAAGTGCGAAGTGGGCAGGGTTCAAATGGGGTGGTGCGAAGTTTGCTGGCGGTGGGGCTACTTCGACCGCTGGTAATGCCGAGTTCTCTGCGTCCAGCGCGGGGTATCTGTTCATTGGGCGCGGACCATTCCTGACGCAAATTAGTTCCGCGTGGGCTGTCGTCAAGACCACGGTGATGGGTTCCATCATCGAAGGCATGGCCACGTGGCAGAACTACATCTGGGTAGGGCTTGGTGCCGGCGCTGCACTACAGAAAATCACTGGTATCGGCTCAACTGGTTCGACCAATTCTGATGTGAGTGTGTCGAGTTCCACCATCTACTCAGGGTATCTGAAGCGGGGGAATGACCGCCTGTGGCTCGTAGACGCCCAGAACAACCAGATGCGGTACACGTTCGATCCATTTACGACCATCTCCAACGCCTTCACGGTGGGCGACGATTCCCGACAACTCACTGGCATCGGTACGCAAGGGCCGTACACGATCGTCGGGGCAGAGGATGGAATCTTCGGTTTCACAGACTCGGGAAAGCCCGTCAATATTCATGACCTCGATGGCGAGGAGTCACTGAACAACGGCGCGCAGAGCGTGACCATGTGGGGTTGGACCTACATGATTACCGACCTTGGTGTCATTGCGTGGACCCCAAACGTCGCGAACCCAGTCGGGTTGGAATCACTAAAGAACTTCGACGGCGCAATCGACGGACGCCCCACGGCAATCGGAAAGCACAGGGACGACCTGTACGTCGCCTACCTGACGACCGCAGGGGACACCTACATTGTGCGCGGGCGCTTTGGACCTGCCACGGAATCCACCGGGCTTCCTACCTGGTACCCATTCAAAAAGCTTTCCAGTGTTGAGTGCGACCTGATCACCGCCACGCCGCGAAGCTTCTCCACCAACCCGAACATCGTGGTAGGGCGTGGAACGAACATCGCGCGCTACATCATGGGCAGGCGTGGGCGCGACATCGCAGACTCGAACTACCTGTTCTCCACTGAAGGTGGGACGTGGTACGGGACTACTGCTACGCGCGCGCAGTCGCTGCACAAGTTTCTGCGCTACGCCATGTTCTTCACTGAAGATTGCGACGCCACCAAGACGTGGCAGCTCGCTGTCTCGTGCGACGGAGACTCCTATGTAAACGTCGGCAATCCTGTCTCCACCAACGGGCATCAGGTTGTGCGTCCAGTCACAGGCGGGAAGCCTCTCCCCACCGCGACGTTCCATACCATCAAGCCCAAACTGACTCAGGTGAACGATTCCACGACGACCCCGCCCCTGATTCGCGGGCACCTGACGATGGTGTACGACGAGCGCCCAGACATGATCGAGGAAGTGCAGGCATTCATCTACCTTGAGTCTGATCAGGCGTGGGGGAACCTCAAGAAGCTCGTTGGGCACGAGACTGAAGTTCCCGGTGGCGTGAGCCTCCCCGGAGACCGTACTGCCCAATACGGGTTCCTGACTGAACTCGGGCCGATGCAAGACGTGAACAAGGATGGCGTCCTCATGGCGCAGGTGTCCATCCAAATGTGGCAAACCTCCTGATGCCACGCCTCGATAGCGCCACCGCCGCTCTTTTCATGAGTAGACAAGGCTCCGAGCTGCTGCTGGGCAATACCGTGCAGCAGATCGATGAGTCCGCACGCACTGATACAGCCGCTGCTGATGGTGAAGTCCAGTATTACCGTTCTGGCTCCACCATTGTTATGCAAATCTTCGATAAGACAGCGGGAGTATGGCGTGCCAGATCACTCATTTAGAAAGAGCGACCCGTGGAACAGTACCTCCCTGTCCTTGTAGCTGCCTGCATTGGCGCTGGTGTCTCTGCTGCGTTCAAGGTTCCAGGTGCAGCCGCCGAGTGGTGGCGCGCCAAGGCCAAGAAGAAGCAGGAGGAGACGGAATTGCTGTTCACACTCAAGCGTGAGTTGCTTTCCAATGGCGGGAACTCGATGAAGGATCGCGTGGAGCGCACCGCGCGAATGTCCGAGGAGGCATTGCAACTTGGGCACACTGGGCTTAAAGTCGCCCAGCAAGTCCAGTCAGAACTCAAGGAACACGTGGAATGGCATCTTGAACACGCATGACGCCTTCGCTGAGGACACGGAAGTGGTGTGGAAGGCATCGTGGCCCGCAGTTGAACATTGCAACGTGACCGGATCTGAACACCCGATGGGTATGGATGTGTTCAGGCAAGTCTGGGTGTGCGCCGCGTGCTGGAAGGAACTCCCACCCGAGGACATGCCGGCGCACATGGCTGCCTTCAGGCGCATGGAAGAACTGGCTACTCGACCCCACAGGCAGAACTGATGTGGAGGAGCTGAACAGGCTCCCGCGCATTCGTGACTGGGTGATAGTGTGGGTATCGCCTACCACATGGTTCTGCCCGTTCTGTGATATAGAACCACCGCAAGGCAACGCCACATCCATCGATTGGCTGGGTGAAACCGACTCAGTGGATGGGCGATGCCGCGATTGTGGGGCAAAGTTCCAATTGGGGCGGTTCTGGGAGTCGATCCCGACCGTCTTTGAGCAGATGAACAGGATGTCGCCACCGCGTGGGTGGCAATGGCAGTAGTTGCCCCAGATTCAGGAGTCTCTATGATATGGCCGTGGAAACGTCTCGCGAACTCAGCAGGCTCATCCGTATGCGCAAGAAAGCTGGTTTACACCAGGCTGATATCGCTAGTGCCATTAATGAGTTAGGAGGGTGGAATGTCAACCAGCCGATCATCTCGTACATCGAAGCAGGGCGCATCCCCGCGCCACAAGGCTTCCTCGCGCTGTACCGCGCATCACTGGCTACTCGGGCAACCGAACATGGGAAACGTCCACGGTGAGTGCCTGAAGTGCGGGGCGACAAAGGAGTGGGGGACGCCAATCTACGCGGTGCATAATCAGGCAATTCTGACCGACCCACTGGACTACCGGCTGTGAGATGGACGCGCGCGCGTCTTGAGGACAGCGCAGCGCACTACCGCGAGTGTGAAGTTTGCCGGCGGGAGCGGTTCACTCCGCTGTTCTCGTTCCACAGGTGGAAGAAGTTGGTGAGTAATAAATGACCACTCAGTGTGGGCACACGCGATTCACATGGGTAGTCACGGATGACGCATTCGCACTCGTGAATCCGGAGAAGAACAAGGGCGTCCCCGGACACTTCGAGTGTCTGGATTGCAGGAAGATGATTGAACAGCCGATTGGTGATGGTGTGTGCCGCGCCTGCTATAAGCCCATTGATGACCACAACCTGGTTCTATACTCGTACCCACAGTGCGTAAGGAAGCCAGCATGAACCTTGGACCTACTCGCGTGACTCAACCCGGACTCTGGGGCTTCGGCAGGATTGACGGGTTCCCTGTCAGTGCGGATGTGAGTTCACCGTTTGGCCCGCGCGTCCCCATCGCGACTCCGGTTGGCATGACGAGTGACTTCCACAGTGGTCTCGATCTGCCTGCACCGGGTGGCACGCCCATCATCTGTCCTGTCGATGAACTCGTGATTACTGCGGAAGGGCCGGCAATCAATGGGTACGGGAATTGTGCCTTTGGATCTACTCCTGATGGGTTCCAACTCCTCTTTGCCCATATGCGAGACGGGGCGCACGTGGGTGTCGGGGCGCACCTCAAGAGAGGAGACCTCGTTGGACTTGTGGGGACCACAGGCGCGTCTACTGGAGATCATCTCCATTTTGGAGTCATGCCACCGGGCGCGTTCAAGATCACAGACATCAACACCTGGATTGACAAGGCGTTCTGGGTGGACCCGCTGTCTCAGTTCGTTGAGACGCTGCCTGCCGCAGAGGTGGTAGTTGAGCCACCTGCGCCCACGAGTGACATGGTGGCAGACTTCATCACCAACTCTCTCAGGGCACTGGCAAACAACCCACCTGCGGACTGGAACGCAGCACTGCTTGAGCTTGCACGGCGCGCTGAGTATCTGAGGAGCCTCCTGTAATGGAACCTTCAGCGGCGGCGGAGATCCTTGTGAACATGGGGCTCGTTGCAGGTTCCGTAGAGGCCATCAAGCGCGCGTTAGGACCGAGGTTCAGCACTGAACGATTCGGCCCAATCCTTGCCCTTGTAGTGGGTGTAGGGTTGGCTGAAGCGGGCGCATACGCAGGCTGGTACACAACTACACCAGGTATGGCAGTGCTTCAGGGCCTGATTGCAGGGCTTTCTGCAAGTGGCTTGTATCGCACTGTGACTAAGCAGGCGTAGCCAACTCTCGCAAAAGCGCCTACGCTGTCCATAAGATGTCCACATTTAGTGAACAGCGCTCTTGCGTTGACTGCGAAACCCCATTCGTCGCGGGCTCCTACAACGCAATCCGATGTGAAGATTGCCGGCGCTCACGGCGCAGAAGTCGTCAGCGCGCCACTCCTCCAGAGGCTGTCTGCACTATCTGTGGCAAGACGTTCCAGCAGTACCGTTCAGGACAGTTGACGTGCGGTGAGGCTGACTGTCAGCGCGCGCGGTACAACCAGACCCGCCAACCTGAACGTCAGACCCAGATGGACAGCCTGTTCCGCTACTACAAGGAACGTACGTCCATGTCGGTGAACGGGCTCCCTGACGGGACTCGTGTACTAGTGACTGGCGACCACCAGCTCCCATTCATCGATGAGGACTTCGAGGACGCCAAGCAGAGGTTCATCGCGGACTGGAAGCCCAACGTCATCGTCCTGAACGGTGATGTGATCGACGCCTACGAGATTTCCGACTGGGACAAACGCCCATCCAGACTGTTCAACCTGGAGGACGAGTTCAGGATGGCGAAGGATCTCATCGCCGCCTACCGGCGCCTCTCAGGTGGGAACGTGTACTGGATCGACGGCAACCACGAGGAGAGGCTTCAGCGCATCATCTGGAAGCGCGCGCAGGAGTTCAGCTTCATGGTGGCAGACTTACCTGAAGCCCTGGAGCTGGAGAAAACCACCAAGGGGTTCGTCCCCTACGGCCAGCACATCGACATCCACGGGTTCGTCATCACGCACGGGACCATCGTGCGTAGCCACTCTGCCTACACCGCCAAGGCGATGATCGACAAGTACCGTTCTTCTGGGGCATCAGGACACACGCACAGAATGGGCGACCACAGCATCACCGACCACCGTGGTGTCAGCCACACGTGGTACGAGATTGGCTGTTCCTGTCGCAAAGACCTTGAGTACATGAAGGCGCACCCGAACTGGCAGCAGGGCTTTCTCATTGGTGAGATTCAGGGCGGGGCGCTTCACCCTCAGTTGGTGCGCGTCATCGAAGCCAAGGGCGCGCGCGGGTTCATTGCCGGCGGAAACTTCTACCGCATCTAGCCGGCGTCTACCGAACCAGGAATGAACTTCGGCGGGCGCGCGAACGGTGCGTCCAGATCCATCTTCCAGTCTGAGATAGCCGGGTGGGTGCCGAAGCGCGTGTCACTCGTCACGACTGACTTCAGCTTCTTTGGGCGCGGTAGCTTCTTGTCGAACTTCAGCATGGCACCCTCCTTATTAGATAAGAGCCGGGCGCGAGGGACGTTGGGGACGATGCCGGGGGTGCACCCCCTACGTGGCAGCGCGTCTCTCGTGTGCAGCGCCCGGACCGCAACCGCCGAAGCAGTAGCGGGAACAAGATGATAAGCATATCGAGATTCCTGGCGCAAGGGGCTTGACGGATATATATCACCGCGCCTAGAGTGCTATGCGCAGGAAGGGAAGTGAGTTTGAACAAGCCAACAGCAGAACGACGCGCGCAGGCACTTGCCAACGGGGAAGTGAAGCACGGTACCGCTACGGGGTATCAGTATTGGGGCTGTCGGTGTGCTGAATGCACGCGCTCAGCCACAGAACGCACCAGGGCATACCTGAAAAGTCGCACCCCCGAGATGGCAAAGACGCACGGAACCGCGTCCACGTACGTCAACTACCACTGTCGCTGCGATCTGTGCAAGGCAGCAGCTTCACTGGCAGCGCAGGCACGGAAGGCGCGCCAGAAGTGAGTGAAATCAGTGAATACATCGCAATCAGCATCGCGGAAGGGCGACTGAAGAAAGCAAAGGACGCACTGCGCCCGAAGCTACTCCAGGAAGCGCAACTCTCAGACGACGGGCGACTCATCGATGACGCTGACGGGGTGGTCTCTGACTTTGTGGACTGCCCTGCCTGTGATGACACTAAAAATGCGTCTCCGGGTTACATCGAAGTTCCTGCCCCGTTTGGGCTTGAAGCCGCGACAATGGCGCAGCCGAGTGTCATCGATCTCGCGAAGCTGAAGCCTGACGACGTAATCCTCTGGGGCATCCAGCACGGTGTCCTGAAGTTGTCCGTGGATAACAAGTTGTTTGAAGCGTTCAGCAACGACGCCACACCTGAGAGTGCGTACATGATGGGCGTGATCGGCCAGTCGTTACGCGCGCGCACCACGGATGTCCTGCGCGTGATCAGCTCGGACAAATTGAGGGGTGAGAAGTAGATGACCGACGACCCACAGTACACAGAGCCGACACCGTTCCCTGAGGCTGGATACGTCCAGTTTCAGATTCCCGGTATGCCGTACAGCGTTGTGCGCGTGCCCCTGGTGTGGAATATCGAGGAGTTCAACGTCCTCGCTGCACAGGCGATGGAGAGTGCGAAGATCGTCAAGGAAGCCTACGACGAGGCGTTCCCTGAGCGCATCACGTACACCGGGCCAGCAGAGACACCGCAAGCACAGCAGCGCCCTGCATTCCGAAGCGCACCACAACAGCAGGCTCCGCGCGCGCAGAGTGACGGGCTGGACCCGAACCTCATCATCACCGGCTTCTGCCCCGACCACCCGCGCTCGAAGGCGCTGCCGTCCATCGCCAAGTACCAGGAAATCGAGTTCGATGAGGAAGGCAACGAGAAGTACAGCAAATACTTCTGCTCTGGGAAAGATAACGGAACGGGCAAAAACCACAGTCTCTGGCGACGGCAGGTTATCCCTGCGGAGCCGTTCTAATGAGCGCACTAGAGGACGCGCAGCGCGCCGAGGCTGAGGCGCGGATGGACTTACTCGCGCACTTCACGGGAAACCCGGAGGATGAGTTCGATACTGAGTGCGAGCCACTCAACTTCTTCACCGAAGCTGTGCGCCACACCGAGAGAGTGCGTGCTGAGGCGCTAGACACGGATGAGTTTGGGCAAGCTGGGTACTCAGCGCGTGTGGCTGCGGTAGCTGGGGCGGCTGAGGATTCACGGTACAGATGGTGGTTCACACAGGGATGGCACGCTGCCCTTGCCGCATACCGCGAGCCCATTCCTGGTGCCTGAACACAGCATGGGCTGGTGGGCGGGTAGTGACAGGTGCGCGTGTGGCGAACTTCTCTACGAGGACGACCACAACAACGTGTTCTGTCCTGCGCGCCCAGATGAACCACTGAGAAATATCAAGTCCGCACGTGAACGTGAACGATTCAGGGAGAGAAGGCAGAGACAACGTGACTGAACCGCGTTATCGAGAAGAAATCATGGAGTGGAGCATCGAGGACCGACAGAAGTTCATCGACACGCCTTACGGTGGATCGGTGCTCGTCCCTGTGGGTTCATTGATGCACTTCGCGTCTCCAATGCGCGAGTTCAAGAAGACGCGCTGTGGGATTCCTGAGACTGACTTCCCTGCCGTCACAATGACTCAGATGTGGGTGACATGCCCGAGCTGTCGGTGAATGAACCCAAGCTGGCGGACATAGATGCAGAGGAGTGCCTGATCGGGGCGCTCCTTTTGCACGAACCAGATTTCTCGGCACTCGAACTGTTCTCGGATGAGGATGTGTTCTACGAGCACTTACGCCCTGTCCTGAAGGCCGTACGCGAGTTGCACCTGTCGGGTAAGACGGTTGCTGCGGCGACGGTGCTGTATGTGCTGGAGCCGATTCTGGACAGCCTGGAGTGGCGTGGGGACACGGGCGAGGTGATGCTGATCGAGCTGTTGAATCGCAGGATGCTGGACCCGATGTGCTGGAGCGCGCGCGCGTGCGCCGGGATCATTCATGCGTATGCAGGGAAGCGGAAGGCACTCAGAGAAGCACAGGATGCAGCGAAGTTGACGTTCGAGGAAGTGATGCAACGCGCGCGGGTGCGCTACGCGGGAGAACTTTAGTGACTAAAGGTAAGGGGAATATGGTGGCTGGACGCAGGGTTAAGTCAGGAATCATCACCAAGGATCGTCTCAGCTCCACAGATGATTACAGATACCAACTCATTCCCGGTGACAAGTTTGAAGTGGCATTGATCTTGAATGCAGTTTCTGAGAAAATCGGAGCTGCTAGCTCAGAGTCTCTGAAGAAGGATATGGCGGCAGCTGCCGGTGGATACCTCCGGAGACATGCCACTGATGTATTGGCTCGGGACATCCTCTTCACCTCGGGCCTCATTGAGTTTGTAAATGAACACATCGATGACCCTACCCTGCGCATCGAGGCGTTTGCCTGGTTGCGTGGGCTCGGGTTCCGAGTTTAGGGAGCTACGGTGCCCATTATCTATAGTCATGAAGGAGTTACAGTCCACCACGGTGACGCACGTGAAGAATTGGCTGGCGTGCGTGGACTGATTGTGACCGACCCCCCCTACAACATCGGCTATGGATATGATGAGCACGATGACTCGATGCCTTTGGAGGAGTACCACAAGCTCATTGCAGACCTGATCAATCCACCGTGCGTAATTATCCACTACCCAGAAGCAATGTTCGAGATAGCTGTGCAACTCGGGATGTTCCCGACCAAAACAGTTGCGTGGGTCTACAACGCCAATACCCCGCGCCAATGGCGGATGATCGCATGGTTTGGTATTACCCCTGACCTTTCTCTAGGGGGGCAGGGGTACAAAAACCCCACAGACAAGCGCGTGGCGAAACTCATTGAGGCGGGGAAGCAGGCACGCCTGTATGACTGGTGGGAGATTCAGCAAGTGAAGAATGTGTCTGCTGAAAAAACAGCGCACCCGTGTCAGATACCAATCGAGTTGATGCGCCGCATTCTCACGGTGACCCCATTCGATGGTGCTGTTATAGACCCATTTATGGGGTCTGGGACGACACTGCGAGCTGCCATGGACCTCGGAAGGGTGGCTATCGGGTCAGATATAAGCCGCGCGTATTGCGAAATTGCAGTAGCGCGGATGGCACAAGGGGCGCTTGGGCTATGACGTACGAGCGCACAGAGTCTGGGGCGATTCAAGTCTCTATCCCAGTAGAAGGGACAGAGCACCAGATAGTCCTGCGCGCACAGAACGTCAGGAAGGAGCGCACGGGCGTACACGCCACCGTCACGGTAGGTGTGGACGGGATGATTCTGGAGGAGGACACGTTCAACGTCGAGAGACGTGAGGACAGGACGCGCCTCGGGAACGCGGCGCTGAAGAACCCCATCATCCAAGACCTCGCGCCGCGCCTGAAACTCATCCTCGATCACGAGCTTTTGCTGTTCTTGCGTGGGCTGTGGGACTTCGAGGTAGGGAAGAATGAGCCAGAGCGCAGGGGTGGGGCACTTACTCGCACATCACCACCGTGGTTGGTGAAGCCGTACATCCTCGCGAAGTCGGGAACGATCCTGTTCGGGCCTCCAGGTAGGGGTAAGAGCTGGACCGCATACGCGATGGCAGTGATGTGCGACGCGGGCTATCAGTTCTTCTACGACGTGCCCGTGGACGGCGCGCCTGCAATGATTGTGAATCTGGAACGGAGCGCAGAGAGTGTCGATGCCAGACTCGGAGACATTAATGTCACCCTCGGACTTCCTCGCGAGCGCGCGCTACTTCGTCTCGACCGGCGAGGCAGGAAGTTCCAGGATGTGGCTGATTCCGTCGCTAGAGTCGTGGAGCGAGAAGGAGTGGCACTCGTTGTGCTGGATTCTCTCTCGCGAGCAGGTTACGGCGACCTTAACGCGAATGAGGACACCAATCGGGGCATGGACGCTCTTAATGGGCTTGGTACCGCGTGGCTAGCCATTGGGCACACGCCTAGAGGGGACGAGACCCACCTTTTCGGCTGTCATTCCGAGGACACGGAGGTCTTGACGCGGCGCGGGTGGCTGCCGCATCAACTACTCGATCTCACTGACGAGGTAGCGGCGTACGACATGGGTGCTGAGACGCTGCGGTGGGAGCACCCCGAGGCAATCCATGAGTACGCCTATTCGGGTGAGATGTACGCACTCGGCGGGCAGTCACAGCGGATGCTTGTGACGCCGACACATCGGATGGTGATTCAGAACAAGAGCCGTAGTGGGGTGAAGGGGCAATGGGGCTCGTGGCGCTTCAGCACCGCCCAGGAGATGCCAAAGAACACCCGCGTCCCATATGCGACTACATTCGAGAACCCGCGCGCGGATCAAGATGTGTTCGACATTGGTGAGGCGCGGTTCCCGGCTGACGACTTTCTGCGCTTCATCGGCTGGTGGGTGAGTGAAGGATCTCTCGTCGCAATGGGGCCGACGCTGACGCAACAGGCTGGTCCATTGGCGGACGCAATGGCGTCAGGGCTGGACGCGCTCGGCCTCCGCTACCGCACAGCTGTGGTAACCCCGAAGCCGCACCAGCGTGGGACAGCCACTATCCACCACCACCGCGTTATCGGTGGAACATGGCTCGGGAGGTGGCTCGCTGAGAACTGCGGTAAAGGTGCGGGCTCGAAGAAGCTGCCGGCGCTTGTGTGGGACCTGAGCACGCGTCAGCAGCGCATCGTGCTGGATGCTCTCATTGAAGGTGATGGATGGAGTGACGCGCGCCCAGTGAGTCAGCGCAAGGGCGGTGCAGGCGGCTCGATGCACTACACCACGACTTCTGTGCAGCTTGCAGATGACGTACAGAGACTCGCCATCGAGCTTGGTATGAGCGGGTTCGTCCGTCCGCGCGGACGAGCACAGCCGCACCACCTCGATAGGTACACGGTGCTCATTGGGCACCGCCGCCACGTCGAGATCAAGGCGGAACGCGGGAACATCCGAACTGAGCCATACCAGGGGCGCGTCTACTGCCTCACAGTTCCTTCCGGTGCTTACTTGACGCGCCGAGAGGGGGCAATGGCAATCTCAGGAAACAGCCAGATGCAGGACGCAGCAGCGGATGTGATGGTTCAACTTCTCTCAGAGGAGCGCATGGACCAATGGGGCAAGATCATTCTTGGAGTGGGTGTGAAGGGCATGAAGGCGAACGACGTGCGCCGGCCCCCTCTCACGATCATGGCGTACGAGTTCGATGACATTGGCCTGACAGCTATCAGGAAGTCGCGCCCAGGTGAGTTCCTGACCATCGAGAACACGTCGGCAAACATGGATGTACGTGGGCAGGTGGCTGAGTACCTGCGCTCCGAGGGCGCGGCTACAGCTACAGCCATTTCCAGAGACACAGGGATAGCACGCACCACCATATCCACGTTATTAAACGGCGGCGCAGAGTTCGAGCGAGAGCGCCGAGGGAACGCTGTACTCTTCCGTTTACGTCAAGGTGATGTGTCGAGCTTCGACACTCCTGACAACACATCGGCAAAGGGAAGTGTCGTCAGAACGACTTCCTATAGGGACGACACATCAAATGACGACACATCAAACCATGTGTCGAAGCTCGACACATCTGACGACACACCTACTTCACAGCAGTTCTGGGATGAAGAAGATGAAGAATAAATGGGTCCTCGCGGTGCGCGCGTGAAGCGCGTCCCTCTCAAGCGCAAGCCATTCCGCAGGAAGCCCACCACAGCCACGGAGAAGCCCAAGAAGCCGGTTTCACTGCAACGCGCGAGGAAAGCTAAGGCTGACGCTGAGTACGCGGTTACACGGGCACAGAGACTGGTTCGCGCGCGCGGGCAGTGCGAGTTCCTGGTGAATCCTGACATGGTTACGTCCCGCTGCGCGCGCGTAGCTGCCCAGACACACCACGTCGTCAGGCGTTCACATAGCGGAGAACCAGATCACAGCGTCGATAACCTTCTGGCACTGTGCGCCACGCACCATGCGTATATCCATGCCAATGTCCAGTGGGCAAAGGAACGCGGGTACATCAGAACCGAGTGGCCTCAGATAGAGGGGAAATCGAACACGCGTTCCATAGACACAGGCGCGCGAGAGGAATAACGTTACGCGCGCGTGGTAGGAGGACACCAGGAGACAGGAAGCAAGAAGTTGGTGTGGGGTGGAATCCGGAATCTGTCAGAGCCCGACCCCCTGCCCCACACCACAACAAGTAGGTACTAGCCTTGGAAGGGGCTTGAAGTGAAGAAGATCGTGGAACAGGTTGAGGGTGAGGGTTTTGAGGCGCTTCTTGGTGAGCGCGTGACGGTCATGTGTGCGAACTACACCTACACGGGGGAGCTCACTGGTGTGAACGACACGTGCATTCTCCTGGAGGATGCGTCGATCATCTACAACACTGACTCGACTGGTACCCCAACTACCACTGGTGGCGTACCCAGTACCACGTGGTATGTGTCCACTGGGTTCATCGAGAGCTTTGGGCGCGCGAAGTGACCACGGCGGTAAGGCGTAGCCGTTACCGCCGGTCGGGGTCGCGGTCGGGGTCGG
>OFQY01000066.1_pt1 | contig 43186 bp, 59 predicted proteins | sample 1542991 | NCBI WGS metagenome assembly OFQY01 (sample SAMN07774224, study PRJEB24372) | wastewater metagenome | isolation source: Exp Tend VB 10WW | collected 2016-02 | reverse complement strand
TCGTCGCCGTAGCCATCGCCGTAGCCGTAGCCATAGCCGAAGCCGAAGCCGAAGCCGTAGCCGGAGCCGTAGCCGGAGCCGTAGCCGTAGCCGGTGCCGGAGCCGATCGTCGCTTGGCTGCCCTCGCCCAGCGACGCGACCGCTACCACTTCCCGGCCGCCACGTCGAGGACCATGATCGTCGTCACCGCATCGAACCGGGCCGTCCCACACGCATCCAGCACCGTGGCGTTCGTCGGCCCGTTCAGGGCGATCTCACCCAGGCCCTTCGTCGTCCCCCAGACCCGGATCACGGACGCGTTGTCGAGGCGGCACTGGTCACCGTCGCGGGAGTAGTCCCCGACGAGGACCCAGCCTCGTTGCAGGACCACGATCTTCTTGTCGGGGTCGGTCGGGACGGTACGGGTGTAGACCTCACCGTCGATGGTCACGCTCTCAGGCTTGCTCATCGTTGCTCACTTTCGGTAGTTGGGGGTACACAAGAAGGACACGGGGCGGGGATTGCAACAGGGCAGTCCCCGACGCATTCCTGCCAGCGGTAGCACTCGTCTGAATGATCCGGCACGGTGATCGTCCCCGTCCCGCCGCAGGTCGTGCACGGTTCGGGTTGGTGTTCTCCGACAGGCTCCCGAAGCGCCGCACGGGCATTGCACGCTTCACACGGAGCCCAGTCGTAGTCGGCGGGTCCGACCCACTGCTCGCCGCGTCCGTCGCAGTAGGAGCACGGCCCGTCCTGCTCTTCGAGGGTCGCGCGCACCGCCGTGATCGACATCGCGTCTCCGTCCGTCGCTTCCCATCGGTCGCACAGCGCGAGTGCGGCGGTGATGCGGGCTACGGCAGACTCCGCGCGTGCTTTCCAGTCCATCACGGCCTCCGTTCACGGATACATGCACGGCACTCCCGCTTCGCCCCGTCGCGTCGGACCAGGGTGTTGTCGGGTGTGAACTCATGCCCGCGGATGCAGTGCGTCTTGCGGGCGTTGATGCCGGGTGGCGTGATCTCCGAGCGCAGGATGTTCTCGCGATTCGTCACCGGCTCAAGGTGCGCCGGGTTCACGCAGTCACGAACTCGGCACAGGTGATCGAGCATCAGGCCCTCGGGAATCGGACCGATGGTCAACTCGTACGCGACTCGGTGCGCTCGCGAGGTGCGCCCAAGGTGTCGGTGCAGTCCGTAGCCGTCTCCGTGATGCGCCGCGGTCCAGAGCCAGCAGTCGTCGGCTCCGCGGATCTCGACCTTCGACCAGAAGCGTTCTTCGGGCGTCGGTTGCGGGAGCGGCTGCCAACCGGGCTGGGCGCGTTCCTTCTGGTAGTGCGGACCGCATAGACCTCGGGAGGCGTGCGGACGATCGCAGCCATCAACCGAGCATGTACGCTCGCTCATCTTCGGACCTCTCACTAGGTTCGGGGCAAGGCCGGGGGCGTTCGCAGCGCCGCCCGGCCCTCTGATTCTAACTCCCGAACCCGCTGCTCTGCGCGTCCCGCACGGGCCACGGCTGCGTCACGCTCAGACAGCACCTCGCGCATCAACGGCGTATCCGCGCATTCGATCTGGAACGCGAGGGCGTCCCTCTGTTGGGTGAGGGTGTCGACCTGGGCGCGGAGCCGCTCGATTTCAGATTCTGGGGTCACTGTTGAGTCCTCTGGTCAACCAACGGGACCGGGTCTTTCGCGCGCCACGCCTGGTAGCGGCGTTGGTCAGCGGGGGTGAGGCGGTGGATCTCCCCGGCCCAGATCCCAAACTGCTCGTGTCGGGCCGCGTTGCGGCAGGAGTCGATGACGGGGCAGGTGGCACAGACCTCGAGCGCCCGGTGAATCACGACGGGGAGGGCACGGTCCTCAGGGAACCACCACGTACGCGGCTTACCGGAGCAGGCGGCGTCGTCGTACCAGTCGCGGCGAACCCATTGGGGTGAGGGGAGTTGGTAGAGGTCCCGCATGATGGTCTTGCCGCCGTTGCGGGCGCGTTGCCAGTCGGTGTGGGCGCGGGTGCATGAGGGGCACCGGCAGCCTCCGGCCGTGTAGGTGCCGGGCTTGCCGTGGGTTCTCATGCGGCCTCCCCGGGGGCGGGCATCGCCGCGGCGTCGAGATAACCGGCCTCACGGAGCAGGATGCAGAGCTGGTCGAGCTGAAGGGTCGCGTAGGCGCGGCGGATGTTCTGGCCGCGACGCTTGTGGACGACGACGCCGAGCCGCGTCGAGGCGTTGGCGCATTCGACGAGCATCTCGTCGACCCAGCCGGCCAGGCTCATGGTCTGGCAGTTCTTCGCCTCCCAGACGATGCCGGGGGTGCCGGTCACGTCGCCACGGTCGAGGGTGCCGGCGAGGGCGCGTCGCTCGGCGTGAGGGGCACCTTGGGTGGTGAGGTAGTCGACGAGATCGGTCTCGAACCGGGTGCCCTTGATCTTGCTCTTGTTCACCATTTCTGACTCCTGCTGGTCGGCCCGTTACTGCCAACTGCCAGGGCTATAGACCCTGGCAGTGGCGGCAGTGACTTACGGTTTGCTGCCATCGGGGTTGGCAGTGGGTGGCAGTACGCCCCATGCGAGTGCCGTTTCACCCTTATTTGTCAGGGCGTATCGCTTCCGCTTCTCACTGCCAACGTTGTGGCAGTAGTCGTCAGTGAGTGCCTTCTTGAGGAGGCGGTAGAAGGTGCGTTCTGCCAGGGTCGTGGCAGTTCGCATTTCGGACGTTGGGACACCATCTCCGCGGTCGATTTCCTCGATCGTCCTGAGCAGTTCGACCATTTCGTCCGGTAGCGAATCGACGTGTCGGGCGACCTCGATCGCCACCACCGAGTCGGCCGACGGGACGAGCTGGAAGGAGTGTTTGGCGCCGTCGTCGGCATTCTTCTGCTTCTCGACGGTGAGGACGATGTGTTCGCCGGCCCGGGCGAGGGCGAGGACGGTGTTCATCGCTCCGAGGACGGCGGTGCTGCCACGCATCCCGGCTCCGGAGTCCTTCCCGCTGTGGTGGATGAGGAGGACGGTGCAGCCGAGCCGGGCGACGATCTGGTCGCAGGCGGCAACGATGAGGCCCATGTCTTTGGCGCTGTTTTCTTCGGCGCCGACGGAGCAGCGGGCTTGGGTGTCGAAGATGACGAGGGACGGGTCGAGGGGGGTGGCGGCTTCGGTGAATGCTTCGACTTCGAGGGGGCTGGTGAGGTTGATGGCTTCGGGGTACCAGACGAGTTGGTCGAGCCGGGTGGCGCCGTAGTGGTGCATCCAGGCCCGCCGGCGTGGCCCTTGGCCGCTGGCGCCTTCGGCGGCGACGTAGAGGACGGTGCCGTGGTCGGTGGGGTGTCCGTGCCAGGTGCGGCCGGTGACGATGCTGGCGGCCATGTCGAGCGCGATGAAGCTCTTGCCGTGCCCGGATGGGCCGTAGAGGTTCGCGACGGACCGTTGCTCGAGGACACCGTCGATGAGCCATTCGACTGGGGGTAACTGTTCGATGGCGTCGCCGTGGAGGAACTTGGCGGTGATGGTGTCGACGAGACTGGCGGCGGCGATTTTCTCGACTACGTCGGTGATGGTTTGTGGTGTGTCGAGGTCGGTGAGGGGCGCGCGTTGGGGGCTGTTGAGCCAGGCGTTGAGGGCGTCGGCGTCTTGGGCGTTGCCGAGTTCGCGTGACGCGGCGGTGTAGTCGCCTGCGTGTCGGGTGGCGGTGTAGTAGGCGAACCGGTTGTAGGTGCCTTCGGGGTCGAGGCCGGCGACTCCTGAGGTGAAGACGTGGAGTACGTCGAGGCCTTGGTAGCCGACGGTCGCGCTGGTGCCTTCTCGGCGGTCTTTGCCGGGGCGGGTCCAGTGCTGTTCGCCGCTGCGGTCGGTGTGGTGGTGGGTCCAGCCGTCGGCTTCGAGGAGTTGCGCCCAGGTGGTGGCTTGGTTGAACCGGTCGCCGGGACGGTCCGTAACCACGTCGATCGTCGTGGTGGGGGCGCGGTCGGGTTCGGCCGGGATGTCGCGGAGGAGCTCGAGGAGCCAGGCGGGCGGGTCGACGGGGTCGTCACCGTGGGTCCACCGGTAGGCGGTCCCGTTGGGGTGGACGGTGGGGGGTGCGACGACTTGGCCGCCGTCGCCGCGGATGTCGAGTTTCGGGCCGAGCCGCTTGGAGGCGTCGTTGCGGATCTCGAGGCCCGGGGGGCAGGCGAAGTAGTAGTGGGCTCCACCTGAGCCGGTGGCGACGGTGTACGTGTGGGGGAGCTCGCCGTGCGCGGCCTCGAGCCGGCGGAGCGTCTCCGCGCCTTCGGCCCCGTCGACGTCGAGGACGAAGAACCCTGAGATGGGTCCGGTGGCGATGCCGACTCCGTGGGTGGGGTGTGAGCGCCACCATGCGCTGATGAGGTCGGGGTCGGTGGTGGCGCGTTCGGTCCACTTGTCGATCGCGGGACGTTTCTCGCCCGGTTTGATTGGGACGACGGCCCACCCGCGGGTGGCGTAGTCGAGTGCTGCGTCGAGCATCTGGTTTGTCACTGGACCCTGCGAGTGGTCATGGGCGCGCGCCCCGGCCTCGAACCGGGTGTGGATGCCATCCGCGCTGGTGTAGCTCAGAGCAGGTCGGCGGCCGACGTGGCCGCCTTGCTGGTCAGGGCCGGCTCGTCGTTGCTGCCACTGGCCGCTCCGTCTCCGGCCTTGACTGCCACGTCGAAGCACTTCATCGACCCGCCCTTCGGGGTCCGCTCGTCGGACGTGTAGACGATGACGACGGTGTCGCCAACGGACGGCAGGAGTTCCATGACCTTCCGCTTGAGCTGGGCCTGGCCGGCGCTGATGGTGACGGTGGTGCCGTCGTCGAGGTCGAGGTCGAACTCGGGGCAGGGCTTGTCGTCGAAGTCGCTGCCCTTCCCGATGCGCGACACGACGCCTTTGACGCTGTCGCCGGGCGACTCGAACTTGAAGAACGTCCCGCCGCTGCGGGGGATGTCGTCCCACGGATGGCTCATGCTGCTGCTTCTTTCTGTTGGTTGATGCTTTTGCTTTTCCTGGTTCGCAGGTAGCGGGCCAGTTCGTCTGCGGTGATGTCCGCAGGCGAGGTGGTACGCCCGGAGGTGGCGCGTCCGATGCGGGCGGCGCGGTCTTCCGGGTCGGGGACCTTCACCACTGCGGTGATGATCCGGTCGAGTTGGTCGAGTTGATCGACGGTCGCAGTCGCGGTGTGCAGGTTGGGGATGCCGACCGACACGGCGTACTTCTGGATCGTGTCGAACATCTGCTGGTCGGTGATCTCGTCGAGCCGGCCGATCGTCTCGGCGTGACGGTCGATGCTGCCGACGGGCGGCTTGGGTCGCCATGACGGTTCGATCCGTCGCAACAGGTAGTCGATGGCGTCGAGCTGATGCGTCGTGTGCCCGTCGTGCTTCAGGGTCGGCACGTCGGCGGGCCATGCGGCTGCGAGCTCGTCCGCGCCGCCCCATTCGATGACCTGGGCAACACGGGCACGGAGTTCGTCGCGGTACTGGTGGCGCGCGCCGGGGTCAGCGGGTTTGCGCCCCATCACTTCCTTGTGGCCTTGGATCTCGAACTGCGCTACGTCGTAGACAGCCTCGAACGCGGCGTACAGGTTCTCGGTGGTGTCGTCGATCGGGTACCAGTCGGCGCGGTCCTCACGCAGGTGGAGGATGCCGAGCGCGTCGATGTGGGGGAGCTGCTCGAGCCGCCGGCCGTCGTCGGACAGGACGCCTTCGGCGCTGGCGTACGCGGCGAGCTGGAGCCCAGTTTTGGCGTAGACGCCTTTGCTGGTTTTGATGTCTCCGAGGACGGTCTGCCCGTCGATGCGGGCGATGAAGTCGAACGACCCGGCATAGGGACGGTTGCCACGCCGGAACACGGTCCGTTCGACCATGATCGGTTCGACGCCCCACTGGTCGAGCCAGCGGCGGAAGTGTCCGAGGTGTTCGGGGTAGAGCTGCTCGTACTCTCCAAGGTGTCCGCCGCGCATGATCGTTTCGCACATGGCGTGGACGTCGGTGCCGGTGTCCCCGGCCGAGGTCATGTTGCGGTAGGGGGCACGCTTGACGAGGTCGAGGGCGGCGTCCCGGTCGAGGGACTGCCACGCTTCGAGGTTGTCGATCGCGTATTCAGCGACGATCCGTTCGCCCCACATCTTGAGCGCCGGGGCCGGCATCCCCTTACTGAGAATCGTCGTCACGCTGGGGGCGTGGAGTTCTTCGGGGAGTGGTGGTGAGGGGAGTTGGTACCAGCGTCCGCCGGGGCCGCGTGTGGCGTACTGCGGGGAGGTCATCTAGCGTTCTCCATCTCGGGACCTTCTTGGGGGCTTCGAGCGCGCTCCCGGCCGTTGCAGCGGTGCGGGAGCACTTCTCGTCGAACGTACAGGTGTTCGGGGGGTCGTGTGTCTACCGGGCGTGACCTGCGGTTATGGGTGGCCCGGACTGTCCGATGCGGTGCCGGCCCTCACCCACGGGGCAGGTGTGGGGGGCCTGGCACCGCATCGCACAAGCCGGACCTCAGGTGATCGCTAAGGCGGCCGAATAGACGCAGGTGAGCAACAGGAAGAACGTCGGCCAGGTGTTGGCCTTGCCACGGTCGATTCGAGACAGCGTCCACATCCCGGCGACCCCAGTGATAAACCCGGCGACGAGGGTCGCGGCGCTCATTGTTCGTCTCCCCAGATGCCGTCGATCAGGGCGGGTCCGAACACGAAGAACCCGGCGACCAGTAGGAGGCCGGCGATCGCGGCGAGGGGCCAGAGGTTCAGTTCGATCACCCACGACGCCGCGGCGATGAGGGTGCAGCCGGCGAGGACCCAGAATGCTTCTCTCATCGGAGTACCTCGGTGGGGAGGGCGCACACGGCGCAGACGATCAGGTCGTTGACTTCGGCTTTCGACCTGGCGCGGCAGCACGGGCACACGGAGAACCAACGACGGAACCAACGACGGAACCAGGTCATCGGAAACCCCACCACCACACGTTCAGGCCGATGATCGCGAGGAACCCTGCGCCGAGGAGCAGGGCGAACATCACACCGCGCGCCGGCCGCAACGGGTCGTCCGCTGGGGCGTCGAGGCACGGGTCGGGGAGCATCGCGAGGGCGCGTACGTCGTCGACGTTGAACCGGACCGGGTCCAAGCTGACCGGCTTGAGCCTGCCGGCGGCACGCAAAATGTCGTACCGGCGGAAGAGGGGGTCGTGGGGGGAGAGCCGGAGCATCCGTGCCGCTTCGGTCGAGTCGATGAGATTCGACTTGCCTGCGTCGCGGTACGACGGGTGTCGCGAAGTGCTCACAGCCCCCACGCCCAGTGCTGGACTCGACGGATGCGACGCTGCAACCAATGCGGCAGGAGACTTTCAGCGTCGCTTCGGACGTTCCGAACGCCGGGGTCGGTGAACGGCCGGCGAAGCCGCCATGCCCAGTAGATGAAGTTGGACAGGCAGTTACCGAAGTGTCGCTTCATCGGGTCTCCTTCTTCGGTCGGCCGGGCTGGCGGTCCCATGTCGCAGCCCACGCGTCGATGGCGGTGGCTTCCCAAATCGGGCCGCACTTGAGAGTTGCGAGCGGTTCCGGCAAGCGGTGCCGAAGGTGGCTGATCCGTTGCCGTGAGACGCCGAACCGGTCTGCGATCTCGCTGATGCCGAGGAGGGTCACGCGGCTCCGCCTTCGACGACGGCGGCTTGGGTCGCAGCCATGCGGGCGATGAACTCGTCCACGTCGGCCTGCTTGAAGCGCCGGATTCCGCCGGGGGTGCGGATGCAGGCGAGCTTGCCGCCGTCCGCCCACCGGTTGACTGTCTCGGGAACGACCGCCAGTTGGCGGGCTACATCGCCCGAGGTGAGGGAGTAAGTGGTCACGAACGAGGAAGTTAGAGCATTCCTATGTCAATGTCAAGGATCTAGGTTTCGACCGTCTATGGACTCTTTGTGGGTTATCCCGTAGGATCTCGGGGTATATGGAGGCTGTGTACGCAACGAATGACGAGCCGTGGGTCCCCGAGAACACCTTTGGGGCCCGCCTCGCTCTGATCCGTCAACACTTCGGCTGGAACGTCGTCGAGGCCGCGAAAGCGTGCGATCTCGACGACGGCTCCTGGCACAACTGGGAGCGCGGCAAGGGCACCCGGAAGTTCGAGGAGGTGACGCGACAAATCGCGCTGGCGACGAACTGCGACCTCGGGTGGCTTCGGGGAATGGGCCCGGGCACCCCTATGCTCCTCGTTACCGAACGGGAAAGCGACGAGCTCGAGCCCACCCAACTCGCTCTCGACCTGCCGGAATATCGGCACCTCTCCCCAGTCAACTGAGGGAACACGATGGTCGCAGCCGTCACCCTCAATGACACGGATCCGTCATGCAAGCTGCTGACGTCAGCAGCTAGAACCACCTGCCTCGGAACGGAGGCTGGGGGGCAGATGGATCGGTTCGACTCATGGATGACCGCACGGATGTACGCGGAGACGACCCGCAGGACGTATCTCGTCTACGCCCGCAGGCTTGCGGCGTTCACCGATCCGGAGACCTGCACCATCGAGGACCTGACGGAGTTCATGCAGGTCCTCCCCGGAACTGCACCGTCGAAGCTCGCCGCCCGCAAGGCGCTGCACGCGTTCTTCCGCTCCCGCGGGAGGGTGCCGAACCCGGCCGACCAGCTTCCCCGCGTGCCGGAACCTCAGAGGCTCCCACGACCGCTGACTGAGGCCGAGCACCTCCGGTGGATCGCCGCCGCCCATCGACTCGGGGGGTTCCACCAGCTTGCGGGGATGCTCCTCGCGACCACGGGCGCGCGTCAGGGTGAGGCCCGGATCGCCCAGTGGGACGACTTCTCCCTCGACCGCACCTCGGGAACGTGGAGAGTCCGGGGGAAGGGCTCGCGCCGAAGGGGTCCGAAGTGGCGGCAGCAGCACCTCCACCCGGCGATGCTCGAACTGCTCCGCACCACCCCGCGTCACGGGCGGTACCTGTTCCCCGACCCCGAAGGCGGGTATTGGTCGGACTACCTGATGCGCCGGCACGTCCTCGAGATCAGCGGCGAAGCGGGCCTGGGGCACGTCACCGGACACCGGATCAGACATTCGGTCGCGACCCTCGCACTCGCACGGACCGGGGATCTCCTCGCGGTCGCGGAGCTGCTCGGCCACTCGAACCCGAACACGACGAAGGTCTACGCGCGCCTCGCGGATGACCGGCTATCCGAGGTCGTGGCCCTACTGCCCGTGTAGAATCCGGGCCCGTGAAGGGCTGGATTGCAGGGCTGGGGATTCTGATCGCACTCGCCGCGTGCGGTGGGTCGGAGTCGCACACCATCACCGGGTCGTTGATGCTGTCCGGGTCGGACAACATCGACTATCCCGCCGATAGCTTCCCCGGGTCGGAATGCTGGGGCTATTCGGGCTACGACGACCTTGACGGGAACGCCGCGGTCACCGTCGAGGACGAACACCACGACGTGATCGCGACGAGCAGCATCACCAAGACGAAACGCATCGGTACCACGGGATGCAAGTTCACCTTCACCGTGAAGGGCGTACCGTCCGCGAAGTTCTACAGCGTGAAGGTCGGGCACCGTGACGGGCCCTCGTACTCCGCGAAGGAGATGGACGGCCAGGACTGGGACGTAGCCCTCTCAATCGGATCCTGACGCGACGAAGCCCCCGCCGAAGCGGGGGCCAGGTCAGTAGGGCCGGTTCCCACACAGACTGTGGAGGCCGCTGATCCATTCTCGGAACGAGGGTGGGACCCCGCAGTATTTGCAGGGCGGGAACTCGAGCCGCTGCGTCTTGCGCGGGTCCGTCTTTGGTTCAGCCTGCAACGCTCTCCTTCTTGCGGCGGCGGTACTCCCGCTGCCATGCGTTCTTGCATTTGCGGCAGGCACGGTATCGACCATCCGGCGAGACGTAGTCGAGTGGGTGCCCCTCGGAACACTCAGTCCGCGCACGGAGTAGCGCCGCTGGCGTCGCGGGCGACCGGCGCGTGTTTTCTCGCGGCGTAACCGGCTCGAGGTGTTGCGGGTTGACGCAGTTTCGGACGCGGCAGAGGTGGTCGAGCTGGAACCCCTCGGGCACGCGTCCGACGAACCATTCGTATGACCAGCGATGCGCCAGGCGGCTCCCCGAAAACCGGGAAGCGCCGCCCCTGCCGACGCGGCCGTATCCATTGGAACTGTTGCTGCCTGCCCCAGTCCACAGCCAGCAGGTGTCCGTCTTGCGAACCCGGGCCATGAACCACGACTCGTCGCGGATAATCTTCGGCATCTCAGTACCTCTCAGTCAGGTATTGGGCACGGCTCCCGGCTGTTCAAGCAGCGCGGGGGCCTCTTTCATTCTACGACAGGGGTGCGACAACTACTCGGGGTCGTCGTCATCGTCCTCTGGTTCGTACAGGTTCGCTTCGATCAGGCCATCCTCGAGCACCGCGGCCGCGACCCGCAAGATCGTCGGGACGGCGTAGTCGTCGAAGTCGTCGCCCCACTCGACCTTCGGTTTCCATTCCGGGGCCTCGAGCGTGATGCTGATCACCCGAATATCGGGCAGGTCGTCACTCATCGAGGTGGACCTGATGCTCGCTCGTCACCCGACCCCGGTCCGGGTCGACGAAGTGCAACCGCTGCGATGGGGTGCCCTTCGCCGCGATGAACTCCGCCGCGTAGTTCGACGACGACTCGGGGCTACCGGTCATGAACACATGCCCACCGGCTGCCATGAGGATCGACTGATGCTGATGGAAGTGGCCCGAGTAGCCATCACGGAACCACTCAGTCACACCACCCTTCCACGCGTTGAACTTCCGGAGGATGCCGTGGACCGGAGTGTTGCCGCCGAACATCTTGATCTGGTCACCGTGGACGAGCAGGGCCCGGTAGTTGCCGATCTCGACGATCTGATGCCAGGAGTCGGCGTGCTTCCACGACACCCGATCCTCACCCTTGAACCGATCCATCACGATCCGATAGATCATGCGGTCCAAGTTGTCGAGGCCCGGGGCCTCACCCTTCTTCCCGACCCGGCCGTGGTTGCCGTGCACGTCAACGACGTGGACCTTCTCGAAGATCGCGAGCAGGTCGAGCACCAACTGCTCGATGATGTTCGCCGTGTTGAACACCTGCTCGTACAGGGTCGAGTCAATCTCAAACGCCTGGCCGGGGAAGATCAGGATCCCTTCGATCATGTCCCCACCGAGCATCAGCACGCACTCGCGTACCGGATGGTCAGCCCGTTGGATCTCGGTGATCTTCGCGACCTTCTGCGCGAGCGACTTCATGCGCGACGCAGTGACTTCCGAGTTGTAATCCTCGGTCCTCTTCCCCGTCTGCCAGTCAGTCGCGTGGAGCAGCGCGACCTCGGCCTTCGCTTTCCGCTTGTCCTTCGCGACCTTCGGGGCCTTCGGCCGGCCCGCTACCGTCGCCGCGTCCCGTGCCGCCTGGTGGACCGCCTCGACGAGTGACTCGGTCCGGATCTTCTCCTTCCGGAGAGCGACCGACAAGCGACGCGCGGTCGCCTCTAGGTCCGTCAACCGCTGGTCTGCGAACTCTTCGAGGTCACCCACGGGTGAACCTCGGATGATGCTTCGACAACCACAGGTCCACGTTCGACGACGTGAACTTGATGTCCGGGTACTGCTCTTGTAGCCACCTACGGATCGTCGGACCGGAGTAACCCTTCGCGTACCCCTCGACGGCCTCTTGGCGATGCTCGTCGGAAATCCGGTCCATCACCCCAGGGAACCCGTTCTTCGCTTTGGGTTGCGCGGCGGCGAACTCGTCGAGGTCAGTCACGCGGTATCTCCCAGCTCGGCAATGATGTCGTCGCTCCGTTCGAGCGCCTCGAGGAACTCGTCCACGTCGAGTTCGGTGATCGGTGGCGCGTCAAACACGATCGTGTTCAGCATCACCTCGAACACCCGCGGGCCCATGAACGTCTCGGTCGCCTTGAGGCAGACCGGACAGGTGAACGCGTACGACTGTTCGTCCATCGTGATGCACAGGACGACTTGGTGGCGTAGCACCTTGACGCTCCCACACGTCGGACAGGAGACCTTCAGCCAGACGTTCCGTCTCACGCGCTCTCCTGACGTTTACGGCGCTCGTTCTCGCGATGGCAAGCGCGGCACGAACGGTGGCCCGCCTTGGTCCGGTACGTGTTCGCTTCCGAGAACTCGTGGCCGTTGACGCAATGCGTCTTGCGGGCGTTCTCCGCTGGGCCGCTGCGGCCACGACGCAGGTTCTCGGCTTGGGTGACGGGCTCAAGGTGATCGGGGTTGACGCATCCGGGTTGGCGGCACAGATGGTCGAGCTGAAGGCCCTCGGGGATCGGGCCAACCAGCAGCTCGTAGGCAAACCGGTGGGCACCGACCATCCGCTTCTCGGGGCCAGTACCAACGCTGAAACAGCCGTAACCCCCGCTGTGCTTGCCGCCCGTCCAGAGCCAGCACCCTCCAGGCGTGGGGCGGTCGACGTGTCGCCAGAACAGCTGCTCTTTGGTCGGGTTGATCGGTACATCGCCCGGAGACCCGTTGCGGGTCACGCGCTTGTAGTGCGGCAGGCAGTAGCCCTTGCCATAGTGGACGCGGTTGCATCCGGGCACGGAACAGGTACGATCGGCCATCTCGGCTCCTCCACAACAGGGGTCGGGCATGGCTCCCGGCTGTTTGCGCAGCGCGGGGGCCTCACTCATTGTACGACAGGGGTGCGACACCTACCGGGGAACGTCCGGTTCCCATATGACGGTATCGGGGCATCGCGCTATCCACGCGAGGCGGTCTGCCGCTGCGAACGGCACTGTGCCCCGCCACACAATGAGGTTCCCGCTACACGACTTCACGTTGGTCGGTGGTCCAAGCGTCCCGTGGTTCGGGACTTGACGCGCGATGAACACGTTGTTGTTCAGCACCAGGCTCGCGGAGTTCTCGTCCGTCTTCCAGAACGGCCCGGACCCCGGGCTCGAGCCCTTGTACGGGCCGGGGATCGGGAGGAGCTCCACCCAGTTCCGCTCGAACGTCACCACGTTCGCGGAGCCGTCCGTCGTGTTCTCGCCCGCGTCGGAGTACCCGACATAGGTGGTGAACGTCGAGTCCGTGACCGAGCCGGGACGGTGGCGGTCGTTCTCGACCGCGTCGTCGTGCATGTAGAGGGCCCGGACGCGCGACAGGTTCAGCGACCCGGCTTCGACGTGGTACCCGTCACCCAGGTTCACGACCGCGGTGTTCTTGATCTTCGCGTCGCCGCGGATGATCCAGCCGGCGGACCGGTGGAACTGGTCCCACGGGGCCTCCCAGGGGGTTGTCCCCCAGACGATCCCGCCGTCGACACAGTCTGAGTAAACGACATGGACGTACTTCGCGGGGGTGAATGTCAGTCCGGCGTCAGAGCACCCTGGAGGCGGCTGTGGCTGCGTTGTGGTCGTCGTGGGGGGTTCGGTCGTGGTGGTGGTCGGCGGGGCCGTAGAAGTCGTTGTAGGCGGAGCGGTTGTGGTGGTTGTCGACCCGCCTGTCCGAGTTGGGCTGGTTCCAGGGTCGAGTGACTGGCCCGTGGTCGTCTCGAACGACCAGTCGTAGTGATCCGAGTACAGGCTGAGCTTCAACGCGCCGTGGTGGGTGTCGTCGCAGTAGGCGTGACGCGCGTCCGACAGGCAGTCGTACAGGCCATTCCCGCCGGTACCGACAGTGAAGAACCTGATCCCGTTCCCCGACTGGGGCTTCATCCGCTCGTAGCAGTGGTTGTGGCCGGCGAGGAACAGGTCCGCGCCGGCCGCGTCGAGGTCCGCGACGATCGCACTCAGCGCGGAGTCGTCACCGTGGGAGTCGCACGCCGTGTACCGCGGGTGGTGCGTAATCGCGATGATGTGCTTGCCTGAAGCTTTAGCGGACGCCGCCAGCGAGCGGACCGCCAGTTCCTGGGCGCTATTGGCACTGTGGGAGACCTCCGTGTTGACCGTGATCACAACCCAGCCGTTGCCGATATCGACCATGCGCGGGATGCCGTCAGGGAAGTACGCGAAGAACGGAGCACCCGAGCTCGTGTGGTAGTCGTGGTTCCCCGGGGCGGGGACGATCTTGCTCTTGACCGGCCCGTACACCTGATCGAAGAACCCCGAGTAACCCGAGGCTTGGCCGTCCGGGTAGACGAGGTCACCGAGCAGCAGGTACCGGTCCGGATTCCAGCCCTTCATCAGATCCGCGACCGGCTTGATCTCGGAGACACCCGAGCCGAGGTCCCCCGTGGCCGCGACCGTGACTGGCGATTCGCCGCCTGCGGGCGCGACGCCTACAGACGCGAAAGCGCCGCCCGCTATGAGCAGGGCGGCGGTGATGAGCGCGAGGGCGCGTTTCGACATGACTGACCTCCAGCTAGGTGCAGGACATGGGGTCAGGGGCGCGCGCTGCTGGGATCGCGCGCTCCCTGACCCCGGGCTCCCCGGGGGAGCGAACTAACCAGGCTGAACGACAGTCAGCCCGGTAGGGATGTACTCAGCGGACGCAAGGGTCGTGAACGTCCACGACACGCGTCCCGCGAGATGGTTCCCGACACTGTCGACACAGTCGTCGAGGATCGCCGTATACGTCCGGCCCGCGATCAGGTCATCGGTCGGGGTGAACGTCCACCCGGTCCCGGACCCGGTGAGGTCCCCGGACACGGACTGGCCGTCCAAACGGAGAACGAACGCGAGTCCCGACACGGACTCGGAGAACGTGAGGGCGATCTCCGTGTCGGTCGCTACGTCTGTCGCGTTCGCGACCGGTGACTCCGCGTCCAACGTCGGGGGGGTCGTGTCCACAATCACCGCGTTCGACACGAACGTCGACGTGCCCGTGCTCGCCTGGTAGAGAGCCGACCCGGCGTACTGCGCCGAGAGCGGGTGCGAACCGGCCTCGAGCGTGGTTGTGAGGGTCGCGACTCCGGAGGTGGTCGTCCCGGTCCCGAGGAGGGTCGTGTCGTCGTAGAACGCCACCGACGACCCGTTGCCCGGATCGGGGGAGACCGTCCCCGAGAGGGTGAGGGATGTTCCCGCGTCGCGCGGTGAGGTCGGAGAGACCGTGAGTGTCGTAGTGGTCGTCGTCGGTGAGACGCCGCCGACGTTCTGCGTCACGCTCGAGCTTGTCGCGTTCTGCGTGTCCCACGATCCGACCCATTTCGCGGTCCACAGGTGGATGCCTGTGGGGGCGTCGGTGAACGGGGTGAACGTCGCCGTGTTCGTCCCCGAGACGATCGGTGCTGCGCCTTGGAGGCTGGTCCCGTCGCGGTAGAACACGATCCCGCCGCGTTCCTGGCGCGAGTCAGAGAACGAGACCGTCGCGGTGAGGGTCGGCCGTGCGGTCGTGAGGTTCGTCCCCGACAGGCTCACGGACGCGGTCACCGAAGGGGTACCCGAGACCTGATTGTCGGTCATGTCGATGAAGCGGTTCTGCGCGAACGTCGTCGTGGACGCCGGGTCCGCGCCGGTCGTCGTGGTGGCGGGAGATGTGAAGTACCCGAACCCACTCTCCACGATCGTGTTCGAGTTGTTCCGTGCGCCGACCATGTAGTTCTTGCGGACGGTGACGTTCGTGCAGTCCTCCGGCATCAGGATCAGCGGCTGATGCGCCGCGACCCACACGACCGAACTCCCGCCCCACTTACCGTTCCCGATGTTCCGGTTGTTCTCGAGCGTGTAGCCATCCCACTTCGCGGGACCGACCTGGGCGTAGAACCGTGCGCGTCCACCGACCGTGATGTTCCCCGCGAACGACGACGAGGCAGGCTGCGACAGTTCGACGTTCTTCGCTGAGTTGATCGACGCGATCGTCGTCCCGGCCCGAATGCCCGTCCCCGTCACCGTCCGGCCCTTGTCGGATGATGCGAAAAACGCGGTGGCGGTCGTCATCGTCCGGTCGTTCGCGGTGACGATGCACGACACGGTCCGGTCCGTCCCGTCGACCGTGTAGCCGGCGACCGTGGGCATCGTGACAGTCGTGCTCGTCACGCTTGAGGGGGTGTTCGCGGTGAGCAGCCCCGCCCCGAGTGAGAACACCTTCGATGTGAGGTCCGCGGTCGTGTAGCTGTTCCCGTCGATCCGCGAGTCCCACTGCACGTTCGAGATGACGTTCGAGCCCTCGACTGTCGTCCCGGTGAAGTAGACCCGCGACCCGGCACAGGCCGTGTTCCCGGCGAGGTTCCACGCCCCGGACCAGTTGTCGACGTACTGACAGGTGAACTCACGGAACGGGACCGCACTCCCGAGCGTCGCGGTGATCGTTCCACTCGCAGTACACGCGGCGGAGAGCTCGAGCGAGGTCGGGCTCATCCGCCGGCGGACGTACGCCCCGGAAGGGATTCCGGTCCCGGTGAGGGATGCGCCGAGGTCGTCGGAGTTGACGAGGTCGTAGGGGACCGTCACCCGATCCGAACCGTTCACCGTAGTCACCGAGAGGGTGCGGGGTGGTTCACCACTGAACACCGCGGGGGACTGGTGCCAGAACACCGTCCCCGGATCGAGGACCGCGTCATGGATCGTCGTGTCGAACACCCGCGCCGCGGACGAGGTGGTCTCGGAGTCCCACGCGAGGCGGCCGATGTCCCGGCAGACGCCTTGCGCGTCGAGGCCGATATGGCCCTGTCCGGTGATCCAGTGTCTGCCGCAGGTGTCGTAGATCCCGTCGAGGCTGATGTTCTCCGCGTGGAGTGTCGCGTTCGAGACGCCGATCTGGGCGACCTGGCCGGTGTTGAGTACGTCACCCCAGATGAACTCGCCACGCATCGTCGAATCGATCGTGAGTCCGTCGACCGCGCGGATGCGGTAGCAGTGCCACTGCTCACGGGCGGTGAACACACTCGTCGCGCCGGCGGTGTTGCCCATCCGGATCGTGCCGCCACCGATCGTGATGTTGGAGTTCATCCACGACCGCTCTACCCCGCCCTTCGCACCTGGGCACCCGACCGCGAACATCCACAGCTTGTCGTTCCGTCGCGGCTCACGGGCTCCGAGGTAGATCGTGACCGGAGCGGCGGCGCGGGTCTCGTTGCAGGTGTTCCCCGCCGCGAGCGTGACTGTGGTGCCGTCGTTCGCACACGATCCGATCTGCGCCCGAGACGCGACACCGCCTGTCCCGCTTTTCCGGGTGAAGAGCGTCCCGGTCCCGTCCGCCTTCGTGCCTGAGATCGCGGGGACCGCTCCGGTTCCTGCGCGGAGCCGGTCGATCTGCGACTGGGTGAGTGGGGTTGCGAGGGTCACGACCGTCGCGCTGCCGGCGATGGTCGCGGCGGTCCCGTCCACGAGGCCGTCGTCGTACGTCGTGTTGTCGGCCTGGACCCACTCGGCCCCGTTCATGTCGATCGTCAGGTCACGCCATGCGTGTTGTTTGACCTGCGGCCACACCTGCCCGGTCCGGTCCGTGTACGACGACTGGTTCTGGGCGAGGCCCCACACCGTCCCGTATTCGAGCGCGTACGACTCGTTGCGGAACTGGATCGTGTGGCCCGACATCCCACAGAACCCGTCGGTGCCGATCCCACCGTTGTTGGTGGTGAGCCAGTAGAGGAGCGCGTCGGAGATGTCGCCGTCTGCGTACGACGCGTGGCCGGGGAGATACACAACGTCGCCCGAGGTCGGATTGACCACCGACGTGGGTACGGTGAAGACGGTCATGCGGGCGCGTACCTGAACGAGACGAACACGTTCCCGAACGGAGACAGGGCCGTCAGTTCACTCTGGTCGAACGGGTGGTATTTGCCCATCATCGGGATAGAGGTAGGCACCGACGGGTCGGACGTTGCACGCTGCGACCCGTTCGGGCCGCGATGGGTCAGCACCTCCGTGCGGGCCTTCACCGCGTAACCACGCGCAGCGGACAGGGCAGCCTGCGGCGTGAACACCGTCGCCTGTGAGCTGACCGCGACCTGCAACGGTGTTGCGTTCGTCGTCCCCGCCGACGACGTGTACCAGAACTCATGCTCCGCCGCACACGCCTTCGTCGTGTCGTAGATGTACAGGTTGTGGGTCCAGGTCAGTCCGCCCGCACCACCCGTGGTGCCGGTCCCGAACCGGAGCGCGTACGGGCATTGCAACTGGAAATACTCGTCGGGGTTGTCGACCGACCCGAACGTGTTCGCCGGGTGACGCCACTCCCGGTCCGCGAGGATCGGCACTGCGGGGACGTTCTTGTTCGGATCAGTGAACGAGTGGTACACCATCCCCGTCCCGATCACCACCGGCAGGGTCGGGTGAGGACGCGCGGCAGGGACCGGCAGCTTGATCAGCCACCCGATCTCCGGTGTCGTGAAGTTGCCGACCATCCCAAGCTGAATCCAGCCGCGGACCAGACCATCATCGAGGATGTACCGGCCCCGCTGGTACTGCGGGTAGGTCGGGTCGAACGTCGGATCCGACGCAGCAGTTGCCGCGCCGACACCCGTGACGGTCGGCCGGTAGAACTTCCACTCGTTCGAGACGGCACCGTCGATGATCCCGCGGTTCACCTGCGGGCCTCATACTCGATCTGCCAGGAGATCACATGCCCCGACGCCCACACCCACGGCTTCAGTGACGACGCGAGCAACGAGAAGTTCGCGGTGCTGTTGCACTCCGCGCGCGCCTTCCATGAGAACGTCATCGGCGTCGTCGTCGACGAGCTGGTGATGTTCACGTTGAACTGCGTCGAGGTGATCGTGTCGATCCAGATCGTTTTCGGGGTGGTCGACGGGTTGTTCGTCGGCACAACCGTGATGTCGTACGCGACCGGTGTCACCGCGAGGCCATGCGTCACCGTCGCGCTGGTCGCGCTCGACGCGAACGATCCCGTCCCATACGCAACCATGTACGGGATGAACAACTGAAAATAGTTGTCCTCGTTCGACTGGTTCCCGCCGCCACCCGCCAACGGGTCCATCAGCGTCGGGATCGACTGCATGTTCAACTGCGGATCAGCGGACGACCCCTGCCACAACCAGGCGTTCCCGATCGGAAGGTCCGCACCACCGCTGGAACGGTTCGCCGGCACCGGCAGGCTGATACCCCAGACGCTCTCACCCGACCCGTACGTCGCGGTTGATCCGAACTGGATCGCGCCACGACACATCACCCGGCCCTGACCATTCGACCAGTACTCCCCGTACACCGTCGAATCAGACCCCAACGACGGTTGCGTCGGCGTCGACGACGCATGAAACCCGCGGATGGTCGGTTCGTACTTCTGCCAGAGGCCCGGCCCGAGGCCGTCCAGCACGCCCCGGTTCGTCATCAGATGTTGCCGCCGAACGCGGTGACCCGCAGCTTGTTCGTGTCGTTCCCCGTCACGGTATGCGTCGCACGCAACGTCCACGACGACGACGGGAGCACGAGGTTCGCGTACTGGCGGACCGCACGAAACGCGACCGCCGTCGTGGACGACGTGACCGCGCTGACGAGGATCTGGTCGATCAGCGAGTATGCGCTGCCGTCGTAGACGAAGATGTTCACGACGCCGGCGACCGTGGTGCCGGTCCCCTGGATCACGATCTCGTTGATCTTCGTCCCCGAGCTCCCACCGGTGACGATCGTTGACACGGTCGACGGTGCGGTGAGGGACGTGTCGAACCCGGCGAGTGACGCGGAGCCGAGCGACGGGGTGGATGCAAACGCGGGGGAGCTAGCCATGTCCAGCCTTTACTTGAGGGTCTGTCGTGCGATGATCTGCACGGTTGGCGGGTCCGCCACCGTCGGAGTACCAGAAGTCCACGCCGAGCCGTTCCCGACGATCGCGTTACCGTTCGTCGGCGTCAGCCCCGCCAGTGTGGTGAGGACCGAGTTGTACGCCTGCACGTCCGTCCCCGGCGTGAGCCCGAGCGTGGTACGCGCCGCGGCCTGGTTCGCGTCGTCCAACAACGTCCGGATGAACGACGTAAGCGTCGCCAACGCTGCGGTCCCCGAACCGGTGAAGTACGGGACCGTGTCCGCCGCGGAGGTCAGTCCCGCGATCGCGGACAGTTCCGCGTCGTATGCCTGGACGTTCGTCCCGATCGCCAGACCGAGGTTCGTCCGTGCCGTCGCCGCGGTCACATCCGACAGGTTGTTCGCCACCTGGACGAACGCCGCCGACGACTGGCCGTCGAGCAGGTCCGCGTCGAGTCCGGACCCGGCCCCGTCGATCGTCTTGATCGACGTCAGGAGCTGCGTCGCGGTGATCGCCCCGGTGTTCCCATCGACGGAGGTGACGCCACCTGAGCCGACCGCGACCCAACCGGTGTTACCAGTGCCGGACTCCTTGACGTACAAGGTCGTGGAGGTCGACCCGTCACTCCGGGTCCACGTCGCCCCGATCGGGGCGGTGATGACACTCTCCGGGCTGCCCGAGCCGTACAGGTCGAACCGGCCCGTCAGCGTCCCCGTCGCAACCCCGGTGAACGCGGTGTTCACCGCGTCAACCTTGTTGCCGTAGACGTGGACCGAGAAGTTCGTCCCCGACCCGGCCTCGATCCGAATCCCCGTCCCGTTCGACGCGCTGACGCCGTTGATGACGTTGCCGCAGACGACCGCACGCGCGGTCGTGATCGACGACGCGGCGAGGACGTACAGGTGCCGGTAGGTGGAGCCGGCCGTGTCCTCCGTGCAGGAGATCACGTTGTTCGCGATCACCGAGCCGCGCGTCGTGGTGATCTCCGCACGAATCCCCGAGTAGAACCCGGTCGTGGCGGTCTGCCCGTAGTTGTCGATGTAGTTCTCGGTGATCCTGGTCGAGAAGCAGTTCTTCGCCCAGATCGCAGACTGGCCCAGACCCGACCCCGTGTAGCAGTGGTTGCCGGTGATCCGCCAGCCCGCCGCCCGCTGGATGTAGATCGCCTCGAGCTGGGCACCGTTGACGAGGTTGTTGAGACAGAACCCGTCGGTGAGTTTCCCCGACCCGGACTGTTCCCAGACGTAGATCCCGCGGCCTTCACAGGTCGAGATCCGGCAGTTCTCGATCCGGTTCTCGACTGCGGTCCCCGCAATCGCGGTCCCGTTCCGGGTCGCGTCGGTGAAGACGACTCCGGAGCCCTTGCAGTCGTAGACGTGGACATTCCGCACGACCGACTGCCAGCCGCAGATGACGATGCCGTCCGCGGTCGAGCTCGAGTTGTTCGCCTTGTTGCCGTCGATCGCGAGGTTCTCGATCGCGATCGCGTTCGACGCGCCGCCGTTCGAGTACCAGAGTTCCGACGCGAGCATCGGGGTCGTCATGTTCGACCCGGCAAGTTGCCGGATGATCGTGCTGCCCTGGTAGAAGCTGCCGCGGTAGTGCCGCTGCTCCTTCAGCTTGATCGTCCCCGAGATGCCGTACACGGCGTCGGGGAAGTCGATGATCGCACCGGTCGGGCTGTTGTCGATGCAGTTCTGGATCGCGGCCGTGTCGTCCGTGACCCCGTCACCGACAGCCCCGCCGTGGGTCTTCACCGACCAGACCTCGCCCCATCCGAGGTTCGATCGGGCCGTCGACACGGACGCAACATCGGAGAGGTTCGCCGCGGTGCCGAGGACCGCGAGGTTGGTCCGTGCGCCGGCTGCGGTGCTCGAGCCGGTCCCACCGTCCGTGAGAGGCACGTCGGTGCCGCCCGGGTAGTAGGCGGTCGACGTGACCGTCACCGCCCCCGTAGCGGACTGGGTCGCGGTCGTAGACCCACCAACGAAGTTGATCGACTCGACGGCCGTATCGACCGACGTGCCATCTTCTTTCACCGTGAGCGCCGCGCCGCCACCGCCACCTGAGGTGGTCATCCCGAACGCGTCGGACGCGACGACCGTCACCGTGTCATCCGCCGGTTCGAGAACCCCGAACGTCACCTCGACCAGTTCGACCAGAACCGTGTCGGTCATTCCGTCACCGTCTTCTTAAACACGACCTTGCCCTCGATCCAGTTCGTGTCACCGTTCGGGCCGGTGACTTTCCAGTCCCAGACCCCGGAACGCGTCGCGGCCGCGGTCTGAGCGGCCGTCAACGAAAGGACGAACACCCCGACCGCGGCACGCGAGTCATCGACATCGAACGCTGCAACTGTCGTCGCTGCGTCTTCTGAGTTCCGCCATTCCGCCGCATGGGCGGTATAGGCGGAACAGTTGATCCCGCGGACGATCGCGTTGACGTTCGTCGCGCTGGCGGTCGCCGCCGCGGAGAGGGTGACCTGCGTCGCGGAGACGTAGGTCATCGTCGTCCCGTCGGTGATGCCGGTCCCGTCGACGGTGACGAGCTTCTTGCCCGTATCCGCCGACGTGAACACAGCCGACGCGCTCGTCGCGGTCGTGGACCCGTTCGTGATCACCAGATCGGTGATCTTCCGGGCACCTTCCTCACCAAACGCGAAGGTCTGAGTGAAGTCGCGGCCCTCACGAACAGTCAGGTTCTTACGGCCCGGAGATGGCATCGGTCAGGCGGTGGGGCTCACGCGCTGACGGATGACGAACCCCATCACCGCGGCGAGCGCCAGGTACAGGGCAGCGGACTGCTCCGTCGAGATGTCGAGGCCCCAAGCGGCAGCGACCGCGAGGATCGCGCCGAGCAGACCGAAGAACAGGGCAGGCTCACGATTCCAGATCATGTGTCCTCCTCAAAGGGGATGTTCAGATGTTCGTGCAAGATCCGGAACCGGCGCGTGTCGAGCTCAGAATGAGCATCCAACTTCGAGTCCATGATCCGGAGGTGTTCACGCGAAACGGTCTGCGCCTCGCGAATCGCGTCGAGCTGCTCGAGTTGCCGCTCGTTCATCTGCGACACGTCGCCCTTACCGTTCGGTGTCCCCAACGCACGCCGCGTCTTCCGGCCGGACAGCCAGATGAAAAACGACGGGATGCCAGCGGCGAGAACTACGCCAAGCGCGGTGATGCCATCAGCGACCCGGTCAGCCGCGTACACGGCACTACGCGCCGAGCTTCGACTTGATGTCGAAGACGTTCTGACGGAGCACCCGCAGCTTGTCGCGCGCTTGCGCGTCCGTCGCGGTGCCGTTGTTGACCCACCCGTCACGCCACGTCGCCAAGAACGCGTGAACGTCACGGAGCATCGGAAGCGACGCGTGAACGTCCTTCAACATCTGAGACTCTTCGGGGGTCAAGTCATCCTCACTCGGTACGGAGCCGCCGGGACGGCCGGCGTTGAGCCACTGTTCGATCAGATCCCCAGGACAGTTCGTCCCGGTCGGGTTCCCTGCCGTGTCCCGATGGCCGCACACCTCACGCACACCCGGGAACGTCGCTTGGGCGAGCGCGATCGCCGCGTTCGTCGCTACAGCGAGCGGCGAGCCGGTGATCGTGTCCTTCACGTTCGCCATCACCAGCACCGACAGATGCGACGCGTTCGCGCCCTTCTGCGCGGCCCCCTGGTAGTGCAAGCCGCGGCCCTCGAACACCTCACCGTGCGGGCATGCCGCGAGGTTGTATTCGATGTCCGAGTACGTCCAGCCGTTCCCGCCGGACTGGGCGTAGTTCTGGATCGACCGCATCAGCCCGTAGCACTGAGCGTGGTCTGCGAGGCCGATCCAACCGGACCCGCCGACATAATGCACAGCGACACCGGACGGTTCGCCGCCACCCCAGCCGGAGAGCGTGTCGGTCGGGGGCTTCGCGCCCCACTGCGCCCGGGTGATCATCAGACGAGCGTCGCGGAACCGATGTGCTCCACCATGCAGTCCGTCCCACCGTTGATCTGCCCCGACCCCGTCCCGTAGTAGAGCTTCACGCGCGTCCGGAACCCGTACGTCGAGGACGACGGCGACTCGACCGACTGGAGACTGACCCGGACGTTCTGGCTCGCGACCGGCGTCTGGAAGATGAACGCATCTTCCGAGTCCGTCCACGACGACCCGTCGTACGTCTGAAGCTGCACCGAGAACAGGTCGTCGACCTCGTTACATGCGAGGTGGAAGTCGATCGAATACCGGTACCGGTTGTCCGCCTCCGCGCTGAACGTTAGGTCCGACCCGTTGATTGTCGCGTACGTCGCGCCGATCAGGTACCCGGTGCCCGTGTTCGACACGGTGCCCTTCGCGACGAGCCCCATCGGGATCGGCCACCAGCTGCTGCCGTCGTACACGTAGACGAGCGGGTGGGCGGCGTTCGTGTCGTACCAGACCATCCCCTCAGACGGTCCCGACGGGGCACTGTTCCCCGCAATCACGCTCTGCCGGGAGACAGTGTCGAGGTCACTCTCGGTGGGGACTGAGCCCGCGGTGAAGTTGATGAGAGGCAACCCGAGCTCCTAGAGGATCGGACCGAGCGTGAACGTCGACTCGACGAACCGCGGCCGGCCTTCATGGTGAACACCGATGCAGTACAAGAGCTGCGACACCGTGTCCGGCGTCCCAGAACCGAGCGGGGTCCGCTTCACACGGATCTTCGACCCGTAATCGGTCTGAAGGATCGTCTGCCGGTCCGGCGCGAGGAACCGGGCGGTCGGCAGAGTGATCGTCCGGAACCTCGTCACCGGGTCACCGAACCGGTCCACCACGTCCTGGCCGAGCGCCCTGCGCATCGACTTCGGTTCGACCGGCGACTTGATCACCCCACCCGGCCACGACCGCAGCCCGTACTTCTGGATGCTCGTGTGGTTCTGCCGGTGGACGGTGAACGCATCCCCCGCGATGCTGTCGATCTCGATGTCGTTGATCAGCAGGTCGTTGCCGTTGTCTTCAGTCATCGCGGAGTAGAAGAAGTCCGCGCCGGTCGACTGGTCATCGACCGTCATGTGTGTCGCGGCCGCGGAGATGAACGCCCGGGTCAGGAACACGATCACTTCACTCGGATTGCAGTAGAGGAGGCCCCGTTCCCCGAACGCGACCGCCGCCAGGAGGTCGAGCGCGGAGCCGGATTCCTCCGCTCCGATCTGGAAGAACTGCGACCCCGCCATGAAGTACGTCGGCTGAGAGAACCGGCCGGCCCGCTCGAGGATCCGAGCCATCCGCTTCTGGTTGCCGTGCACCGCTTCGGGCTTCCATGTGACTTGTGTCGACGCGAGCCGCGAGAACACGTCGGCGGCTTGGATCGTCACCGTCGTCGTCTGCCCGTAGTTGTCGTGGTTCCGTTCGAGCGACGTGATATCCCCGGTGAAGAGGACGATCCCTTCGCAGGAGATCCGGACCTTCGACCGTGCGACGAGGTTCGGGTAGAAGATGGACGCCGTGTTGTTCGGGTCGAACCAGCGGGCAGTGCCGAGGTCGGTCCGATCGTCACGGATCACCACGGAGGCGGTGCCGGCTTCGGGTACGTCGAACTCGCGGTTGCGGGTGCGGTCCACCGTCCACGACTGGCACGACTCGGTGATGTCGATGTACTCGTAATCGGGGCCGATCACCCAGGTGCTGTTGATCTTGCCGCGGGTCGGGTCACCGAGCACCCACGCCGTCGGGCTGGTCCGCGTCGTCGGTGGGACGCCGATCTCGATCTGGAACGTGAGCTCCGCGCCCGAGGTGGGCGGTTCGGTGACGACGATCGTCGCCGGGTCGTTGAACCCGGTGACCGCGTCGAAATCGACATCGGCGTCGAAGTTGCCGGACCCGACCGAACCGGTCCCGTCGGTCGTGTTCGCCCGTGCGAGGACCGTGTAGAACAGCGGCTTCCGGCCGAGGTCGGATCGGAAGATCCCGAACTCGTGGCCGGCGTCGATCGCCAGGCTCTCGTCTTTGAGGGTGTGTCGGATCTCGGGGCCCTTGTACCAGCCGACCGCGCGTCGATAGTCGATGACGTTGTGGTCCGCGAGGGCGTGCGAGTTCTGCCAGGACTCGGTCCAGTACCCGTCGCCCACATCGACGGTCGGGGTGGACGGTTCACCGAACTCGGTGATGATCAGGCCCGGGTCGGTGCAGCCGGCGGTGAGGAGCGCCGCGCGCCAGTTGTCGGCCTGGATGTGCCCGTTCCAGCCTTGCGTCCCGGCGGGGTCGTTGTCTCCGAGGACCCCGCCGCCGCTGCCGGTGTCGCCGCCCCAGATGTACGGGTGGACGCACCACTTCCCCGCGAAGGAGTTGACGAGCGTCGGTTCGGCGGTGATGAAATCCGTGCCCCACTCGACCATCGAGTACGGGTCCCCGGTGTCCCCAACGGCGCAGAACGACGGGCTGTAGACCGTCAGCGTCGGGTACGCGGCGACCACCGCGTCGTACGCCGCCTTGACGGTCGCCGCGAGCCGTGCGGGGGTTTGGTCCCCGAGGTTGAACGACGAGATGTTGTTGATCTCGTTGCCGATCTGGAGGACATCCGTCCCCGGCGTCATGTACGACGCGAGCTTCACGCAGTACGCGGCGAACGCCGTGTCCCCCGTACCGTTCGTCGGCCAGTATTTCCAGCCGTTCCCCGAGTTGCTCGAGCCGTTGATCGACGTGGGGACCGACAGGGCGACGACAATCGCCCGCTTCCCGCGGGCGTGGAGCGCGGAGAGGTTCGCGGAGAACGCCGCGGTCGCGCTCGAGGACCACCCGGACGTGTGGTCCGCGGCGGTGTTCAGCAGGTACGGCCATTCCTCACCCCACCGCAGCCAGGTCGTCCCAGCCTGGTCGGAGAGGTCGTAGTAGGTGCTCGAGGGCCCGGGGATGTTGAACCCCATCTGGAGGCCGTAGCGGGCCATCTACGTCGTCTCGTACGTGACCCACATGTGGAAGTCGTTCCACACGCTGATGATCTGCGGCGGCTTCGACACGAACACCGCACCATCGCTCGAGATGTTGATCGTGCTGCCACCGGAGGTCGTGCTGACCTTGAACGCCGTCGAGGTCAGCCCCGACGAAATCACGTAGTAGAGCGTCCCCTGGGTGACACCGCCCGGCCATGTCGCGGACGCCGGCGAGAGGTACACCTGGTCCCCTGCGGAGAGGTTGTGCGCGGTCGGGCAGGTGATCACATCCGTCGACGCGACCGCATCCCCATAGCCGGGAGGTGAGCCCCAGGTGTGGCCGGTCGAGTTCGTCGCGAGGATCGGCACGTCCGGCGGCACGAAGTACGCCTTCGTCGGCGTCGTCGTCGCAGTCAGATGGATGTCGCACGTCATGTGCGCGAAGTACGAATGGCCGATCGTCGCGACCCCGATGAGGTCCGCGGTGTTCCCGATCGAACCGAACATGCTCGACGGGAGATCGAAGGCCCAGGTGTCCCCGGCGCTGCCGATCGTCGGTGACGAACCGAGCCGGAACATGTACCGGACGTGTTCCCACGACCCGGCGGTCCATCGCTTCGCCCGCTTGATCATCGGGTTCTTCAGTCCCGCACCGTTCGAGTGGGTCGCCGCAGTCGTCCCCGCCACACCCCTGACCACGGTGAGGGAGGTGGTGCCGCCACCGGACGAGACACGGAAGATTTCCGAGTCGACCTGGAAGCAGTCGCCGTTCGCGAGGGCAGACCCCGACGACACGGACACGCTGGTGCCGTTCGTCGTGCTGATCGCCGCCGTCAACGTCGGGCTGCCCGACAGTGCCGTCGCTGTCCCGTAACTGATTTCCGTGTACGTCCCGCCACTGTTCGTATACAGCTTCGGCGTGAAATACGTCGGGCTTATCCCTTGCAACGCGGCGAGCTGCCCCGTGTGATTCGCCGTATCCGTCGACCCGACAATCCCCACCCACGTCTGGAGAGCTTCGATCCCATCACCGAGATTCCCGTGAAGGCTCGAGTGCGGGTCGGTGGAGAGGTTGTTCGACGCGAGCGTCGCGGACGACGGGTACGTGTCGAGCGCGATCGGATAGTTGCCCACTAGTTGTTCCTCCAGGCTTTGCCTGAGTTCCGCTCGTACGCTCGGATGCCCTGCACGAACCGCCGCCCGTCTTCGGCCGTGGGCTCTCCGGGCGACTGCCAGTAGATGTTGTAGACATCCCCGCCGCCGCCAGAGCCGACCGCCGACAACTTCGCTGCACTGTCCCGCGCGTTGATGATCCGGCCACTGCCGTTCGGGACGAACAGTTCCGGCCCCTTTTCACCGACGACGTACGGGGTGCCGGACTTCACCGGACCGCCCGCCGCGCGTCCGTCCGGGTTGCCGAACACGCCGAACGCCTTCAACCCGTAAAGCGTCGCAATCGCGCCGAGCTTCCCGGCGAGGACGTTCAGGCTCGCGACCGCCGGGTCGACGTTCGCGGTGACGGTCGTGTTCTTGTTCGGGGGAATCGCGTCGAGCCGGGCGATGTATCCGTCGACCAGGCCCCGCAGTTCGGGGAACTGTGTCCCAAGGTCAATCAGCGCCTGCTTGAAGATCCCCTGCTTCACTGAGGCGTCGTCGACGTTCACGCCCGCCGCTGCGAGCTGGTCAGACATCGCCTGCGCCCGGTCACCGGCAGCGGAGAGCAGCGCGGCGTTCCGCTCGAGTGGGTCCTGCGTGGTCTTCAGCGTCTCCGCGAGAGCTGCGGTCGACTGCGCCGAAGCAACCTCGGAGGAGAACGACGCGAGCAGCGCAGTCCGGCGCGCGTCGAGAGCGTCGTTGTTCTTCTGGATCGCCGCAGTGTCACCCTCCGTCGCTCGGGCGTGACGGTCCGTCGCGCTTGCACCGCGTTCCGCATCGGACGCCGCCTGGCCCTGCGACGCGCGCGCCTTATCCAGAATGTCTTTGTATTTGCCGAGCTTGATTCCCGACTCTTCCGCGCCGCTGCCAGGCTTCCGCAGGGCCGTATAGAGCCGCTCCGCAGTACCGAGACTGTTCTCAGCGAGGGCACGGAACCGGGTGAGGTCCGTCGCCGCTTCCTTCAGCCCGCCCCGGTTGCCAACCTCCAGCCGGGAGAACCGCGACAACTGGCCGAGCTTCTTGTATTCCTCGACGAGTTTCTGCGTCGGGGCCTTCGCAGCAGCCGCTGCGCGTTCCGTCTCGGACGGTACGTGACGGATCGCCTGCGTGAGTTGGTCGATAACCGACACCGCGGCGAGGACCGCGCCGACAGCCGCAAGGCCCTTGACGGCAGTACCCCAGCGGCCGGCCAACGGACCCCCCTCAGAGAACGCCGTGTTCATCTTCGCGACGGTCCCCGCAAGGAGCGAGATCCCGCCGACCGCACCTGCGACCCCGACACCAATCGTGCCGATCTTGCCGATCAGCCCGCCCGACGCCTGGTCAAACTCGTTGGCCTTCCCAGCCACGTCAGCGAGCGCACCCGTGACGTTCTTCAGTACCGGGAGTGCTCCCTGCCCGAGCGACGTGACGAGGTTGTCGATCTGAGCCTTGAACGCCCGTTGTGAGTTCGCCGCACCGTCCGCAGTACGAGCGAAGTCGCCCTGCTGAAGCTTCGTGTCCTTCAAGATCAGCCCGTACCGGGCTTGGACCTTCTGCGACTCGGTGAGTTTCTCGCCGGCCTTCGCGATCCCATTCGCATAGGCGAACGACTGGACGCGCGCCTCCGAGAGCAGCACCCCGAACCGTCGAAGCGGTTCCGCCTCACCCGCCAGACCCGACCGGAGACGGTCGAGCATGTCAGACGGGTCTTCGTTGTTGAACGACGCCATGTCGCCCGCCAACTCGGTCATCCGCTTCGACATCTTCGCCGCTTCGCCACCAGCCAGACCGGTGGTGCGGAACATCGACCCGAACCCGCCTGCCGCGGCGAGCGCTTCACGCTTGGAGAGGCCGAACGAATCAGCGAGCGTCCCCGCCCACTTCACAACCGCCTGCCCCTGACGGCCGAACACAACCTCAGACTTCGTGACCGACTCGTTCAGATCCGATGCCTGCTGCGCCGCCTTGTACAGCCCGACCCCAGCGACCGCCGCACCCGCGCTGACGGCCGCACCGAACTTGATCGCACCATTCGCGAACCGGTCGATCTTCGCGTCCGTCCCCGACAGGCTCCCCTCGGCCTTCGTGCCGAGCTTGTCGAGCTCGCGGATCGCGCCCTTGACATCCGCGTCGATGACAACAAGAAGCCGGTTCCCGATCGCCATTACCCGAAACCAGCCTTCAGAGCGGCCACGCGGACACCCTTCTCGTAGATCGCGGTCTGGTTCGGTTCGACCTGCTTCACGCCATCACGGAACATGTGCTTGCCCTTCGACCCGCGGACACGGAACGGCCCGGTAGCCCACCTGCCGTCCGGCATTTCCATCTTGTCGCCGCGACCCGAATCAGACTCGGAGATCCGCACCTCGCCCGACTTGTTCACCCGGACCTTCGTGTTGAACCCGGTCCCGACCTCATGGTCCGCGACGTCACGCTCGAGGAGATGCGCCGGCCCAGTCATGTACACCGACGCGTCACGGCCGATCTGCTTGAACCGCACATCGACCTTCGCTCCCGACTCGCCGACCCCGGACATGAAGACCGACTGGCCGCCCATGTTCCGGGCGACCGCCGCAACAACCGCCGCGCCGACCGCCGCCTGTCCGCCCTGTTCGACCTCCGGGAGTTCGTGGGCGAGTTTCCCGGCCCGTTGGGAGATCTCCACCCCGCAGGCACGGAAGCTGCTGAGACGCATCGTCATGACCATGCCTCCACGAGCAGTTCGATATCCCGAAGGGTGAAGTCCTCACGGAACTGGCGAGGGGTGAACCCGCGGTTTACGAAGACGACGAGGAGTCCGTCGAGGCTTCGTCCTCCGCTTTTGGGACGCCGTCCTTGAACGTGTGGGGGAGGTCCTCTTCGACCTCGACAAACAGTTCCGACAACTCCCGGAGTGTCTTACCGAGTTCGTTCGCCCGTGCGACCGGATCGGCGTGGCCCGGTTCAGCGACCTTCACACACTCCGCGGTGACGAGCAGCGCCGCGGACAGTTTCCGCAGCGGTGCGACGTACACCTCGGACCACGACACACCAGAGCCGTCTTCTACGGCTTCCCATGCTGCGGGTGTGAGATCGTCGAACCGGACCGTCCGACCATTGATGTTGCAGCCCAGCGCCATCCCAGCAGCCCCCGACTAGCCGACGACCTGAAGGGCCGTAGCCGCGGACCACGTACCGGAGATCGTCACCGCACCCGCCACGTCCGTCTCCACGGACACTGACCAGTTGCAGGTCCCGAACCAGTACGGCCCCGAAGTGCTCGGAGTGGTCGGGTAGAAGTAGGTCTTCCGGGCGACACCGGACTGCGACATGGTGAACAGCGCCGTGGTTCCGGTCGTCGCGGTGTTGTCCGCAAAACCGGAGATGGTGCCCTGCGCGTTCGGCAGACCCGAGATGAACGTCTTCGTGGTGTCACCGAACGCGGTCACCTCGACCTGCTCGGTCTCACCATCGAGCGTCCACTTCGAGACGTAACGCATCGGCGTAGCTGCGGACGCACCGCCGGACGACTGGTCGACGTACACATCGCCGCCAGACCCCTTGAAACGAGCCATTAGCTCAACCTTTCGAGTGTACGAATGAGCCGGCGCGCCGCCTGCTCGAATGTCCTGTCCGCGATTACGGACAAGGCTTGGTGTGCCGCCGTCTCGCGCTCTGCCGGGTGGGACGCCCACCATGCGAGCAGCTCAGAGAACTCGTCGGGGGACGAGAACGTCGGCAGCATCGGGAACAACTCGTCCCCCTCGGGGCGGGGTTCCCGTAGAAAGAACGTGCCGCACGCGGCCAACTCGACTTCGCGCGGTCCGACCGCCACCCCATCGGAGAGGTCCGGCCGATTCGATTCTTTGCGGTAGATGTTCGCTGACATCGCAGACGCGCGATACAGGTCGGCGGTGTCGGGGTTGTCGAGGCACGCCTCGAGGTCATCCCCCAAGTAACGCCGGATCGGACTGTCGTCGGTGACGGTCGGCCAGTTCCCCTCGAGCCGAACCCGAAGATCACCGAAGTCGACCGCCTCGAGGAACTCGACCCGCGAGTCGTAGCCCGTCCCCGTGAACGTGAAGTCCCACTCGACCGCGCGTCCGTCCGGATGATGGATCGCCGGGTCGTAACAATGCGGCTGGTAAAGCGTCCCGTCAGGGAACCGTGAGAGGTTCTGCGGGTCGTTCACCAACGTGAGGTCCGCCCACGTCGCATGCATCACCTGCAAGTCGTCCTCGTACGGCGACTCGGTGAAGTGGTAGACGACCCGGATCCCCAACGACTGCAAGGCGCGGATCGTGTGATGCGGCACGAACTTCCCGAACACCAGGACCACAACGTCCGGGCGGGTCTTCACCGCGTGAGCGAGGAGCATGTCGGAGGCGAGCATCACCACCTGATCGAACGACCAAGGGTTGAACCAGCCACACAGTTTCGGGTCCTCGAACATGGCCCGCTGGAACATGCTCAAACAGACACCGTGGTTGTACGGGACGACCTCCGCCCCGATCTGGGCGAGTCCCGAACACCAACCGTTGTAAACGTCCTGGACCGAGAAGGCCGGCCCAGGCTCCACCACCATGACCCGCACCCAGCACCCCAGCCGTTAGAAGTCGGTTCTACCTGCGTCGATCTGCCAGGACGCCACCAGCACGTCATTCGCCCGGTCATAACCACACGTCCACGACGACGACCCGAACGTCGCAGACGCCAACAGGAGGGCGTTCACTTCGTCGATCGTCTGGTCGAGCTGGTCCTGCACGTCGAGGACATTCGCGTCAGGCTTCGCGTACACGTTCAAGTTGTAGAGCAGTTCGGTCGCGTCGCCGCCCGTGTGAAACGTCGTGATCGCGATCGGGCCGAGGGTCTGCCCCGCCCGCGTCTCACCCCGGTACACCTGGTTCACATAGGTGAGGTCTTCGACCGGATCCGAAGGGTTCGATTCGGGGTCAGCGGCGAACAGTGCGAACAGGTCCGCTTTCCCGTCCGCGACGTTCACGCGATCCCCGGGATGACCCGCCGGCCCATCAACTCGTCGGCACGGTTCGGAAACGCGAACCCCTTCGCCCCCACCGGAACATCACCGAACGTCTGATTCCCGCTGCCTTGTGAGGCGGTCCAGTTGTGTTCGAGGATCACCCGTGCTGCGGTCTTCACACCCGCCGGGACGCTCTCCGTGTCGGCGGCTTCACCCGCGACGTAGACGAGTTTCACCCGTCCCCGGAAATACGAATCCCGGAACGATTCGCGCCTACGGAGGAGGTTGCGTTCCCACAGGTACGTCCCCGCCGCTGTGTCTGTCTCTGCGGTGAGGACTGTCCCCGTGCCGGACTGGTACTCGGTCACGCTTGTGAAGCTGTAGACGGGGAGCTCGAACGGGATGATCGTGCAGTACCCGTACGCGTCGTGTCGTTCCGTGACGGTCCGGTTGACGGTCGGCCCATACCGCGTGTCCATCGCCAGCGAGACCGCGGTGACCCATGATTCGAGGAGGTCGTCGTACGTTTGGGCGAGGCCGACACCGATCGCGGCACGCGCCTCATCAATCGTCAAGATGTCGAGCGTCGCGGTCATCCGAACAGCCTCCGCTCAACCCGAGCAAGCAAATACAAATCCCCGATCACGGTGTCGACGGTCGACAACACCGGCACCAGTTGGGGGTGCTCAACCAACGCCGGTTCGACGTTGCGGTAGAACTCGTCCCCGACCGGACCGCCATCACACCCGTGAGGCTTCCGAGGGTCCGTCGCGCAAGTGATGACCACATGCCCGCCCGTCCTCACCGACCGGACCATCCGATCCACCGCGGTTGCCGCGAGCTCGCAATGCTCGAGCATCTCCGTCGACACGGCGAGGTCGAACTCTTCGTCGAATGGGAACTCCATCCGAGTCCAATCCGCGACCACATCGACACCCGGGCCGGCGTGCAGGTCGACCCCGACCCACTCACTGTGACGGAACACGTCCCGCACAGACCCATTGACATTCGCGCTGCCCACTTCGATCACACGCGCGGTCGGGAGTCGCAGCGCGGCCTGGACGCAGAACCCGAAAGCCTCAGGATGCATGTGCGTACTGACGCCAGAGGCCAACGAGCCACCGAAGAAACCGCTTCATGCTTCACGCTTTCTGTCGTGCTCGCCTACGCCGGGAGTATTCGTTCTGGCAGGTGCGGCAGTAACGACGCCCGCGGTAGTGGCCCGTGTTCGCTTCGTCGTAGGCGTGACCCTGCGGACAGTGCGTCTTCTCGCGATTGACGCGCGCCTGGGGAGGCGTCGCATCACCGCGTCGGGTGTTCTCCGCGATGGACACGGGCTCCATGTGAGCGGGGTTCACGCAGTGGCGAACCCGACACAGGTGGTCGATCACCAACCCATCAGGGATCGGTCCGACACTCAACTCGTAGGCCATGCGGTGCGGCTTGACCATCCGACCGGGGCCGAGCTTGAACTGCCCGTACCCCTTCGCGTTCAGCGCGTCCGTCCACAACCAGCAGTCGTCGGTCCTGTGGACCTTTGACCAGAAACGTTCGGCCGTGGGGATAGGCTTCGTCATCTCAATACCTCTCATCCAGGTGTTGGGCACGGCTCCCGGCTGCGACAACAGCGCGGGGGCCTTCTTCATTTTACAAGCAGGGTGCGACAGTCAGACGCCGTCCGTGGCAAATGGATTGACCACATTCAGGACCACGGCCAAGAGGGCCCAGGGCCCCAGCACGGGCACGGCGGCAAGCGTCAGAACCGGGAAGGCCCACACGTACAAACGAACTGCGTCAGTCGCGACCAGAAGCTGCCCATACGCCACTCCGAGCGTGACCCACAGTTGCGGCGACGGGTTCGCGAGTCCTGCGAGGAGGACACCCCACGGCAGGACGTACACCCACAACGGGAGCGCCTTGTGATGCTCCCACGAGACACGTACCGGGTGGACGAGCGCGTCGTGGGCGGGACCGTCCGGGATCGGATCAGGCCCGGTTCTCCAGAACGCGCGCACTAGGACTGGTAGGAGTCCAATGAGCATGACCGGCGTCCACGCGTACAGGGCCGCAAACACAGAACCGGACTCTTTGATCATCGACGCTGTACACGCGAGCAGTACCGCTAACCACCACATCTTGTGGTCCCAGGCGACAGCCGCACTCAGGGCACATGCCATCGACGGCAGATCGACCAGCATGCTGTGCTTCAGGTTGAACGTCAGTCCGGTCAGTCCCAACGGCAGCAGACATGCCCACCACGTTTCCGTATAGACGCCCGTGAGGGCGCACAATGCGACGAGCGAGAACCACTGGACCCACAGCCAGTAGCGCGACTCAGGCGAACACAACGCCGGCAGCAGCCACCGGAAGTGGAACGGTCGCGGGACCCGGACACCGTTCGCCATCGTCCAATAGCGGAACTCGTCAGGCGTCACGACGCATCACTTCGAGCGTGAACGTCTCCGGATCCCGCTTATCCTCCGGACCCCGATACAAGTCACGCGACCGGATACTCCGGAACCCGTCACTTACCGCCAGGGCGGTGAGGATCGACTGGTCTGCCCAGTCCGCATCATCGAACACCAGCGTGCACGACGGAGCGAGCAGCTCCCGGTACGCGGCCCACCATGCGCTGACCGCCGCTTCTGTGTGGTCCGAGTCATAGAACACGAACCCGTACGGCGGACCGAAATCGGGGAGCTGCTCGAGCCCACTGACAGCGGCGAGCATGTCGCCCTCCACGTCCATGAACTCGCGCCCACCGACGAACGGCTCGACGTTCGCACGGAACACCGACACGTCCGTCTCAGGGCACCAGTCGTCACCGCGGTGGTGGTCGATTGTCACCAGCGGCACGTCGGGCGGGAGGGCCATCAACAGGACCGCCGTCGACCGGCCGAGATAGTGACCGACCTCGAGCGCGTTCCCCGTCGCACCGCGCGCCACATGCGCAAGAGCCGCACACTCTGCCTCGGAAAGTGCGCCGGCGATGTCCATCGGGCTACGCATCGGCTGTCGCCTTTGCCCGCTCGAGGTACTCGGCAGCAGCCCTCAGGCGGGCGGGGTCGTCACCAAGCGTGCCGATTCCGACATTGCAGTAATGGCAAAGGAGACCGCGCACACCACCGGAATCGTGGTCGTGATCGACGTGGAACTCGCCTTTGCCACCAGGCTCATTCGTGCCACAGATCGCACAGCGCCCAGATTGCGCTGCCAATAGGTCGTCGTAGTCGGCCATCGTCATGCCGTACTTGTACCGGAGCTGATATCGGCGGTGGATCAGAGCCCGCTTCTCGCGCGCGGATGCCTTCCGGCAGTCCGGAGAGCAGTACCGCGATTGCGGGTGGTGCCGATCAAACTCAGCGCCACAGAACGCACAGGGGAGGCCGGGCTCCCAATCGGGGACGCCGTTCCTGCGCCACAGTTGATAGTGGCGGGAGCAGTACCCAAGTGCCAGGTACTCGAAGCCGCAGCCGTCGACAGAACAGGTACGCTTCCCCATCTCGGTTCCTCTCACTTAGGAATCGGGCTGGTCCCCGGCCGCTCCAACGGCGCGGGGGCCTTTTCATCTTGAAATATAGCCGCAGCGGCCTTTACTTCTTGCTGGAAGTCCCACGTTGCTTCACAAACGTGGATGCCCCCTTTATCGTGGGCAGTTCCGCACTGAGTGTCCAGCCACGGCTTGAACCCGGCCTCAGAAGCACGGATGAAGAACGACACGTCCTCCGAGAACCGCGGGATGCAATCCCGGTCCTTCGCTCCCTCAGGAGCGTCGATCGGAGCCCACCAGCCGCCCGTACCGATCGTCTCGAACACTGACCGGTGGATCAGGAGACACGCCGCACCGGTCATGTCGACCTGAATGACCGCGCCCTTGTCCCACTTCAGGACGTACTTGAACCCGATGACCTCACCGGCGTCGTTCCGGTCCCAAATACCGATCGTCGGGAACACTTCCCGCGTCTCGGCCTGGGTGTCCTCGTCGTAACCGACCGTCGACAGTGCGAAGCACAGTCCGCCGATGATCGGCTTCAGTCCGTCGTTCAACGCTGCGCCCAGCATGCGGTGCAACGCGTACGGCGGGAATCCCATATCCGCGTCGATCATCAGGAGCCACTCGGACTCCGACGCGAGGAACTCGCGCGTCAGGTAGTTCCGTGCGTCTGCGATCCCACCGCTACCGGCACGCCTCGAGAGTGACCCGAGCTGGAGCCCCGACACTGGTACGGAGTCGTAGGGCTGGCCGTTCATCGCCGCGAACGTCCGGAACAGTTCGTACTCGCGCAACCGCCGGCACGATTCGTGGAACAGTGCGGACACGTCACCGGGGCAGAGGTACGCGAGGGTGACCGCTGCGCCCCGCTCGACCGGGACGGCTTTCGTCGCGCGCCGCTGCGCCCGGTTCACCGTCGCTCCATGCCGTTACGAGCCGACGCGTTGACCTGCGCGCGGTCGAGCGCCTCGTTCAGCGTCTCGATCACACGGAGCAGATTCGCGATCTGCTCTTCTTTGTCTGCGAGTGCGCGTCGAAGATCGGCTTTGGATTCCATGCTTCCTCCCGCATGAGGGTCGGTGCCGGACCGGGGTATGCGGCCCCCGGTCCGGCTCCGACAACGAACCCACCCCGAAGGGATGGGGGACTAGCTCCCGACCTAGAAGGACGGAGCCGTGAGGCCCGTACCGGTCAGGGTGACCAGCGAGGCCGGGTAACGCTCCGCGGTGAACGCCAGGTACTTGTACACCTGCAGACGGACCTGGAGGGTTCCGGAGAGGATCTCCGGCAGGACCCGCGTGTTCAGACCGCCCTCGAAGAGGATCGCGTCCGACTTCCGGAACACGAGGATCTTGTCCTCGTTCGTGCCGGAACCCGCGGTGGACGGCATGTTCGCGTCGATGTACACGTCGACGCCCTGGAGGGTGCCGGCGAAGCCCTGCGAGTTCACACCACCGTGCGTGCCCACAGCGTTCTGCGGGTTGTTCGCGGCGGGCAGGACGAGCGGACGACCCGCGGTGTCGGTCGCGGCGAGGAGCCACGCCCAACGACGGGGGTGCATCACGATCGCGTCCGGCGGCAGGTACCGCGACGTGTGGATCGTGTTGATCGCACCCGCGATCTTCGAGTAGAGCGCCGTGACCGTGGTCGTGGTGACAGACACGGTGGTGACACCCGAAGTGACGGAGAGCAGACCGAGGCACTGGCCCGACGCACCCGAGCCCGAGATCACCTGGGCGTCGAGCTTCATGTTCAGGTCGGACACGAGGTCCGTGAACACGATCTCGTCGAAGTTCACCGGCGACTGCTCCAGAAGCTGGAGGCTGATGTCCTGCTGACCGGCGATCGTCCGGACCGGAGCCGAGCACGTCGAGTCCGTGATGTCCGTCGAGCTCACCGAGCCGGCGTCCGCCGTCTGGATCGCCGCGGTCGAGCCGGAAGCGATCTTCGGGAGGTTGATGCTGTCGGTGCCCGGGGGCAGCGGCTGCGACCCGACGAGGTTCGCGACCGGACGGCCCGCACGCAGGTACTCGGCGTACTGGTCGACCAGCCACAGCGGCGGGACGAAGTAGCCGCCCTGACCGTCGGTGCGGTTCGGGTTGGTGCGGGCCTCGAACTCGGCCTCGACGGCGTGACGCTCGAGGCGGTCACGCGCCGCGAGGTCGCGGTTGATCTCGGCCATCGCGAGGTCCTTGAAGTACGAGCGACCGTTGCCGCGCTCGTAGGTCACGGCCTCCTTGGTCACCCGGACCTGGTTCTCGACGAGGGCGGCACGCTTGAACGCACGGTCGGCGTTCTCGGCACGCTTCTCCTCGTCCGCGAGCTCGCTGATGCGGGCGTCGCGGGCGACGATCTCGTCGTCGAGGGTCTTGAGCTGCTCGGACAGGGTCCGGAACTCGGCGTCCTCGGTCTCGGTGAGGTCCTCGCGGCCCTCGTCGGAAGCGAGCTGCACGACGGCGGACCGCTTGTTCTTGATGGACTCGCGCGCGTCGCGCGCCTCGTCCTGCTTGGCGATGAGACGCGAAAGCATCTCGCTCGTCTCGGACACTGGGTTCTCCCGGTGTTCAGGAGCCCCCCGCATTGGGCTAGATGGGTTGGGGGTGTCCGGGTGGTCGCGGGGCTGGACGCGGGCAGGCGAAGCCGTGAGGGTGCCTGCGGGGCGTCAGCGCGGCGGCCGAAGCCGGGTCAGTCGAGTTCGAGCGCGCGGAGAGCGGCCCGGACCGACATGGTCTTACGGGACGGGACCTCAGGGGTGAGGATCTCGCCCAGGATTTCGTGAACCGCAGCAACCTGCTCCATGTCCAGATCCTCTTCGGACCGGCATTCGGCAAGGGTGCGGCTCGCGATCGCGGTGAGCGCGTCGGCCATACGGAACGGCGTCGCGCTAGCAGCAGGGTTCGCACCGACAGTGACGATCGAAACGTCGCCGTGGTGCAGGTTCACTTCGTTGATCTGACGCGCGGTCGCGTCGTCGTTCCAAGTGTCGCCATTCTCCGGGACACGGAACGCGAAGCTCATGTCGGTCATGTCGCCACGCTCGAGCTTGTACTGGACCGACTGCACGTCCGGGTCGCGCGGCTCGAGGTCCGCCTCGACGTACAGGCCCCGCTCGTCGGTCGAGAGGCGCATCGTCCCCGACGCGGTCCGCGCGATCGGCAGGCCCGCATGGTTGATGTAGAAGAACACGTCCGGACCGCGCGAGAGGGTCCGCGAGAACGCGTTGCGGGTGATCGTCTCGGTGAATGTCCCGAACCGGTCGTGGACCTCGTACGGGTGGTCGAACACCGAAGCGTGACCGGTGAAGTGCAACAGGCCGGAAGCGGTGCTGCGGATCTCAAACTCGGAGATCCCGCGGCGCTCGACAGCTCCCCGGATCTCGGTCGCGCGGTCAGTCATTCGACATTCCTTGGTCGGGCGCTCCAGCCGGCGCGTCCGGGGGATTCACAACATCAGGGCTCGCATCAGGAGCGAGCTCGACGTGAGGAAGTTCGGGGAGGTCCTCGTACTCGCGGGCCTCGTCGGGCAGCAGGAACCCGCCGTCGACACCGATCTTCCACGCCTCGAACCGGGTCTTCAGATCCGACTTCAGCAGGTTCTTCGTGTCGAACTTCACGAACGTCGTCCGCGGGAACAGGGCGGTGAACGAATCCTCGAGCCGGACCAGCCACGGGTTGATCGCGTACGTCAGATAGTCCTGCGCACGCTGCTCGCGGTTCGCGTACGTCACCGACGTGCCCGACATGGCTGCGCCGATCATCTCTGGTGGGACGCCGAACACATGACAGACGTTCACCGCGTTGTACTGCTGCGATTCGAGGAGCGCGGCGTCTTGGGGGGTGACCTGCCACGGCTTCAACTTCGCACCCGCACCCAGGACCGGAGTGTCCCGACCCGCAACGGCCTGCTTGATCCGCTGCTTGATGAGGATCGCGTCGTCCTGCGGGATCGGCTGGTCCGATTCCACGACGGCGGTCGGGTGGATGCCGTTCCGGTAGAAGTCGAGCGCGAAACCTTCCGCCTCGACACCCATCCCAATCACCCGCGCCGCATACTTGACGGGGGAGAGGCCGGAGAGTTCGCCGGGCATCATCGGGCCGGGGCAGTGCCACACATCCTGAGAGGTGAGCGTCGCGCCCTTGACCTTGAACACCTTCGTACCTGCGGGGATGCGCCGGCCCGAAGGGGTCGTGTCATCGCCATCCGACTTCCGGACGGTGACGGCTTGCGGATCGATCAGATCAATCTGGATCGGGTAGCCGAGCCGGTCCGTCGCTGAGATCAGCCCGTACGCGTTGCCCTGCAACAGCAGAGACATCATCACCTGATGGACCCACTGCACGCCCGACAGGTAATCGGACGGCTTGACGAGAATCCCCGGCTTCGGAGTGACCTTCTCCGACTCCGACAGTTGCGACGGTCCCTCACCCGTATACGCATCCACAGGGAATGTCGACACGGTGTCCGCGATCAGACGCACACACGCGTAGACGGCGGCGTGACGCATCGCAGATTCGGAGCTCATCCCGTAGTAGCCGTCACCGGTAGGCGCGAACGCCGACAGCGGTCCGGGGATCGCGCTCGAGCCCCACTCGGCCCGCTGCTCGGTGTCGCGGCGGGACGCGCGCCGTAGGAAGCTCATTCGTCACCCAATACGTAGCCGACCGTCATGAACGTCAATCCCAACCAGATCAGGGCCAGCCACGGGGTAATGAACCAGGACGCGACCGCTACGGCGATCCATCCCACGATTTCGCAGGCGTTCGAGAGCGTTTCGCGCATCAAACTGCTCTCTTTCACCAGACGCTTGACGCCACATCGACGACCATTCCGTCGACCGTGAACGCACCCACCGACGCCGCCACCAACAGGCAGATGTCTTTCAGGGACGACTTCCGGGCCCACGCCCACGCGTCGCCCGTCTCGCGTTTCACCGCCGCCTGTACCGCCGCGTCAAGGTCGTCGTCGGTGCGGACTTTCAGTTCGTTCGCGACGACCAGGTCGTAGAAACGTCCCGCAGCTCTCGCTTCATCACGCGGACCCACCTGCTCGACCCGGAGACCAGCCCGTTCCAGTTCCGGAACGAACGCTCCACCCGGACCCGAAGCGGCAACGACGACAGGAACCCTTCGATCCGCGGCGAGATCCACCAGCCGGCGGACCAGCCAATCGACGCCAGGCCGATAATCGACCACTTCGACAGTCGGCCCTTTCCCGACCGCGACAATCCCCGCGCTGGTTCTCTCAGGGTTGACGTCGAACGCGAAGACCTGCGGCACAACATCGAGGTCCGCCTGACGTACAAGATCCCAACAGCCTGCCGGGATCACCGACTCTTCCGCCGCGGTCGGAATGTTCAAGAACGCCCGCCGGAACTCCCCAATCGGGAGCGTGTCATATGCGTGGCGGATCGCCTGCTCCGGCTGGGTATGACCAAGGGCAGGCATACACGCGCGCCACACGTCCGGAGATTCCGGGTCGGCGTCGATCTCGGCGGACCACTCGAAATACGCGATCCCGTCCTGCTTGCCCGAAGAGGCAGCATGCCGACCGGTCGCGACCTTCGCGTTCCAGGCGATGCTCTTCGGTGTGCCCATCGTCGAACAGACCAGCATCTGCGCGAACGGCCGGGTGAGCATCGCGGGCAACATGGCCTGCGCCCTACGGTCATCCGAGTCAGCGAACAACTCGTCGACAACCGCGAGGTCGAGGGTCTTGCCGTGGCCGGCGTCCTCACCCGACGCTTGAATCGCGATCTTCGACCCGTTCTTGAACGACACCGACTCGTAGCCGTTCGCCCGAGTGAACCGTGCCACCCCAAGCTGCTGCTTGTGCCGCTCCAACAGGGGGACCTGATCGTCCAACAGCTTTGTGCGGGCGTCCATCCCGGTCTGTGCCGTGTAGACGATCCGCTGGGGGGCGTCGAGCATCTGCGCCCAACCAATCGCCCGCTGAATCTCCCACGCCAACAACATGACCGTTTTGCCGGACTGGCGAGGCGTCGAGAAGATCACTTCCCGGTAGACCGGTTTCCCGTCGTCATCAACCTCGAGGCCCACATCCGCGACGAGCTGCTGCCACGGCATCAACGGCAGGCCGAGGGCTTTCGCTGCGGCGGCGACCGCAGGCCCGTACGTCTTACGGTCCGGGTTCCGTTGGGTAGCGAACCGGGGGACACACCCGCCAGGGTCGGCGGTAGCAACGAGGGTCTTCATGTTGTCTCACCCTCGGTGTATCGTCGAACCTGTACGCCCCCGGAACGCCTCTCCCGCCTCGCCGGTGATGCGACCGGGGGCAGACCTTTGTCAGTCCGCGGTCGCCAAGTCCTTTGCGAGTTCGGCCTGCCCGTCACCCTCCGACACCGCCACCGACCTGAGCGCCAGGAGCGTCTGCCGCAACTGCAACGCCAGAGACGGGACCACCTTCTCGTCCGACGACTCATCCAACGCGGACGCAAGCGTCCGGGCCAACGCCACCAGATCCGGGGCCTCCTGGGCAGCAGTCGGATGATCCGCCAACCACACCGTCAAAGCGTCAGCGTTCATCGGGGAAGAAGCGTCGAGCTCACCGCAGGGAGCCGCTCGCCCTGGTACCAGTGCGCGTCCGGGGCGTACACCCACCATCCAGGCTGGAAGTCGTCGCGCGCCCACAGGTTGCCCGCAGCGTCAGCGCGCGGCGGCTCATGCGGGAAGAAGATCGGCGGTCCACTCACCATTGCCTCCGGTTCGCCGGCCGACGATCAGCCCGCCGCGCCCACTCCCGCCGCTGATTCTCTTTCCGCGTATTACACACCGTACAGATCGCCTGCAGATTCCCGAGCTCAAACATCGGCCCGCCATCCACCACCGCAACGATGTGATCCACCGCCTCCGCATACTTCCCACACAACCGGCACCGGTACCCGTCCCGCTCGAGCACCTGCCGGCGCACAATCTTCCACGGATGCGGATACGAACCCTTGCCCTTGTGCTCCGGAACCCTCATTCCCCACCGCGCTCCCAGAACCGCCGGTTTCGTGGCCCCACGCTCCACCCGAATCCAGCCGCCCCGCCCGACCCGAGGGACAAACCGGACTGACAAAAAGTAGACACCGAAAAACCCAACGTTTGCAGGGGTTTCAGACCGGGGAGGGATTTCCTGA
>OFQY01000065.1_pt1 | contig 43243 bp, 77 predicted proteins | sample 1542991 | NCBI WGS metagenome assembly OFQY01 (sample SAMN07774224, study PRJEB24372) | wastewater metagenome | isolation source: Exp Tend VB 10WW | collected 2016-02 | reverse complement strand
GTAGCCGGAGCCGTAGCCGGAGCCGTAGCCGTAGCCGTAGCCGTAGCCGTAGCCGGAGCCGTAAAGGCTCGCCAGCTTCGCCGGCTCGCCTCGGAGGATTTCTACTTGGCCCACGGCGCCGCCTCCCAAGCTGCGGTCGCTTCCGGCGTACACTTGATGACGCTGGTGATCTTGCGAACTTCGATATCGGCGGCGGGGCCTACCTTCGACTGCTTGTCAGGACCTGTAGCGGCAAGGCCTATGAAGCCGCGCACGCCATGAGACCAGTATATGCAATTACGCGCTGCCCGCAGGTGGATCACATCGCCGCTTGTGTCGCTGGCATAGCCGAAGAATACGCCGCGATGCTCAGTCGTCACGACAACCGGGATTTCTTCGGCCGCCTTCTTGGCTCGGTTGGGATGGTTAATCATCGTTCCTTCTCCTGCCCCTGAATCCCCGAGGCGCGGGATTACTCGATCCGGCTTCATGAGCGCGAGCGTGCGGCGCGCAATATGCCGTCCGCTATTTCGTCGTCACCCGTCGCAGAGTGCAGCGCCAGGGCAAGTCCAAACGGGTCAATGTTCTTCGATGCCCACCAAACCAGTTCGTTGCCGGCCGCGTGCTGTTCGTCGTGGTGCTCTCTGCAAAGCGGAACCGTCCATTTGTCTGATGCCTTCTCTGCCCCTCCGGTCTCTCGTTTTCCATAGACTGCATTGGCCGACCGGATATGGGCCGGATCAGGGTTTGGTTTTCCGCAAATGCAGCAGTGCAAAGTGCGGATGAATTTCAGGTGTTGAACGTCCTCAACACGGGGGCGCTTCTGTTTGGTGGAAGCGATTGAAAAGGCCGTCACTGGCCGAAGGATGCGCTGTCCGGTCATGCGTGCTCCATGACTTTCCATGCCTGATATTGCGTATCGAGCTGATGCCAGATCACGCGAGCGGCTTGTTTTGTGCCAAGCTCAACGCGGGAGTGAACGCCGCAGATCAATCGGACGCATTCCGCGGCATCGGTTGCCTCTGCCCAATCGTCGGGTCGGCACTCTTTCAGGAACGCAACGAAGGATGGTTCGCCGCAGCGCATTCCCGCCTGCTGTTGAGGCTGCAAATCGTTCCAGTCTCGCTTCGTCCCGGCCCGTGGCTTGTCAGAAACAGGCCGGGACGTTGCGGGGTCATTCGTGGCAGGCGTTGATTTCTCCTTTTCGGTTGGAGGAATCGGGCGTTCGTCATCGCCGATCTGCACAAGCGCGGCCATCCAGCGCGAGCCGATATGAGACGTTTGCAGAGCGGCGGGAATATCGTTCGGGTGGACGACGAAGCTAATCACAATGCCGTCTTTGGACTGGCGAAGTGCATACTTCACTAGCTCGCAGGGAAGGGCGTTCGTGATAGCTTCGTCGGCGATTGTCATGGCTAACCTCAGAACGGAATATCGTCGTTCATGTCGTCATTGCGTGCGGGTGCTTCGCGGCGCGGCGGCGGCTCAGGGCGATCATCGTATCCATCGGCCTCGGCCATCTCGCGACGCGGGGCGGCTTGACGCACTGGCGCGTTGCGAGGCGGGGCGCGCATCCGGATCGCCGGAACGCTTTTGCCCTGGAAATCGACCATCGCTTCCACGAGGGTGATTTCCTTGCCGTACCAATCTTCGGTTTCGCCGCCGTAGATCGATGCGATGTTGTTCGCATTGGTCTTGTTGAGGACGACGCCCTTTTCCTTGCCTTGAAAGTAGAGAATGAGCTTCATGTCATCGCCGATCTTCTCCTGCTCAACGCGCCCCATTTTCACAGTGACGTTGCGGCCTTGAAGATCAGATGCCTTGAGGTATTTCGACGGGAATGCGGAATCGATATGCATGTTGTGTTCCTTGTGAGTTGAGTTAGAGCTTGCGTTCGGTCGTGGCTGTAACACCGTCAGGCAATCGACCATTTGCCTTGCGGTACGCGCGGGCTTCCGTCAGGATCGCTTCGCGTATTCGGTCAGTCGTCCCCATGACGACGATGGCTTTGAGCGCATCGTCCACTTGCAGGGTCTCGGCTGTTCTGAGTGATACGGCGCTGGCAAAGCCGCCGCCGATCTTCACCTTGGCGTCGCGTTCGGCGCGATCGGCGAAGCGCGATTGGCGTTCAAAGGTTGAGAAAGCGGCATCTGCTTCCTGGGTAACGGCCGCGACATCTACGCCAACTTCACCGGCAGCAGCATTATCTAAGGCTTCTCGTTCTCGCGCCTCGGCTTCACGGGCTTGGCGTTCTGCTTCTTCCTGTAGACGACGGGCTTCCGCTGCTGCGGCGAGCCGCTTCTGTTCTTCGACGCGGAGATAATCAGTGACGCGCTGCTTGAGCTCGTTGAAAACCTTATTGAACGTGCCGGGCTTTTTCGGGTCTGTGTTGTGGACCGCCTTATATTCGGCGTTGATCTTGGCTACTTCCTCATTGAGAGGTCGCACCTTGCCATCGCGCTCGGCTTCGAGTTCGTCCATCGCGGCTTTGGCGCGGTCGATGAGCGGTTTTGCGGAGCGAGCTTCTTCTTCGGTCTGGATAACCGGATGATCGGCCATCCATGCGGAAAGTGTCTGCATGATGCTTTCGGCCATCTCGATAGGGCCGGGCGGATTGTTGTCGCCGATGGCGCGCGGCTTCGGCTCAACCGGCGGGAAGTAGCGCTCACGTTCGCCGTAAAATTCTGAAACTTTCATCGGAGCTCCAAACATTTTTTGATGACTGCGAGGTCGGCTTCAAATTGGTCGATGCTCTTTGCGAACAACATCATTCTCTCGTTCGCTGTCAGGGGATCGGCGCCAGCGTTGCGTTCTGCCGCGTAGTAAGCGGCGAGAGCTTCTTCGCGGGTTGGGAGGGCTGTGCGGCCTGTGGGGTTGTTCATAGGATTATCCCTATAAAAAACATCATGCTTATCCGGTTGACACATACAAACCCCCGTGCTAGTGTTGGGTCATCGAAACAAGGAGAACGCAGATGACCTATCAAGTTGCCACCTCAGAAGCCGGGAACCTCTTCGTAGTCCTAGTAGTCGCGGGTCGGATCGTTCGTGTCGTTCGCAAGTGCGAAGATAAGGCCGATGCTGCCCAGCTTCTCCTCGACCTATCCGGATGGAGGTTCTGATGCTGATCGCAGTTAATAGGGAATTGTCTGAAATTATGCCTGACGAATTGGAACTCGCCGGAATTATCCATGACGCCGCTGACGGTGGGACCAGGGAAGAATATTGCTCTTGGACGATGGCCAACCGCGCCGCGAGCGACGTAAATACGAGATTGCGCACGGTAAAATCTAAATCTTACAGCGATATCAGCACGCTTCTTGAGTGGGTCGCAAACGAAGCTGCACGAGGTCTTGACGAGGGTGACTGTCGAGATGCCCTGACGGCCATCAAGTGGAAAATTAAGGACACCATAGCCCGTGAGGGCACGAAAACCCTCGCAACTGGCTCTTAAGGGTACAAAATGCCCTCGCACGCCGACGTGCTGCAATGGGAACATCTGCCGTTCCCCAAATCTCTCAGAGATTTCCAGCGGTTGTTCAAGGACGATGCCGCGTGCGCCAGATACCTGGAAGGCGCGAAATGGCCCAAGGGTTTCGTTTGCCCGCATTGCGACGCCAAGGGTGAGCCGTTCCGCATGGCGACCCGTACCAGCGTGTTGACGTGCCGCGCCTGCCGCAAGCAAACGTCCCTGACGGTCGATACCGTGATGCAGCGCACCCACACGCCGCTGACGGTCTGGTTTTGGGCGGCCTATCTCGTTTCGAGCATGACACCCGGCATGTCCGCCGTGCAGTTCCAGCGCCAACTTGGCCTTACCCGGTATGAAACCGCGTTCCAAATCCTGCACAAGCTGCGGGCTGGCATGGTCCGCCAAGGCCGCGACCGGATCGGCGGCAACCTTGGGCGCGGCGATCACGTCGAAGTGGACGAAACCTGGATTGGCGGCGTGGTGCGCGGCGAAGGCAGCGGCCCCAAGGCCGATGATGCCGTTCTGGTTTCCGCCGCCGTCGAAGTCCGCACCCGCCCCGCTAAGAAGGGCGACAAGCCCATGCGGCGCGGCGGGCGCTACGCTGGCCGCTTGCGGCTGGAAATCGTCCCCAACCGCTCCGCTAAGGCGCTGGTCGGCTTTGTAGAAAAGGCGGTTGAGCCGGGCGCGATTGTCATCACTGACGCGGCTCCCGCCTACAACAAGCTTGGCATGTCGGGATATGCCCATCTGCCAGTGGTTGAGGCGGCCAACCCGGAAGTTGCCGAGGAATACCTGCCCATCGTTCACCTTGTTTTTTCTAACCTGAAAAGCTGGTTGCAGGGCACGCACCACGGGCGGGTCGAACCGCAACACCTGCAAGCCTATCTCAATGAGTTCACGTTCCGCTTTAACCGGCGGTTCTATCCGTTCAACGCCTTCCGCTCGTTGCTCGGCATCGGGACCAACGGTGAAGGCCCGACCTATGCCGGGATTTACGAGGGAACTTGGAAGCATCCGACGATGGAAACCCATCATGACTAATCAACCTTTGGGGGATGTATGTTCAAACCGGATAAGCATGAAAAACATTCCAAGAAACGCGATGATGAGGGAGAGAATGAAATCGGTCATTCCGCGCACTCCTGCGCCTGACGAATGCCGCCGTCGTTGTCCTGATCTTCGATCTGGTCGATCAGGTCATCAATGGCTTCCTGTTCGGTCTTGCCGTAGCCAACGGGAGACTTTGACCACCAACCCTCGCTGTCGCTTTCGGCTTCGTAGTTGTCGGCGTCGATTGCGTGCCAATGGTTGTCGGGCTGAAGTTCGACGGAAATCTTGATGCTTCCGATTTGGTGAGTTGCCATCACGCTTCCTCCCGTTCCCGAAGCATCTGCTCCGCCGCGTCGATCAGCTCGCCCGTCACGTCCTCAACGAGCAGCCCGTCAACGTGATGGATGAAAACGATGCGTTGATACTCGCCCGATGCGATGCGCGAGATGACTTCGCGGCGCGTAATTTCGGGCTGGACAACCGCTTCGAGACCGCGCTTGCCATAATCGACCATCACGACGTAGTAGGAGTGGTTGGTAATGTGCTTGCCCCTCGATTTGATGGCCGTATCTAGCCACATAACGTTAGGACTGTCAACTGCGATAGCCACAAAAAGTTAGTTCGGGGCAAAATAATTTAGACCGATAGCGGAATCAGCGGTTTAATGGGGACAATGGCCAGCCGGGATCGCGGCCGGACCCGTTCGGTTATCTATCTGCGGAGCGCGCGGATCATCCGCATGGCGCTTTCAATGACTTCCGGCGATTGGCCGCGCAGGAGTTGGTTCGGCGATGGCTGGTCGGGGTGGTGAAACAAATCTTCCGCTTCCAGACCACCCCCTAAAGCCTCAGCGATGGCCTGCAGGGTGCCCGTCGTCATGGTAGTCGCTTGGCGCTCCCACCGGGAAACGGTCATTCCTGTGGTCTCTAAACGCGCGGCAAGCTGTTCCTGGGTCAGGCCCCGCGCATCACGGTGCTCGGCCAGATAGATTTTACGCGGTCGTCTAGGTCCGATTTTTGCGGGCATCGCGGTCTCACACTACTAACGTATTGTGATTACGTCATTATTCCCACCGCGTTAGAAACCCTTGACAGGCGCTAACGTTTTGTGGCTATATGACGCCGCAATGGAAAAGCATCCACTCAAGGCCTGGCGTGACGATCATGGGCTTTCGCAAGAAGCCGCTGCCGAAAAACTGCACGTCAAGCCAATGACTATTTCCCGCTGGGAGCGGGGCAGTCACCTACCGAACAAGAAGCATTGGCCGAAAATCGAGGAAGCGACGGGAATCGCCCCTTCGGTTTTGGTGGATCATGTGAAGATTGCAGAGGCCGCTCAATGACTCCGAGCGGCGATCATCACAATGGGCGGCAGCGGCAATTCCCGCGCGGCCTCCAATGCATTCTGGATGACCTTGCTGAGATTGGCCGCCGGCATTGCGATCCGCACCACGACGGTATTGACGCCCTTGATGGTTCGATAGCCCGCGCAACTGAGCAGCCCGGAGGGGCTGATTTCGTAATCGTCGAAGCAGTCCACGACGATTTCTTGAACACAGAACGGCTCCTGCAGCACTTCCTTTGGCATGGTTGTCCCCCCGCACGAGGCACCCGCACTTCACGGCGGGCGAGGGGGCAACGTAATACCAATGCCGAATACCTGACAAATGGAATCCTATCGCATCCGGAAAAGTACCTAACGGATGATGATGTTCCGAACGTGAATCTTGATGGGTGTTATCCATGACGCCCATCCTTCCCAACCCCTTTGAAACCGTCGCGCGGGAATTAACCGATCTTCCTTCCGTGACGCTGGCCGCGGCAAATGGCCGGAACCAATCTGCCGCGGTCGTCAATTCCGATGCGCCCGCTTCCTCTCCGGGCGTTGCGCTGGTCGCTGCTGTTAGCTCCTCGGCGGCCGGCGCAGAATTTCCGCCGATACCGGACTTTCTCAAGAGGGCATCATGAGGCATTTCGGCAATCCAATGGGAGGGACCGCCCGCCTCGGGGGCATGAGCGCGGACAGTCCCTCGCGCGGCGATACGCTGCCGCTACTTCCTGCGAACTCGATCAATTCCGGCCGCGCGCCGCTCGAAAGCGGAGATGTCGCGGACACGTTGCGAGACCAAATCTCGCTTAGCTTTTTCCTTTTGTTCCTCTGTGGCATCGCCGTTGTCGGTGGTGCGCTCGGCGCCGTCATCGCGGCGTTTCTTGGATAGGTACTGAACGACGTTCCGCGTTGCAGCGCAGAGCGTCACAAAGGGTAATCGATCGTTGTCCTGCCTCATGATGTGAGTTCACACCATGAGGAATCCAAATGTGGGAAAGTTCTTCCGGAAAGAGTTCCGTGCGTAAAGAGATTGCAACAGTGGCTGGTCCCAGGGATTGGGGCGATACCCGCGAAAGCTGGCTCGCCCGCGTTCCCCGCCGCGTTTCAACCGTCACGTTTCGAACCGTGAAAGCTCTTTGGTATGGCGAGATTGATAATCCGATGCATTGGGCCGCTCGCGACATCAGGCGAGAGGCAGAGCGCATCAAGGCCCGAGACGAGGCGACCGCCCTTGCGGTTCAGTACCAAGCCATTGCCGGAGGAATGCGTGCCCAGGATCAGGATTTTTATCGCGCGGAAATTGATCGCCTTGAGTGCGCTATTCGCGCGCTTCGCGGTCAGGATCGCGCCTGAAATCACTCAGTAGCGTAGGAGAGCATCACATGGAACTGACAAGGGCAGAGCGCAGAGAGCGGGTGAAGAACTTCCACGCACACATTGCGCGGAAGGCGGCAGAGCTTCAGGCAGAAGCCTATCCGGCCGAGACAGACCCGCCAGGACCGCAGCTTGCTCCCATCGCCAATGTCGTGATTGCAGACGCGGCGGAAATTGCTTTTCTGGATTTGCGGATCACCGTCGATAAAATCCAGCGCATTGTTTGCAAAGAGTTCGGCATTTCGCGTTCCGAAATATGCTCAGGGCGCCGACATTCCAAGGTGGTTCGCCCCCGTCACATTGCGATGTACCTCTCCAAACATATGACCGATCGAAGCCTTCCGCAGATCGGTCGAATGTTCGGCAACAGAGACCACACGACCATTCTCCATGCCATTCGGAAAATCGAGCAGTGCATGGAAGCTGATGCCGACCTTGCGGCAATCGTCATGGCCCTTGAGCAGCGGATTTCGGAGAGCCTGTGACCATCTTTGAAACCATCAAGCGCCTTCAACGCATCCCACGGCCGCATCGCGTCGCGCATTTGCGGGCGCTGGTGAGGCTGGAACGTCCGCGCTCACAGCGCCGCGCTGAATTGATGGCCGCGCTTTGCAAGGAAATGCTTTCGCAGCTCCGCAAGGAGAACAGGGCCGCATGAATCGGACTGAAATGGTGAACGAATGATTCCCTTCGCTCTCAAATTCGTCCGTGAGGACAAGATAGCCGAACACCTATCCTTGGGCTGGATGGGAGCAAAGCCGAATGCCGCGCATCATCATTTGGAATACGGCATCGAGATGAAGTGGATCTGCCGCTGCCCTGTTCCGGGCGGGTTTGGAGTACCCACCGCGTTCAACGAAGCATCACAGGAGAGCGCGCATGAGCGAAGCAGGGCCGGGGCATAACGGACAGTTGAAATCCATCGTTGAACGCATCGAGCGTCTAGGCGAGGAAATCAAGGGGCTGCGTGAGGATCAGAGAGAAATCTATTCGGAGGCCAAGGGCGTCGGATTCGATGTTAAGGTGCTCCGCAAGGTCATTGCGATCCGCAAGCAGGATGCGAGCGCCCGTGCGGAACAAGCCGCCATCATGGAAACCTATTTAGCGGCGCTTGGGATGGAGCCATGAGCAGGCGCGCCTGGATGCCCTTATACGTCGGCGATTATCTGGGCGATACGGGCCACCTGACGACATCACAGCACGGGGCCTATCTCTTGCTGATGATGCACTATTGGCGCAAGGGCGGCCTTCCTGACGAGGATGAGCAGTTATCTGCGATCACAAAGCTCCCGCTCAATATCTGGAAAACCTACCGCGGCACGATTCAGGCGTTCTTCTACGATGGCTGGTGCCACAAGCGGATAGATGCTGAGCTTGCCACAATGGAGGTTCGGCATCGCAAGCGCGCCGCGGCTGGTTCAAAGGGTGGAACCCAAGCCGCCATCAACCGATGGAAGAACGAAGCCGTCGCCAATAGTAGATCAATACCGCAGCAAAGCTATAGCAATGCTACAGCAATGCATAACCACTCACACTCACCAAGTAAGAAAGAAGAAAGGGCCTCGCAATTAAGCGCAAGCCCGCAGCTTCTTGCGTCCCTGACGAAGAAGGCGGTCCAATGACCCGCGACCCCTCAGACGGCAGCGTTCGGGAAAAGCCGGTCATTGAAACCGGAACGTCGGGTTTGCAAACCGACAAGCTGAAAGCCGACGAGATTGCCAGGCTGCAGCGATCGCGTGAGTGGCTAACGAAATATCGAACCAACCCGGAGGCCGTCACGCGGCAGATGGGCGATCAAAACGACACGGGGGAAGCATGAGCTGGTATATCGCGATCACAAACCCGAACTGCCACCGCAGGGCAGAGCGGGGGCTTGCCGAGCATGGCTTTCGGTCCTTTTGGCCGAAGATGCGAAAATGGTGCTCGCACGCCAGGACCAAGATCCCGAAGGAATATCCCATCCTTGGGCGCTATCTTTTCGTGGAAGTCCCGAACGGGGATTTCTGGACCGTGCGGAACGTCAATGGGATTGAGGCGCTGCTGACGGGCGACGACCGCGCGCCGGCCAAGGTGCCGGAGGATATCGTTTACCGCTTCCGTGATCGCTACATGCGCGGGGAGTGGGATTTCGTGACCAGCGAGACAGGCGAGTTCCTGGACCACAAAACGGGGGAAATGGTCGTTCGAAAAAACCCCATTCCGGCCGGCGCCCGCGTCAGGATCATGGAAGGCGAGTTCGCGGACATGCTCGCTGTGGTGCGGTCGAGGAGCCGCGGCAAGCTTCAATTCCTGGCCAGCGGGAAATTCTACACAACCAACGAAAGCAACGTGAGGGCGGCATGACGCGCTTTGACGATGCCACGCTTGAGGCCGCGGCTCAATTGCTGGAAAGCATTGCGGGCAACAGCATCTATCGATCGGCGTGGCGCGCGGGCGCAAAGAGGATTCGTGCATTGAAGAATTTAAAGGATGAAACGAAAGATTTAAAAGACAGCAAACCACAAATCAGTTCCACATGAGCGCGGCCGGTCACGGAGCGCCCCTCCATGTGAGCAACGCGCGCACCCGCCGGGTGGCTTGTGTCTTTTTGTGTTCCGGCGGCCTCAAGCAAACCGATGCGCTACACCACCCCCGAGCCGGCCAATTATGTGCCGAGAGCGCCGACATGCTGAGTGCCGCCGGAAACTCAGTCCCCAACCTTCTTCGTTGCCGAGCCGTGCAAACGCGGTCATGTTGTCCAACAGTATGTAGCCAACAGAAAATGCGTTGAGTGCCAGCGGCTAGAAACGCGAGATCGCTACTGGAAAAATCCAGAGGTGATGCGTCAAAGAGCGAAAGAATACGCCAAAGTTCCTGAAAACCGAGCAAAGATATCGGCGTATTCAAGGAAATACAAAAAGGAAAAGCCGACTAGTTTCTTCGTAAACCGCCGTCGGGAGCAAGATGCGGGCCGGCCGCGGCCAAACGTTTGTGATATTTGCTCGAAACCAAACCAGATAAAGAAGCCGATCTATTGGGATCATTGCCACGACACCGGCAAGTTCCGCGGTTGGCTTTGTCATCGCTGTAACACGATCTTGGGCAAGGTTGATGATAGCCCGGAAATGCTCAGGAAGATGGCTGACTATTTAGAGCGATCGAGCCACAAATGAGCAGGGGCAGGAAGCCCGGCTTTGTCATGTCGGACGAGCATCGGGTTAAAATTCAAAACAGCAACATTCTCAATGCCCTTATTGAGCACACAGAGGGCAGGCGAGAGATGAGTTCAACGCAGGTTTCTGCGGGCCTTGGGTTGCTCCGAAAGGTAATGCCCGACCTTAGTTCGACTGAGGCAGCGGTTGAGCATTCCGGCGGGTTGGAAGTAAGGGCGAGCAAAGAACAACGTGACGCAGCAGTCAGCGCAGCGCTCAGAGCCAATACTGACGGCTGAAGATTACGCGTTCTCGCGCTTGATCTCTTATGCGGCCTACCAATGGCCGGGCTATCGGGACGCTCCGCACCATCGATTGATTGCAAGGAAGCTGGAAGCGGTTGAGCGGGGCGAGATAACCCGGCTCATGATTACGATGCCGCCGCGGCACGGTAAATCTATGCTGGCGAGCGAGTTCTTTCCGGCATGGTATCTGGGACGCAACTCTGACCATTCCGTGGTCATGGCGACTTACGCGCAGGATCTTGCCGACGACTTCGGCCGGAAGGTCAAGAATCAGATCGAGGATGCGGCATTCGGCGACATCTTCACGGGCGTTGGGCTCGCTGACGACAGCAAGAGCGTTAAGCGATTTCACATTGAAGAAAACGACGAAATCATTGAGGGCGGCTTTGAGCATTCGCTGAAACAGCGTGGCTCATTCTACGCCGTTGGCGTGGGCGGCCCACTAACTGGCCGCGGCGCGCATCTTCTCTTGATTGATGATCCCGTAAAAAACCGCGAGGATGCGGATTCGGAGATCATTCGGAAGAAAACCAAGGACTGGTACACATCGACGGCATACACCCGGCTGATGCCTGGCGGGCGCGTGGTGATTATCCAGACCAGGTGGCACGAAGAGGACTTGAGCGGCTGGCTATTGGCCGAACATAAGCACGAAGGCTGGGAAGTTCTTAATCTTCCGGCGATCGATAAGGACGGCAGGGCACTCTGGCCCGAACAATATGACGTAACGGCGCTAAATCGGATTAAGCTAGCAATCGGTGCGCGCGATTGGTCAGCTCTATATCAACAAGAACCAACACCCGAAGAGGGAAATTATTTCAGGGCCAATTGGTTGCGGCCCTACGATAAGGCGCCAGCTCTCGACACCATGCGGGTCTATGGCGGGTCTGATTACGCTGTCACCGCTGACGGGGGGGATTGGACCGTGCACGCCGTTGTCGGGATCGACCCCGAAGGACGAATGTACCTGCTCGACCTCTGGCGAAAGCAGGCCGCTTCCGACGTATGGGTCGAGGCCTTCTGCGATTTAGTAAGGCAATGGAAGCCGCTCGGTTGGGCGGAAGAAAACGGACAGATCAAATCTGGCGTTGGGCCATTCCTGGAAAAGCGACAGCGTGAACGCAAGGCATATGTCGCAAGAGAACAGTTCCCGACTCGCGGTGATAAGGCAGTTCGAGCGCAGTCTATCCGAGGCAGGATGGCGCTTGAAGGACTGTACGTCCCCCACAACGCCACATGGTTTCCGGACTTACGAAGCGAACTTCTCAGCTTCCCCGCAGGAAAGCATGACGATCAGGTTGATGCCCTTGGCCTCGTCGGTCAACTCTTAGACAAGATGTCGCTCGGCCGCGGGCCGGCAAAGCCAGAAGTGCCCAAGAATATCACCGGCTACAAACGCGCCGAAAGCGGCAACACAGACAGTTTCAAGGCATATTGATGCAGCCAGCCCTTCAGCCGTCCGAAGTAACGTCAGGCGATAAGTCGCCCGTGACGGCGGACGACTCCACGCAATATCTCTCGGTCGAGAAGCTCAAAAAGCAGTATTACGATTACCTAGGCGCTAAGACTTCCGAGATCGAAGAGGCGCGGCAGTCCCGGCACTATTACCACGGCGACCAGTGGACCGAGGCGGAAATAGCCGTCCTGCAGCGCCGCAAGCAGCCGGTTGTCACCTCGAACCGCATCGAGCGCAAGATCAACGCGGTCGTTGGCATTGTTGAAAAGCTGCGCCAAGACCCGAAGGCATATGCCCGCACCCCGCAGCATGAGCAGGGCGCCGATGTCGCAACCGCGGTCATGCGGTATTGCCTTGATGTCAACGACTGGAAAAGCAAGTCCACCCGCAACGCCAGGCTTGGCGCGATCGATGGCTTGGCGGGTGTTGAATTCGATCTGGAGCGCGGCGATCAGGGCGACCCCGATCTGGGCATCCATATTGTCTATGCCGACACGTTCTTCTATGACCCGCGGTCCTTTGACGAGGGCTTTACTGACGCCCGCTACATGGGCATTGCAAAATGGATCGACGTTGACCAGGCCAAGGAGCTAATCCCGAGCAAGGCCACCGAGATTGACGACCTGATGGAAGAGGGGTCCGATATCACCTCGTCCGCCGATCAGGACCGCGAGCGGGTATGGGTCAATACTTCGCTCAAGCGCCTTCGGTTGGTCGATCACTGGTATATTCACAAGGGGCAATGGTGCTGGACGCTCTACATCGGCAGCGTTGTCATGATGCAGGGCATGTCCCCATTTCATGACGAGAAGGGCAAGACCTTCCCGCGGTTCCTGATGTTCTCGGCGAACGTGGATCACGACGGCGACCGCTACGGCTTCATTCGGAACCTGAAGTCGGCACAGGACGAGATCAACCATCGCCGCTCCAAGGCGCTGCATTTGCTCAACAGCCGACGCGTGATTTCGGAGAAGGGCGCGGTTGACGACATTGAGATCGCCCGAAAGGAATGGGCGAAACCTGACGGTTGGGTGGAGACAAACCCAGGCCTGAAGATGGAACCGGACGACGCGGCGTCAAAGGCTGACTTCCGGGGTCAGTTGGAAATGCTCCAAGAGGCCAAGGGCGAGATTGAGAATTTCGGGCCTAACCCGGCTTTGATCGGGCAGGGGCTTGAGGACTCGTCAGGCCGGGCCATTGCATTGCTTCAGCAGGCCGGCATGGCCGAACTCGGGCCATATCTGTCGGCATATAAGAACTGGAAAATCCGCGTTTATCGCTGCATCTGGAACATCATCACCGAGCACTGGAAATCCGAGCGATGGATCAGGGTCACGGACGATGAGCAGGTCGCGCAGTTCTTCCAGATCAATAAGCTTGACGTGGATCAGTACGGCCGACCGGCCATCGTCAACGCGATAGGCTCGATGGATGTGGACTTCATCATTGATGAGGGTCCGGACAGCGTGAATATGCAGGCCGATGCCGCGTCTACCTTGCAGGCGCTTGGGCCGCAGTTCGCGCAGCAGTTCCCGGAGATCGCCATTGAATTGAGCCCGATGGAAAGCCGGGTCAAGTCGAAGATGCTGAAGAAGATACAGGCGGCCCAGCAGGCGCCGCCCAAGCCCGACCCGAAGGTGCTGGCGATGCAGGCGCAGGCCCAGCTTGCACAACAGACGGCCGCGCAAGAGGCGCAACGCAAGCAGGCAGAGTTTGCCGCCGAACAGGAGCGGCAGGCCCAGCAGGCCGCATTCCAGCGCCAGCAGGCACAGGAACAAATGGCCTTCGACTGGCATTTGAAGGAACAGGAGACCGCGGCCGAGATCGAGCGCGAGAGGCGCAAGGCGGCATCCCAAATTGAAGTTGAGCGCATGAAGGCAGCGGCGGGAATTGTTGCCAATCGCGAGAAGGCCGAAGCCGACATAGAGATTGCGCGGGCAAAGGCCGCAGCGCAGCCAAAGACGGAAGCGGCCTGATGCACGTCAGGGCTCCGGCCCTGCGCACGGCCGACGAAATGACCCTGCTACGGCAGCGGATGAAATTACAGGACAGCCTGCCGCCGGAGTTGCGAGGGCTTGTCTACGAATTCGGGCAAATGAGGGTGTTCCAGCTTCTAGAGGACGGCGTGACCGACCCGGAAGATATGGCCGCTTTGCTCTGCTGAGATCGCACGAACCGGCGACATAGGTTCACCGCACGCTTTGAGCGACATCAAGGCAAACGTGATCGCACGAAACGCGAAAGGGTGAGTTATGCCAACAGAAGCCGTAGATGTAGGAGTGAGCGACCAGGACTTGTTCGACCAGGCCAATGCGGACGAAGCGCCGGCTGATGAAGCCGTTGTCGAAGCCCCGGAGGCCGAACCGGAACAAGCCGAACAACCCCGCGACGAACAGGGCCGCTTTGCTGCTCAGGTAGCCGAACAGCCCGAAAACCCCGTTGCTGCCAACCCGCCACCGGCCCCGGCCGCGGACGACAACGCAGCGATGGTTCCGTCATGGCGTGTTCGCGAGATCAACGAGGAAAAGCGGGCGACGGCCGATAGGCTCGCCGCGGCTGAGGCGGAATTGGCGCAGTTGCGCCAAGCACCGCTCCAACAGCCAACCGCACCGGCCCCGCAGGCTGAGAAGCCAGCAAGGCCCGATCCCCTGCTTGATCCCGATGGTTATGCCGCGGCCATCCGTGAGGAAATCCGACAGGAACAGCTCTCGGACAGGCGAGAAGAAAGCCTGCATCGCGCTCACAAGACCTACAAGACAGAGTTTGAAGAGGCTTACGCGGCTGCGCAGAAGCAGGTCGATCCCGTCCTGCGGACCATGATGCACAACTCGCGTGACCCCGGCGAAACCCTGATCCAGTGGCATCGTGAGCAGAAAACCCGTGCTGAAGTCGGCACTGACCCCAACGCATACTTTGACAGGCGCCTCGAAGCGTTCCTCGCTGACCCGGCCAATCAGGCCAAGATGCTGGAACGCATTCGCGGCGGTGTTCAACCCCAACAGCCCGGCACCCCGCGACAAGCGGCCCCGGTCAACCTTCCGCCATCCCTGACCCGAGCGACCAACGCAGCATCGGTGCAAACCGCCGCTGATGACGATCTTTCGGATGACGGGCTCTGGCGACACGCCAACGCTTAAACAGACCGTATCTCTTGACGATCCACCCGCCTAACGGCGGGTTTTTTGTTGGGCGAACGGTGCATCAGAAAGGATAACGGCAATGGCCGTCACCACGATTCAGTCCAACAACAAAGTTGTCAAGTTCACCCAGCAGGTCAACCGCGAGTGGGTTCGCGAAAACCTGTTCGCACCCTACATGGGCGAAAGCATCACCTCGATCATCCGCAAGCGCATGGAGCTGACCTCCGGCGGCGAGCAGATGAACATTCCGCTGGTTGCCCGGCTTGCTGCCACGGCGGTCGGCTCCGGCACCTTGGCCGGCAACGAAGAGTCCGTCGATAACTACGGCATGCGTGTCTGGATCGATTGGGCGCGTAACGCGGTCAAGACCAACAAGGCCGAAAAGCACAAGGACTCCGCGGCCATCTTCGACGTGGCCCGGCCGCTCTTGGGCGATTGGCTGAAGGAACTCAACCGCGACGAGATCATCGACGCCTTCTATGCTCTCCCGAGCGAGTCGGCGCCCGTGGGTCTCGGCAGTGCCGCCGGCCAGCGCGTCAACGGCATCCTGTTCGGCGACGCAACCGCTGCCCAGCGCAATACCTGGGTTTCGGATAACTCGGATCGCGTGGCGTTCGGCAAGCTGAACTCCAACTATAGCGCGACCTTCGCCACGGCGACGGCCACGCTGGACAGCACCGACGACGTGTTCAACGCGGCCAACCTGCGCTTTCTCAAGCGTATTGCCCGCGCTGCGAACCCGAAGATCCGCCCGTTCAAGACCAAGGACGGCAAGGAATACTTCGTTGCGTTCTCGGGGTCGCGCACCTTCCGCGACATGAAGTCCTCGCTGGATTCTCTCAACGGCGCATCCCGCCCGCGTGAGAATGACGGCGTGTCGAAGAACCCGATCTTCCAGGATGGCGACCTGCTTTACGATGGCGTCATCATCCGCGAAGTCCCGGAAATCGACACCCGCGCTCCGACCTTCTACACCACGGCCGGCGCCTCCGGCACGACCCCCGTTCGGCCCGTGTGGCTGTGCGGGCAGTCGGCGATGGCGATGGCCTACGGGCAGATGGCGAAGCCCACGCAGCTCGACAACACCGACTACGGCTTCAACCAGGGCGTTGGCATCGAAGCGGCCTATGGCCTGTCCAAGATGTTCAAGAAAACCACTGGCGGCAAGCTGGTGGAATGGGGCATCGCGACCGGCTTCTACGCCGCTGTTGCCGACGCCTAAGCGGACATGGGGGCGGCTTAACGGCCGCCCCTTTCCATTAACAGGAAAGGATCAAATCCATGTCCACATCGGGCACTGCCCGGAATGACGGTACGCAGAACGTTCATTTCATCGGCAAAGATGTCACTTACGCGACGGTCGGTATCGGCACCACCGATACGGTCAAGGTCGGAACAGTCCCGGCGGGCTCCATGCTCATGCCGGCACAGGTTCGGATCACCACTGCGTTCAACGCCGCTTCGACAAACGTTCTCATTGTCGGGACTTCTTCCGGCAGTGACGCTGATATCGTTGGTGCAAGCGAAGTTCAGGAAGGCTCAACCGGCGTAACGATTGTCGCGACCGGCTGCGCGCTGACCTTCTCAAGCGATACCGCCATTTATGTGAAGTATTCGCAGACCGGAACGGCCGCCACTGCGGGCGCCGCGACGATCATCATCCCGTACATCCCCCCGAATTGGTAAGGAACCAAACCCATGACACTTCTTGTTGTTGACGGTGGGGTGGACGGCTTCGGCTCAGTCACCACCACCGGCTCTGCTATTCTGGCTACCGGAACCACCGTCTTTACGGTGGCCGGCGGCCCGATCCGCATTACCGACCTCGTTTCCTACTGCACCACGGGCGGCGATGCTGCGGCCTCTACGCTTCAGTGGAGCGCGGACGGAACGGTTGGAGCGGCGACGACCTTCACGGGTGCGTCGTCCTCTCTGACCAACTCCATCGCGGGTGCGGTTGTTTACTGCAATTTCACGGCGCTGACGACCGCGCCCGTGATTACGCAGACGGCCGGCGTTGCCCTCGCAGGCCCGACCACATCGACCGGCGGCGGCATCTATGTGCCGGCGGGCATCATCACCATGACCATCGGCGGTGCCGATACCACCACCGGACTCTGGAAGCATTATCTCCGGTGGATTCCCCTCGCTCGTGGCGTGACCGTCACGGCTGCATTCTAAGGAGATCAGCAATGGCAGTCCCAGCACGTAACGACGGCTCGCAGAACATCCACTATCTGCGAAAGAAGATTGTTTACACCGATGGCGTCGCGGCAGTTTCGACGGTTGGGGTGATCCCGACCGGCGCGATTGTTATTCGCGGCGGCGTCGTCATCAAGACCGCCTTCAACGCGGGCTCGACCAACGTCCTCGACATCGGAACGACCTCCGATGACGACGGCTTTGCAACCGACCTCGCGATGGGCACCGTGGGCGTCATCGTGGCCGACGAAATGGCAACGACCGACGACATGGGGCCGGTGACGGCGGATACGACCATCACCTGCACCGTGGCCCTTACCGGAACCGCTCCGACCACCGGCGAGGGTTATGTGTGGCTTGAGTACATGCCGAACGCCTGAGATCAGCGGGGGGTAATACCCCCGCTTTTCATTTGGAGGGTTCATGAGGATTGCGATCTGTACGCCGTCCTATAACGGCACGCCGCATCATCGCCACATGCGATCTCTGGTCGCGACGATGAAGGCGGCCCCGAAAATGGGGGCAACGATCGATCACCACTTCGCGCCAGGCTGTGCGGTTCTCCCCCGTGTTCGCAACAGGCTGGTTTCGTCGGCCTTGGCACTTAACCCGGATTGGGTGGTGTTCATTGACGATGACGTGGCGTGGAAACCGAACGACTTCTTCAAGCTGATGCGACATGGCGTCGATGTTGTGTCGGCAGCGCCCGCAAAACGTCACGCGCGATGGGACGAGGCGCCCGCTGCAGTGTGTGGCTTTGCGGAGGGACCAATTCAGGAGGCCAAGACATTGGCTGGCAGGCTTTGGCTGGCCGACAATCTGGCAACCGGATTTCTTGCGATACGGGCAAGCGTGTTTTCCAAGCTTGAGCCCGTCACGGTTCAATACTTCAGCCAAGGCGATACCAGCGACAAGACCCGCAACTGGTTCTGGTTCGATCTCATCAACGTCAACGGCCGGATGCAGGACGAGGGCGAGGACTACAATTTCTGCCGCAAGTTCCGTGAAGTCGGCGGGGAATGCTGGGTCGATCCGGATATTCGCGTTGAGCATTACGAGGGCGCTGTCTGTCACGACTACTGCCTGGCCGATGCTGAAATCAAACAAGAGGATGCTGCGTAATGGCTAAAATCACCTGGCTCGGCGAGGATGAAGAGGGCATTGCAGGCCCGTCCTTCACGACATGCTTTGACCTGAAATTCCCCAAGGGGCAACCCGTCGAAGTCAATGACCCCGACACGATCAAGCGGGCCGAGCGCAACGTTTTCTTCCGCGTGGAGTATGACCAGCAGGGGGCCGAGCCGGCTGATGAACTGAAGGGCCTGTCCGTTGCTGAACTCCGCAATCTAGCGGACGCAAGCGGCATCGACCATTCCGGCTTGAGCAAGGCCGAGCTGCGCGACGCCATCAAGGCGTATGACGAGGCCGCCTGATGAGCAAGACGCGCGCTCAAATCCGGTTCAAGGCGCTGGCGATCCTGACGGGCGGCGACGTGGGTGCCGATCCGTCAGCAGAGGATGCCGACGCTCTGGACGGGTACATCGACAGCGAAGCGGCCGAGATCAACGCGGACGGAACGTCATATATAGATGACGTGGACGATCTGGACGACGCTTTGTTCATGACGTTTTCGAAGCTGGTTGCCAATGCTGCCGCGGATGAATTCGGCGGGAAGTCAGACGACGCAAAGGCGCGCTTGCTTCGCAATCGTATTCGCGTCCTGACAAGGCCGACGCCGGGCTATGGGCCGCAGTCGGTGGAATTCTACTAGTGGTCCATATTCCGTTTCCGCTGTCATCCTCTCCGGGTGCATCACCACAGGAAAGCGCGGGTCGGCTCATCAACTGTTATGCCGAGCCATTGGGCAAGGTAGTTGAAGCCGACAAGAAAACCGCACCGCCCCCCGTCGTATGGCGGAAAGTGCCGGGGCTATCCCTGTTCGCAGCCTCAGGAGCGCAGACGGGTTTCAGGGGCGCATTGAACCTCGATAACGTCACGCTGTATGCGGCTTGGTCGGGGAAGGTCACAAAATTCAATTCATCCGGAACCGAAACCGTTCTCACGGGATCGTTGACCGGAACAGAAAAGGTCTTTTGGGCGCGCAACAATAAGGCGACGCCTGATGTGGTCTGCGTGGCTCCTGGGACCGGGGCTTTCTCCGTCTCGACTACGGCGGTTAGTTCGTTTTCAGACGTGGACGTTGGTGCGCCGAACAGTGTTTGCTTTATGGACGGCTATTTCATCTTTTCATGGGGTGACGGCACACTCATTGCGTCCGGTCTGAATGATGTAACCGTAGCCACGACGGACAAGACCAAGGCACAATCCAAGCCGGGCGGACTGACCCGCGTCATTACGTTCAACGGGCAGCTTGTGGCATTCGGGCCAGCGTTCGGCGAGGTCTACACGAATACGGCCAATCCGACGGGCTTTCCGTTTTCGCGCTCCTATGTGCTGCAGCGCGGGCTTGCAAGCCCGTATGCAGTTGCGGGGCACGAGGACGGATTTGGCTCTGCACTGATCTGGGTTGCCGATGACTGCTCGGTGGTGATGGCGAACGGAACGCCGAACCCGCTGAAGATTTCGCCGCCTGATCTTGACCGGCTCATTAAGGCGGTAACGACAAAGAGCACGCTGGAAGCCTTCGTCTATATCTCCCAAGGTCATCCGAAGTGGGTGCTGAAATGCCCGGCCTGGTGCTGGGAATTCGATCTTGGCTCGCAGAAATGGAACGAGCGGAAAAGCTATCTGGTCGATACATGGCGCGCGGTGGCGAGTTGCTATGCTTTCGGCAAGTGGATCGTTGGTGATGCCGCGCTCGGTCGGCTGCTCTATGTCGATGACACGGCATATGACGAATATGGCTCGCCTCTGGTGTTCCATATCGAAAGCGGGCCTGTTCAACAGTTCCCCGCAAGAACACGGGTTTCGCGGGCGGATTTCAATTTCGTGACGGGCGTCGGCGACGCTGAAGGCAGCGACCCGACCGATACAGATCCTCAGGTTGGCGTCTCATGGACACAAAACCTCGGCGTGACGTGGGGCAATGAAGTCATCCGCCCGCTAGGGATACAGGCAACGCCGTCAAGGGTTATCGTCCTTCGTACTGGCATGACAGGAAACCAGGGGCGACGTTGGCGGCTGACGGCATCCGCTAACGTCAAGATTGCGCTGCTCGGCGGTAATCAGGAAATGGCATTGATGCGATGAGCAACGCATTCCCGCCGCGTGACGTTCCGGTGATCGACCCACAAACCGGCAGCATGAACCAGGTCTGGTACGACTATTTTCAGGTTCACCAAAAGCTCGTGCAGTTGCCCGATGTTTCAACGACGGCGCCGACCAACGGTCAGGTGCTCATATACAATTCAACAACGCATCTATGGACACCCGGAGCGAACTGATGGGCCTATTCTCCATTTTCTCGAATGACGATGCCCAGCGGGCCGCGCAGCAGCGCAACGCCGGTTTGCAGCAAGGATATGAAGCGCTGTCCGGTTCCTACGGGCAGGGTCGCGATGCGATCAACACGGGTGCCGCTACCGCTACCGGGTATTATCAGCCACTCATTGCGAGCTACGGCAAGGGCGCCGATGCATACGGCAACGCTGCGGGTGCTAACGGCGCGGCCGGAACCGCAAAGGCCTATGATGACTTCCTGCATTCCGGGGCATATGGCGGTTTCAATTTCGCGAACGATCAGGGCTTGCAGGCGATTGCCCGGCAGCACGCGGCTGCGGGCAATGCAGCCAGCGGCAACGCCGATGCCGACGCCGCAAAATACACGACCGGCTTGGCCGGACAGACTTGGCAGAATTATGTGCAGGGCCTTCAACCCTATCTCGGGCTACAGGGCAACGCAGCGGCGGGTGCGGCGAACGTCGCCACTGGTCAGGGCAACGCCCTCAACGCCAGCTATACCGGGCAGGGCAACGCAGGAAATGCGAACTATACGGGTCAGGGCGCGTCGGATGCCGCGGCCACGATGAACAATTACAATATCTCAAAGAATATGTGGGACGGCATCGGCAAGGCCGTCAACATAGGCGCGAGCCTGTTCGGGGGCTTTGGCGGCGGCGGCGGCGGCGGAAATATCTTGCCGGGCGGCCCCAATGGCCCTGCTGCGTTCTCCTGAAGGGCATAAATCATAATGTCTGACATCGACCAAATCCTTGCCGGCGGCTCTAGCGCGGGCTCGCGCTATGATTTCTCCACGGTCGGAGATCCGGTCAAGGGGTTTTTTGACGCCAGCAATCAACGGGCCGCATTTGACGTTCGCCGTGCGTTTAAGGACGGCGTTCCGACGCTGCCCGATGGTTCGATAGACTACGGCACGATGCAGCGCGTCCTTTACCAGAAGGGCGCACTAGATCAGGGCAATGCGCTTTCGGGTATATCTGATCGACCGGCGGAACTGCGGCTATTAGTGGGCGATAATGGCGGTTCTCCCGCCCCCTCAGCGAACATCGGGCCTCCCTCAGCCAGCCGCGGCGCTTCCGTAACATCGACGCCATCTGCATCGCGGGCATCGACTAACGCGCCACAGGCCCCGCAAGGGGATGCGCCAGTAACCTTGATGACGGCGCTTTCTGCGCAGGGCATTCCCAATCATCAGCTTCAACCTGCGGCGGAATCTATAGCGCGTCAGTTGGGGGTTGATCCGACAGCGCCGATCAATTTGCAGGACCCACAGATTCGCAATGTGGTTGTGCCGGCAATTGCGCAGCTCAAGCGTATGGGTGTCGGTCAGGTAGCGCAGGCGGGACAGCCGGCAAATCAACCTATTCCAGCCCAGCGGGTAGAGATGACCCCGCAGAATGACCAAGAGGAAAGGCGGCTAAGGTTTTTAGCCGCCAGCCGCGACAAGAATATCGCCGCCACCGGCAAGGCTCTGCTCGAAAGCCATCTGAAGAATAAGGAACTAACGCCAGATCAGAAGAACGCCGCGGCCTCTGGTGTGTCTCTCACCGACTACCAGAACCGCGCCGACGAGAATACGACGCAACGGGACATCCTGACGAAAAGCATTCTGCCGCGCGTTGACAAGTCACAGGAGACGGCAACCGCTGCCCGCGATGACGTTGATGCAATTTACCGGGCGCGTGCAGAACTGGATAAGCCTGGCGGCATCATCAACGGGGCGTTTGCGGATAAGCGACTATTTCTGTCCAAAGCGGCCAACCTGTTGGGCGTTCCGAACGCGGATAAGATCAACAACACCGAGGCATATACTGCCGCAATCGGGCAGCGTGTTGCGGCTATGGTCAAGGCGTTCGGTAGCGGAACGGCGATTTCGGACGGCGATCGACGGTTCGCGGCTGCTATGGCCGGCGGCAATATCGATCTTGATGAAAAATCCATGCGCCGCATTCTTGACATCGGCGAGAAGGCGGCCCGCGGGAAGATCGACTATCACAACGCGCTCGTTGACAAGGTAGTAAAGTCCAACGATGGGCTAAAGTCAGCGCGCGATACCTATATCGTGCAGGCGCCGGATGCATACAAGAAACCCGAGGCGTTGCCCACACTAGAACCCGGGAAAACCAAAGTAAACGGCCTGACCTATAAGGGCGGCAATCCAAAAGACCGGGCGAATTGGGTTCGCTGATGGCAGAACCGTGGGAAATGAATTGGCCGTCACCGGCCGCCGGAACTGCGGCAAAGCAGCCGTGGGAAATGGATTGGGCACCGCCCAAGCCGGAACCAACTACGTCGCCGGTAGGTCAGATGCTTGTGGACTTGGGAAATCAGGGTGTAGCCGCTGGCCAGCGGACGACTCCTGTTATCTCGGCGCATATGCCGAATTTGATTTCAAATGACGTACACGAGAACGACGCTGGCGAGGCGATGTATATCGACCCGAAAACGGGCGACCTCGCCAAGACTGACAGCAACAAGCACGTCATCCTGCGCGATCCGGCAGACAATAGGCTGAAAGTTTTCGCGCGCACTCCCGAAACTAACGAAGGTGCGGCAGCATCCCTTGGCCGGGTACTCGCGCCGGGCATGGCCGCGGGGAATATCAGGACCGGCCCAACAATCAATGCGATAAAGACGGCGCCAGAAGCTATCGCAGCGGCCGATCGCATTGACGTTCCCCTGCCGAAATTGGTTGCGACCGATAGCCCGCTAACCGCATTTACGGGTCAGGTGCTTGCCCGCGCTCCGGGCGGTGGTCCTATTGTTGAGTCCATGAACGATCTGCGCGGCAACATGCAGGGTGCGGTAGGTCGCGCTGCTGAAATGGCCGGTGGGTCAACAGATCCCGCGGTGGCAGGCGCAAGCTTCCGTGGCGGTATCGAAAATTCGTTCAAGCCGATGGTGAAGTCTGGCGTTGGTGCGGCTTACGATAATGTCGCGTCGGTTATGGATAAGAACGTCAAGACGCCACTCAGCTCTACACAAGGCATTGCGGAAGAAATCATAGCGAGGCGTTCTGGCGCGGCAATCCAGGGCGAAAGCCGAGCGGCTACCGAAGTTCTTGACGCCGTAACGCGCCCCGGCGGGATGAATTTCGACCAAATCAAGAACTTGCGGACGCATGTCGGCGAACTCCTGGAAGGCAAGACCTTCCCCGAGGGAATGTCAGAGCACGAACTTCGTGCGATCTATGCCGGGTTATCTAAGGATTTAGAGGCCGCTGCCGTTGCCGGCGGGGGAGAGCGCGGACTAGCCGCATTCAAGAGAGCTAATGAGCTGGCGTCCAACGTAGCAGACTGGAAAGAAAGCCTGAAGAAGGTTTTGGGCTCGCAAAGCCGAAGCGACGAGGGTGTGGCGACCACCATTATTAGGATGGCGGGCCGAGAGGGTGGCGACGTTGATGCACTGGTAAAGGCACGCACTGCGGTCCCACCGGAGGTTTGGCAGGATATTGCTTCAACCGCGATCGGCAGGCTTGGCATTGGCCGCAACGGCGAATGGACGGCGGCGAACTTCGCGACCGACTTCAGGAATATGTCGGAGCGCGGGCGGGCTTTATTGTTTCGGTCGGTCGGGCAGGGTGACGTTCTCCCGTACTTGGAGGACATCGCTAAAGTTAGCCAGAAAATCGTTGACCGTGGGAAACTTGCAAACACATCCGGGACGGCCGGACATAATGCACTCTATGCGGCGGGCGGCGCTATTCTCACGGGTATAGGTGCGGGCCGGGTCATTGAACCACTCGCCGCTATTGGTGGAATAGTCGGCGCTAACGGTTTGTCGCGCCTCTTGGCAGCTAAAGCCTCCGCTGCGTCCGCTAATAAGTGGGTCCGGGCCTATGCGGCCTTCGCCGAACGTCAGACTCCAGCAACTTACGGCACCTTGGAGATGACCACCCGGAACCTCTCCAACACTGCCGCCGCTACCGCTGGCCTCAAAATAGAGCCTGGCGAATTGATGAAAGCGATACAGATGCCAAGCGCCGATGGTGAGCAGGACGTTCCAAGGCCACCAACCAGTCAATAAAATCGCAACAACGATACCAACGACCAGCCAGTGTCCTTTGGGGCACTTCCTCATCGAGGCCATCCGATGCCGAGACTTTCACATTCCGAATTATTGCGTTTGGTCAGTTATGACCCGGAAACCGGAATTCTAACCCGAAAAGTACGAACATCAAATAGGGTCAAAGTCGGTGATTTGGTCGGCTCCCCGTCTGGAAATGGCTATCTTATGGCCAGAATTGGCGGAGTTGTTGGTTATATCCATCAATTCGTTTGGTTCTATGTGCATGGTATCTGGCCCGACCATGACATAGATCATAAAGACCGTAACAGGCAGAACAATCGCGCCGGTAATCTTCGCCGGGCGACAGAATCCCAAAATTCTGGGAATAGCCCGGTCCACAAAGACAGTAAGAGCGGCATCAAGGGCGTCCACCCAAAGCGTGATGGATGGTGCGCGCAGATCATGTGCCAAGGCCAGCGCGTCACACTCGGGTCGTTCAAAACGAAGGAAGATGCCGCCGCCGCATACGCGATGGCCGCGAATAAACTCTTTGGCGAATTTGCGAGGCCCGCATGAAACGATCTATAATGCTGCGATTTATCAGCGCCCTCGGGGCGCTTTTTTATTGGGGCAGCGCGTTCGCGGCCGGAACAGTTCCGGGGTTCAGTTTAGCGCAGCAACTCGATAGCGACGGGACGCCTTTATCGGGCTGCCGACTGTACGTAATTCAGGCCGGGACTACGGCGACCCCGCAAAATCCCTACTCGGATTCCGCCCTTACCATCCCGCTTGCCAATCCGCTTGTCTGCGATGCTTACGGCAGGATTAGCCAGTTTTTCGTTGCCGATGGCAGCATTAAGTTACGGCTGACGAAATCGACCGGCGTACAGGTTTTCTCCCAGGACGGGCTTCTTGTTGTCGGCGCCTCATCGGGTAGCGGCGGCGGATCTTCGGTTGACTCAACCACCATCCTTGCCACTGGCGACTTTAAGCTTGTCTATAACGTCGGAACGCTTTCCGGTTTCGTCCGCTGCAACGGGCGCACGATCGGCAATGCTACTTCTGGCGCCACTGAGCGGGCCAATGCCGACACGTCGGCGCTCTTTGCATTTCTATATGATGCCGACACAAATCTAAGCGTCTCGGGTGGTCGCGGCGCAAGTTCCTCCGCTGACTATGCTGCCAGCAAGACTATAACACTTCCAGACTGCAGAAGCCGATCTCTGGTCGCAATGTCCAATATGGGCAATTCGGATTCCGGCCGACTCTCTACCACGTATTTCGGTTGCACTGGCCTTGTCCTTGGTTGCGTGGGTGGTGCCGAAAGCCACACTCTCGCAACGACAGAAATCCCGGCGCATAGCCACGCACTTACTGACCCCGGTCATAACCACGTAACGACCAGCGTCAATGCCATTGCGAACGCGGCCGGCGTTACGAACGGGTCTCTGGCGGCTGGCAACAATACGACCGGCATCACCTCACCCAACACGGCAACCAACACGACCGGTATCACAATGGCTAACACGGGCGGCGGCCTTGCACACGCGATTGCGTCGCCGGGCATCCTCGTCACGATATATATCAAACTTTAGGGGCCTGACCATGTACACGGGCTCGCTGGCGGCTGTTTCAAATCGTGAGGACTGGATAGCAACCAGCCCATTGATCGATGAGGACGGCGATGAGGTCACGCTGACCGACGCAACATTAGAGATGTTCATCTGCGCGCGTGGTTGCCCGGATACCGCGGTGCTGTCTGGCTCTACTACTGACGGCAAGATTACCCTACCGACGACAACTAGCTTTCAATGGGCATTCACGCCGGATGATATGTCGGTCCTTTGCGCCGGAACCTATGACGTATTCCTACGGGTGACGATCGATGATGTGGTGACACAAATTCTGTCCTGCACCGTGCCCATTGTCGAAGGCGGGCCGTCATCGTGAGCCAATCCTATCGCCTGAAGCTAGAACGGGCGTCGCTTAAGCTGAAGGTCAACGCACGCATTCCCGCGCAGTTGGAAGCGGAAGATTTTCTGACCATCGATCGCGCTAATGGCGTCTATACCTTCGGCGTTGACTACACGCTGATTGCTGAAACCCCTGTTACCGACCCGTCAGATGCGAAGCTGGTTGTATGGGATACGGGGTCGAGCAGTTTCAAACTCATCAGCATTTCGTCGCTGCTTTCGACGGGGCAAACCTATCAGGTCATCACGACCGGAAACTGTACGGTACTGGATACTGACGGACTTATCATCATCAACAAGACTGTAGGCGCTGCTACTGCAGTCACGCTTCCGGCGTCAGCTTCGAAATTCGGACCGGTCAAGGTTGTCGATTTCAAGGGCGACGCCGGGACCAACAATATCACGGTCACGCCGAACGGAACCGAAAAATTCAACGGAGCGGCTGCAACGTGGGTCATTGGGGCCGACAGTGCTTCCGTTGTGTTCGATCCAATTCTGACGGGAATAGGTTACGCTGTATGAAATATCTATATCGCTGGCTTCTGGTGCTCTCTTCGGCGGGCTTTTTTATTGCCTCGGCACAGGCGCAGAACGCCGGAACGGTCACAAACCACGCCTTCGTCATCGGCAAGGGCGCCGGAACGACTGGCTACACGTCGCTGCTCTGCGCTTCGGCGCAGCTCGCGGTCGGACAGTCCTCTGCCGATCCAATCTGCCGCACCATGTCCGGAGATGCGACGCTTGCGGCATCGGGTGCTCTCACGCTGGCCACGGTCAATTCCAACGTTGGCACGTTCGGCAGTGCCACGAAATGCACGGCATTTACCACCAACGCCAAGGGCCTGATTACAGCAGCGTCCGAGACGACTTGCACACCGGCATTGGCGAGCATCACGGGGCTGGGAACCGGCGTTGCCACGGCACTTGCGGTCAATGTCGGTTCTGCTGGCGCATTTGTCACGTTCAATGGTGCGCTCGGGACGCCTTCCTCTGGCACGCTGACCAACGCCACCGGTCTGCCGGTCTCTACGGGTATCAGCGGCCTCGGAACTGGCATCGCAACATGGCTTGCCACTCCATCCAGCGCAAATCTCGCCTCGGCATTGACCGACGAAACAGGCTCTGGCGCCGCAGTTTTTGGGACGGCGCCTACGATCACGGGCGGAACGCATACGGCCATCACGGGCCTCGGCATCCGCTCGACCGGCGCATCCTTTGATGTGCGCTTTGCCGCCACCGAAGTTCTGACAGCCGATAGAACGCTGACATGGGTACTTGGCGATGCAGCCCGGACAATTACCCTAAGCGGCAACCTGACGATTAACAGCAGCACCAGCATTACGGCCGGGTCAACCGGGACATGGCCAATCTGGACCGCGGGCAATTTGAGCGGCGCATCCTCGGCCACGCTTGCCAACGCAGCCGCGCCGTCCTCTCCTTCTGCTGGCAACGTCGCCATGTGGATGGACTCCACGGATCTGCGCTTCCACGACAAAAATGCGTCTGGCGTGATTGGTACAACTGTGGTTGCCGATACCGGCACCGCAAACAATTATATCAGTGCGATTTCCGCTGCGGGCGCCATCACCAAATCCCGCCCGACCTGTTCGACGTTGAGCGATTCCACCACGCTCTGCACCACGACGCCGGGCACGGGTGTTGCCACGTTTTTGACAACGCCATCTAGCGCCAATCTTGCATCGGCGCTAACTGATGAGACCGGCAGTGGTGCGGCGATGTTTGGCACTGCGCCAACCATGTCGGCCCCTACGGTCTCCGGCCTCGCGAACTTCTCCGGTGCGGTCAAATACTCGACGCAATCCGCACCCTCCCAGATCACGTCAAACCAGAACGACTATAATCCGTCGTCGGTCAACTGCGCGACCTCGACTACGCTTCTGATTAATTCGGACGCGGCGCGGGACATTACCGGCCTGGCTGGCGGCGTTGCCGGCTGTCAAATGATGTTGATAAACAACGGCGCGTTCACGATCACACTCAAGGAAGCCAGCGGATCGTCATCGGCGGCGAACCGTTTTAATACCGGGGGTGATATTGCGCTTGCATCCAATGCCTCAGTTACCCTGCTATATGATGGCACGGCGTCGCGCTGGCGTATGGCTTCTCCTGCGGCATCGGGCGGCGGCGGCGGGACAGTTACCAGCGTTGTTTGCAATGGCGTCACGATCACGACCTCGGGGACGTGTCCGCCGACCTATGGCCTCGTTAATCATTCGCTGGCCGCGAGTGCTTCCGGCAGCGCGTTGACCATCGCGCTCAAGGATAACGCAGGCAGCGACCCCAGCGCGAGCAGCCCGGTCAACGGCTATTTCAGGAATGTCACGGGGACAACCGGATCGTTGACGCAGTTGAGCGTTACCGGGGCACTTTCGCTGACGATATCTTCCGGGTCCACGATGGGCGTTACGTCCTCAACGGCGTTTCGAATTTGGGTTGTCCTGTTCAACGACGGAGGTACTGCGCGGCTCGGCGCCATCAATTGCGTGTCGATCACAGGAAGCCCGCCAACAGCCGCGCAAATCTATCCATTAACGCAGGGACAGGTTGCTTCCTCCACGGCGGAAGGCGGCGCCGGCGCTGCCGATAGCGCGGGCGTGATCTATACGGGCACGGCGGTTACGTCCAAGGCCTATTTGATTGTCGGATATGTCGAATGGAGTTCATCGGGTCTGACGGCTGGGACGTGGACGACCAGCAACCTGCTTTATGTTCAATCGTTCGGCCCCGGCATCGCAACACCGGGCCAAGTCGTTCAAACCGCGATGGCATCCACGGGGACGGGCACATCAACTACGTCCAGCACCTATACCGCAACTAATGTCACCATATCGACTACGCCGACAAGCGCTGCCAACCTCATCAGGGCCGAGATTACTGGAACGGCCGAGTCGGACGCCGATAACGTCGCCGTTGACGTTGCTTTGCATCGCGACGGCACGCGCGTTATGGGTGGCACTGGTGTCATTACGCGCACAAGCGGCGGCACCCTGGTCTACAATATGTCCTCAATCGCCCAGTTCTATCTTGACAAGCCAAACAAGGCCACATCGACAACCTATGCGGCGTATGTGCGGAATAGCAATAATTCGAGCACGGTACTTTTCCCGACCGGCGGGCTGAATGCTGAAACACCCTACGGAGCCATCGTGGTCACGGAGATTATGGGATGAAAAGCATTTTCTCTGGCGTCATCTTTTTGCTGTTGTGCGGCAACGCTTCTGCTCAGTCGTCCGGAAATTCCGAACGCTTGCACAACATTCTGCAGTTCATTCGGCCGGGGGCGCAATGGTCGGCATCGGGCACGACTTGTAACGATATTGTCTGGCTCGACCAAGTGCAGGCCAAACCAACCTGTGCCGAGATCGACGCGGGGCTGACCGCGTTGCGCGCAGCCAACACGTCGGAAGCGTCGCGGCAGGCTGCGATCAAGAACAACGCTCGACGCGTTGCGCTGTTGCAAAAGCTCAAGACGTCAACTGACGCGCAAATCGATACCTATGTGCAGCAAAACGTGACGACACTGGCGCAGGCACAAACGGCGATCGCCGACATTCTGAAACTAATTGCGCTCGACGCCAGGCAATAAACGCGTTGACGCTGTTCTGGTGAGTCAAAAAGTCGCATAGCGACGGCTCCAAAATCCTGAATCACTTTGAAAGTTTGAAAGGCGTCAGATGAAAATCTGTGCGGCGCTTCTATTTGCGTTGTGTGTTGCGTTTCCCGCCCGCGCAATGGATGTCGCATTGCCGTTTGATGGTTCGGACGCATCGCCCGCGTTCAATGATGCGGTTGACCAGCTCTGTGCAGCGTCATCGCATGATCGCACGATGCGATTGCCGGCGGGCGTGTTTTCTTTCTACACGCCAACCAGGACAATCACTTGCGCGCTGTCCATTGTCGGGCAGGGCAAGGGGTCTACTCGCGTTATTCGTCGCTATCAAGGGGGCGTGTTCTTTTACTGGACGCGGGGGACCGATCAATCCGGCGGCAGCATCAAGGATATGAACATCGAGGCGGGGGGCGGCACCACAAACGGAATCGCCGTCTATGTGCAGGCACTTCCCGATCCCGATCTAAATAACAATTCGCTAAACCGTCATTCGTTCGTTGTCGATAACGTCTTGATCGGCAGGGAGGCCGCACCCGGCGCAACGACATCATGGTATGTCGGCATCTATCTCGATGGCAGTCAAAACCCGGTCAACGCGCAGGGCACGGCGCCCGGCATACGCGCGACGTTCATCACGCGCACAACTATATCGGGGACGAATCAGGGGTGTCTGTATGCGAACAACGCGACGGGCGCCCATGCTCAGATTGAATGCTACTCACTCGGGGGCGCGTTTTCCACTTACATCATTCTGCGCGGTGCCGTTACTGACAGCCTTATTCTTGATTGCCGCTCGGCGTGCATCCCGTATTGGGCGGACAGTCTAGCGCGCGGGCTGATCTACAACGGCGTTGCGACTGGCCCGCAGTAATCTCGGCTGGTGCCGGGCGGGTGAAATTCAGCAGCAGAGGGTTGCTGACCTCCATTATTCCCGCCATGCGAGGAATGACCTCGCACTGCTTCTAACGGTTATTCGTGGAGCCGCCCGGCCTATGTAGCCGGTCCCTCTGCCGCTGAATACGAGGCGGATTTCACGCCGCCAGCGCACGCGCAATCCTAGCACTACAATCTGACAGCGAGCAATAGAATGGTTGATCTCGTCGCCCTCAAGGCGGGGAATGAAAAACGCTGGGCCAAGGCCAAGCTGACGGCAAATTATAGCCGGATTGCCAAGGCGCTGGTTGATGCAAAGCCGCGCTATCAGGCTGTAGAGGCAAAGACCGGCGTTCCGTGGCCGGTCATTGCCGTCATCCATGAGCGGGAAAGCTCGCAGAACTGGGGCCGCTCGCTGGCGCAGGGCGATCCCTGGAACCGCGTGTCAACGCATGTCCCGCGCGGTCGAGGCCCGTTCAAGTCGTGGGAAGAAGCCGCGATCGATGCCTTGGTAAATTGCGGGCCGTATCTGGCACGCAACAAGGACTGGTCGATCGGCGGCACACTGACGCGGCTGGAAGAATACAACGGTCTTGGCTATGCGGCGCACGGTGTTCCGTCCGCGTATCTCTGGGCGGGGTCAGATCAGTATCTCGGCGGCAAGTATGTGGCTGACGGAGTATGGGACGCAAGGGCATTCGACACGCAGCCAGGCACCGCGAATCTACTCAAGGCGATGATGGCGATTGACCAGACCATCACGTTCACGGGCGCAACGATTACGCCGATCAAGCCCGGCATTCCGAAGCCCGACATTCCGAAAATACAGCCGGTCGATCCCAAGCCGACCTCGGTCTGGTCATCCCTATTTTCTGCAATCCTTTCGATTTTCAAGAGGAAATGACATGCAATACATATGGGACAGGATCAAATCCTGGGGCCGGTGGGTCTATGACTGGATCACGGTCATCGTGGCCGGTCTCGTCGGCGTTCCGACGCTGCTGCTTCAGTTGCTCAATGCAATTTCAGGCATCGACATATCCCCGCTCGTAGGGCCATCGCTGGCACTGAAGATTGTTACGGGCGTTGCCATACTCAAGGCAGTGCTTGCACTCATCGAAAGCAAGATGAAGGCCGAATGATATGTGGGCCACATTGCTCAGTTGGTTACTGCAAGGCCCGCTAGATCGCATATTCCAGACGGTCGATAACTCAATCAATAATGAAACGACGCGGGAGCAGGTAAAGGCCGATCTGGCGAAGTCCTATCTGTCGTCGCAAGTCGCGGTACTCACAGGGCGGGGCTGGTGGTTTCCGCTGCTGTTTCTCGTCCCGGCCGGCTTCTGGTTCGCGTCAGTCTGCATCTATTCCGTGCTTTGGTGCAAGGGATGCGCCTTCCCGCAGACATGGAGTGTGGCAGCATTGCCGTCACCATTGGATCAATGGATGGGGGTGATCGTTGGTTCTCTGTTTATCGGCAAGGCGGGCGGTGAGATCATCGCTAGGCTTCGCAAATGACACCCGACGACTCGCGCGACCGCTTAATACGCCTCGAAAACGAGGTGGAACACCTTACCCAACAACTGGACGACGTTTCCAAGAAGGTCACAGTCATGCACGATCTGTTGATGCAGGCCAAGGGAATGCGTTGGCTGATTATCGCGATGGCTGCGGTTGCCGGATTTTTCGCGTCGTTCGTGGCGAAGCTGTTTCCATTCGCAAAGTAGACTAGCCCCTCCACAACAACATGAGGTGTAATGCCCTTCCGCCCTTTTCTGGCGGCGTTCGCGTTTGCGTGCGTCGTGACTTCCGCGCGGGCCGAAACCTGCAAAGCAAGCCACTACGGTCACAAGGATGGCTATAATAACGGACCACTCGCCCAGCCCGGAGGCGAACGGCTCGATACCTACGGGAAACTAACAGCGGCTCACAAGTCGCTGCCGTTCGGTTCTCACGTCAAGGTGACAAACCTCAAGAACGGCAGAAGCGTCGTCGTCAGGATCAACGATCGCGGCCCGTTCATCAGGGGGCGCTGCATCGACCTGACGTATCTGGCGGCCCAGCAACTCGGCATGGACGGGCTTGCCGACGTGGTGCTGGAATGAGCCGCGACGATTGGGCCGTGATCCTGGGCGGGGCACTATTTGCGTTCCTGTTCCTGTGCGGCGTGGCTCTTGCCGCTCCCAGGCTTCCCGATGGCGTGGACTGCGCGACCGTCCGCGCTGCCGTTGCCGAGCATGGGCGCATCAGGGCAATCCGGTGGGCGCGTGAGCAAGGATATTCGTGGACGCAAATCAGCGAGGCTAGAAAATGCCTGCGGTAAATCGGCGGTGGCTTGCGTTCATAGCGGTATGCGTTGTGGTCCTCGTCTCGCTGCTGCTGGTGCATTTCGCGCGGGCGCACGACCATGACCGGCCGGAACTAACGCCGTGGTTCAAGGCACTGAAAAGCAAAGCCGGTGCGCTCTGCTGCGATGGTACGGACGCAACCCGCCTTGAAGATGTCGATTGGGACAGCAAGGACGGGCACTATCGCGTCAGGATCAACGGCCAATGGGTTGACGTTCCCGACAATGCGGTAATTGAGGCACCAAATAGGGCGGGTCAAGCAATGGTCTGGCTAGGCACGCCGACATTTGTGCGATGCTTCATGCCCGGCAGTATGACCTAATGTAATGGGCGTTTCAAAAACCGGGCACGGCGCTCCGAAATGCTCGGAGGAAGAATTCATAAGCCTCTTTAGCGCGATGGGGGCCGGGCCTCTCGCAAAGCATCTAGGGACAAACGAACGAAACGTCTACCAAAGACGGCGCGATATTGAGAGCAGGCGCGGGATTGTTCTTGCGGCACCGTCGCGGCCGACCGTAGCCCATCCAGGCCGCGTCAATGTCGAAGTGCTCAACGGCTCTGTCCTCATCGGTTCTGACCTCCACATATGGCCCGGCGAGGAATCAACCTGCCTTCGCGCGTTCAAGAAATTCACTGACGACCTTCAGCCCAACGTCGTCATTCTAAATGGCGACGTGATGGACTTCCCTCGCATTTCCCGCCACCCGCAAAATTGGGAAAGTGCGCCAGATCCAATTGAAGAAATCGAATCGGCGCAAGATCACCTTAACGACATCGTATCACGCTGCAAGCGCGGCACACAGAAGATTTGGACTCTCGGAAACCACGACGCGCGCTTTGAGTCGATGATTGCGAACGCCGCACCACAATATCGCGGCATCAAAGGCGTCCACCTCTCCGATCATTTCGCTGTATGGCAAAAAGCCATGTCCTGCTTCATCAACGAAAAGATTGAGCCGGGCCGAACGATGGTGAAACATCGGTTGGCCGGCGGGCAACATGCCACCTACAACAACGTCAAGAGGGCGGGGACTAGCGTTGTCACTGGTCATCTGCATTCGCAGAATGTTCGACGTGTGTCTGACTATCGTTCTTTCGATCTGTATGGCGTCGATACTGGTTGCCTCGCTGACAAGAGGCATCGGGCGTTCACATACACGGAAGATGCTCCGTTAGATTGGGGCGAGGGTTTTGCATACCTTACTTATCGAGACGGACGCCTAATGCTCCCAGAGCTGATTACGAGATTTGACGCCGACCACGTCCAATTTCGCGGTCAACTCCATAGGGTGTCACATGCGAAAGCAAAGAAGGAAGATTCGCCGCGCGCGAGAGCGCCGACGAAATGAAGGGCGCCCGTACATGATCGCCGCCAGGGAATTTGATTTCATGGATGATTGGGAGGAAATGTTGCAGGACTGGATGCTTGGGTCATCTGGTGGCGCGCAGTAGTGGCGGCCTATGTATTCAAGGAAGTGGACGGCGAGGATTACGCCGACCTGATCCGGTCCCTGAACGCGCTGGAACCTGACCGTTTCCCCGCTCTAGAGGATAGGCACTTAGAACTAGGTTATTGGTGGCTGCTCAAAGCCTCGGCCGGCGTTGTCGTCGGGTTCGCGGGTCTCTGTCCGTTCGATCCATGCCCCGGCGTCGGCTATCTGAAGCGTGCGTATGTGGCCCCGGACCATCGCGGCAAGGGGCTGCAACTCAAGATGATACAGGCGCGAGAAGAGAAAGCGCGCGAGCTTGGCTGGCATCTTCTCGTCAGCGAGTGCAAAGACAATCCACATTCTGAGCGCAATTTCCTCGCCGCGGGTTTTGAGATTTGCGAGCCTGAACAGCCCTGGGGCGAGGCTGGTTCGGTCTATTTCGTGAAACTGCTATGATGGTATATGTCGCAGGACCGATCACTGGCAGGCCAAACTACAACCGCCCCGCATTCGCCGCCGCATCCGAACAGCTGCGCAAGCAGGGGTATTCGGTATTCAATCCAGCCGCGGCAAATCTGGAAGGCGAACCGCTCCCGAAGATCATGGCCTATTGCCTGATGCGGGTATGCGAGGCTGATGTGATTGCCATGCTGCCGTCCTGGTGGCGATCAGGCGGTGCACGCATAGAATGGCTGCTTGCGCGATACCTTGGCCTCCGCATCATCTATCTGTGACTGCTTGGCCAGCATCGGGTGCTGTCCGTATTTAACCCCCTGTGTCCTAAGTAGAAATGCGGAGTGTCCTAAATAGACCGTTAACCGGCCTCGCCTGCCCGTTGACCTATGTCAAAGCCAGGTTGTGTTTTGCGAACGAACCATGAAAGCCATGGACCGGCAGAAGCTGATCGTAATGGCGTGGGGCGGCCCGCTGACTCCGCGGCGATGATCGCGTTGCAAAGATCAATCAGCAGGGTGACATCAAAGCCAAATGAGACGCTTGGGGGCGGCTCTCCAGCACCGCGGAGCCCTATTTGAAATTTCAGGGGATTTTCCAATTTATCCCTTAGTCCAGCACCGAGGGCTTCAGCGATTGCCTTACTTGCCAGAAGCCTAGGGAAGGCCCTCCCCCCCCGACATTCCAAGAGACTCGCCCATACCTCGCTGACTAATCACCGCAGTTTTTTGCGGGTCAAGGGATGCGCTCACTCCGGGATGAAGCCCAGGTAGTGACTCAAACAGAGACAGCAGAACAATCAGAACCAGCAGAACTATCATCGCAACGACAGCAAGTGATGCCTTCTGAGAATTGCTGGAGAACTTTACTCGCCCCGACTTCCACAAAGAAAGTTCAACAGTGAGAGGGGCAACCGTCCCTGCCTCATCCTTATCTTTGGCCTGAGGATCAGAAATCTCGCCGGGCGTATCTACCCTACGCTGCTGCATTATTTGTTAGCTGCTGGAAGTGTTTTATGATGTCCGATATTTCCAAGCGTTCATTGCGCATCTTACTGTTCTGCGCGCGCTTGCGGGCGGCATCCCACGGGCCACCCACCTTGTGTGTCATGTGGCTCAAATCGACGCCCGTATAATTCTTATAGTTTTCCCAAACCCAGCCGATGATGTCGTTTGCGCGATCATCCCCAATGGGGGGCGGTGCCGGGATTGTGCGCTTAGTCCGATAATCCCAAGTGTAGCCAAGCCGCTTGATTGGAGTGTCTTTGTATTCTCGAAATTCGTAGTAGACAGTCGGGATTACAGGACCGTAGTCCCATGCTTCAAAATACTCATTGATAAGCGGTTGCCCGTCGTTTTCGGCCATATAGTAGCCGTTTGCGAAGTAGAGCAGTTTTTGAAGTTTCAAAGGATCGATAGAAAGGCCGTCGCGGTTTGCAAGCAGCAAAAACGCGTTGGCAATGGACTTGCCCTTGTACAGCATCGTGGCTCCGACCCCCTGCCGCCGAATCGCCGGGGTCAGCGTATAATGCGGTAGGTTACCAAACCAGCCAAGAAATAGCCCAAAGCGGCCCAATTTAGTCACGCACATCCCCGGATTGGGGTGTGTCCTGATTTGCCGGACTGAGTGTCCGTATTAGGACAGCACCCTCATTTTGTGCCCCCTTGGACTATGATGCTGATCGCTTAGGATTGCGGACCTTATCGACATCTTGGGGTCCGCTCGGCGGGTGGTGGTTTCCATTGTCGCGCCGATCTCTGCTCAAGAGCGCTGAACCCCTACGGGGCCGCTCGCTTAACGTCCGCTTTAATCTGATCCATATGGACCGGTGTGAAGTCTCTAGTCTCAACGCACACGTTGACGTAACCCGGCTCTTGCATAATGTTTTGATGGGTGTGCCCATGGACGTTCACGGTCCCATCCCGCAGACTATCAAGTCGCAGGGGGATGTGCGAACAAGTGAATCCTTCCTTGCCGAAACCCTTCCATAGTTCGATCTTCTCAAAGTGGCGCAGAAGCGCGGCCGATTTCAGGTTATCATGGTTGCCGACAAGCATCCGTTTATGGCCGTGGAGCTTACCCAACAAATCGTCCAACGCATCGGCCCGCTCAGTCGTCTTAAACGCCACGTCGCCAAGGTGCCACACCTTGTCTTGTGGCTTGACGACGGCGTTCCAGCGCTCAACCATATCCCAATTCATGTCATCTACAGTCGAATAAGCCGGACGGATTCGCGCGCCGTCGTTGTCCACGAATTTTAGAATGTTCTCGTGGAAAAAATGGCTGTCTGATGTGAACCAAATATCTGCCATGGGTCTTTCACTGTTCGGTCAGGATCGTCGCTCTCGAATATAGCTGTCCTTGAAGTCGAGGCGCTTCTTAGGACTGTCCAAGAATTGCAGGATGGCTTCGCACTTCTCCTCGTAGGTCAGGCCGCCCCAATTTGGCCCAGCAGAAAAATGAAGGCCGACGAGCCCAGCGCCGATCATTTCGTTGATCCGCTTTTGTAGCCGTTCCGCTGCACTCATCCCCGCTCTCCATTCGTCTGCGCCTTACCCGGAGGCGGGCTAGGCGTATTGTTGCTGGTGTAGGTTTGCGGCGGCGGGCAATTGCAGCCCCAATAAAACTGCCCGGCATTGGCCTTCATGTAAGGGAGAACCCCGCAGCGCGGGCAGTGTCCCCAAAGATCGTATGCCATCTCGCCCTCTCTACTGATCATCGTCGGTGGCTAAAAGTTCATCGACAAGATCAAGGATTTTGTCAGTGTCCTTGCCGTCCTCGCTCAGGCAATCCATGATCTCGGGGCACCAATCGACGTAGAGAAACTTCGCCCCAACATCCGGCGTTACCTCGATAACGGAAAGTATCGTTCGATTGGTGGCCGCCATTGTGTCCCCCTATGCCGCAGCGCGGCGCTCTCCTTGCCAAATCATCATCCCTGTTTCAGTGCCTGCTCAAGCCGGTCCACTTGAATGCGCACCTTCTCGGCCGGCTGCTGCAACCGATGTGTGCCAACCGGCTCTCTGGTCAAAATGTCATTCTCGCACTGCTCGATCAGATTGTAAGCGAACTGCTGTGCAGGCTTCCGCAGCTTGTGGATTTGGCGCTGTATGGCGCGGGCGCAATCGCGCAAGTCAGTCAGCATCGCGAACCTCGCGCGATTGTCCGACAGCATCGCCATACTCGTAGCTCATGCCTCGTCCCGCATCTTTTCGTATTCGTAGTCGGGATCGCGCCACGAAGTCTGACACTTTCCGGTGCATCCGGATGGCTGCCACCCACCTCGACTTTCCCACGGTGCGGCGCCGCAAAACTCGCAGCGGTCATCGTCAGGATTGTGGGTTTTCCAGTCGTCGTAACTCATGACAGACCAGCCAATTCCGCCTCAAGCGGCTGCCAGTCGGCTGCGGTATACTTGCCCCAATCCCGCGACATGCGAGACAGCTCGGAAATGAGCAGGGCGCGGCGTTTTGCTTTTTGAGTCCGGGTCATTTGCGTGGCCCTCAGTTAGCCAGATAGAGGTATTCGGCGCGAACCCACTCTTGGCTCAGGTCGTGCAGCCACTTGACCAGCACGCGCGGGTTAGCTTCCTGCACGTCCTCAATCGCGCGGGTGATGCCAACCGCATCGCGACCAATGTCGGGATTCCATGTCGTCACGAAATTGCCGGGCGCAAACTGGCGGGCGGCTGTCGAAATATAGGGCTCTAGTTCTGGCACTCGGATTCTCCCTTGCTTCAATTCCTAATATGACTTATATACCTCATATCAGATACGTCAATACCTCATATGAGAAATAATCCGATGGGACGCACAAAAAGATGGGCCGAGGACATGCAGGCCCGATTCCCCGAGGGGACATTTGACCGAATTGATGCGGTTTTAGAGGACGGCGAGGAGCGAACGGCCTTTGTTCGTGAAGCCGTGGAGCGGGAACTGAAGCGGCGCGAGCGGCGGTCATAGGGGGTATTTTCCTGTTCCCACAGCACCGCCAGTGTGGCGAGGCGCTATTCCAATCTTGCCTTTGCAGGGGCTGTTGTCGTCGTCTGGCCGGCGCAATAAGCCGCAATCTAGACAGCAGATCATGCCGCGCCAATCGAACCACTTGTGGCCGTTCGACTCAGCGATCACCTTATAGTTCTCCGCGTTCGCGGGCCTCGGCGAACCTCTTTCGGGCTTCTTCACGACGCGCGTCCTCCTTAGCTTGATCCTCGGGATAGAGGCGGAATAGAATTGGACGGGATGGCCAGATATCGCCGTCGTACAGCCACCACGAGCCATCCGGCCACTCACCCTGGTAATTGCAATCGTGGATGCCAGTGCTACCGGCCTCGATCGCTTGGAAATGTGAGCCATCTTTCGGGCAGTAGGTGGCATCCCGCCAGCCCATGTCCTTTAAGCGTATATAGGCGTCGTGCATCGTGTTTAGCGCCGACTTCTCATCCGGCATCCGGGCCACACGATCCTCATGAGCGCGCTGGCATGCCGCCCATAAGGTCTCTCCCTCGGCGCGCGTCAGCGGTTCGTGGCGCAGTTTCGGGAAGCCAGTTTCCGGGCAAGTCTCGCCCGTGCTGAACGTCTTATGACCAACGATATCGTCTGGGCTGTCACTCATTGTCGCGGCTCCCAGATGTGGACACAACAGCGCGAGCCTGATTTTTCTGATACGCGGCCTCTAAAGCCCGGTGCTTCTTGACATCCTCCTGCGGCACAAAATCCATGCGGTAGCCGTCAGGATAGTGCGCGCGGAACGTCTCATGGCGATCGGGGCGCGATCCCTCAAGGATGCCGAGATCGTGGCGCATATAGCCTTCGTGTGAGCAGACGTGGCCGCCGAGCGCGGTGCCATCTTCAGCCAGTAGGACGCCGCTGTACCAGCCGGGCGAGCCGCCATTGTTGAAGCCGTAGATAACCGGCAGCATGTGTTCCGGCTGATCGTGCGGATTGAAAATGGCGTATGGTTGGCCGTCCCAACTCATTTGATGACCGGCAAGGTAGGCAATCTCAGCGGCTTGCGTTGTCATTGCTTTGGCTCCTGGGTTGAATGATGAGGGCGCGAGAGTGAAAGAGTACCCATCATTAAAACCTGATGCCGTGCAGCGTTTCGTCAATCAGCTGGCCCATACGCATTTCCTTGTTCGGAAGCGGGCCATTGTCACCGTCAACCGTGTCGTAGCGGTCCCTGAAGTATTCGAGCGCAAATTCCAGCGCGTCCGTCAGTTCTTTGATGCGTTTGGCGGCCACACGAGCGTCGTTCTTTGCCTTCGCTTCGGCTTCGTGGATCATCTCGTAAGCAAGCTCCAACTCGTCCGGCCCATCATCTTGCTCGGGTTCGTAATCGCGAGGGTCAGTCGTTTTCCATTGATCGTATGTCATGGGTGCGCCCTCAGTTCGCCAGATTGAGATATTCGGCGCGGACAAACTCCTCGCTCAGATCGTGCAGCCACTTGACCAGCACGCGCGGGTTAGCTTCCTGAACGTCCTCGATTGCACGGGTGACGCCGACTGCATGGCGACCAAGGTCGGGGTTCCATGTCGTCACGAAATTGCCCGGTGCAAACTTCTCGGCTGTGGATGAGATGTAAGGGCGCAACATTGTTTGGCTCCTTGTTTTCAGTCCCCGTAACGTATATATGTTTTAGGTGGTCGTCAATATCATATATACGGAAAACGACATGGGACGAAAAAAACTTTGGGACGAGCGGATTCTGTTACCGCTGGCCGAGGGGACATTGGACCGGATTGACGCTGGCTTGGCTGACGGCGAAACCCGCCTGGACTTAATCCGAGCGGCCATTGAGCGGGAGCTGAAGCGGCGGGCGAGGCGGTCATAGGGCGCCCCGATCCTGCGAAGTCATCGGGTATGCCACTAGCGGCTGATCGCCCTTGACGTAGAGCGGGTGTTTCGGATGGCCGGCCGCTGTCGTGCCGAGACAAACGAGCCGGGCACCTTCCTTGCGAAACAATTCAACGGCGTATTTATCGCCGCGCTGGTAGCCATGAACGCCCCAGGCGCACACGATCGGCATGTCATCGGCGACCGCGCCAATGGCGATCGCCTGTAAGTGGTCCTGATTGCCCAATCCAAACGGGTCCGCAGCCCTGTCTAGCGCGGACGGCGACGTCGAGCGGAAGGCACACAGATTGCCGACGACGATGCCGCCAGCACCCTCACGTCGCGCAAACGACATGCAGCGCCGGATGGTCGGGTCGTCAACCTCGGCGTCGGCCGTGCTCGGGTTGAGCATGACGAACGGCAGGAATTTTCCCGGCCCCCAATAGCGGGTAAGGCGATAGCGGAACGTCCCGCAGTCGGAGATGGTCGCCATCTTGCGGACCGGCATCTCGACCACATCGCCTAACAGGTCACTCATGGGGAGCCTCGCGCAGAGTGGAGGTCATCGCCAGTGGGGGCGGCGGCATTCTGCAATTGAGCGGCCCCGCGCGCAGGTTGGCGCGATACAGTTCAATCCGCTCGGGCAGGTTGTTGCCACGCTCGCCCGCCATCTCAACGTCTTCTTCGATAAAGCACGGCTCGCAAAGCGTGAAGGCGCGGTTGGGGGAGTAAATCCCGCTCTCACCGAGGCAATCCCTCATCGGGTCAACCTTGATGCGGCAGCGCGCGCACATTTTGCCATTCGCGTAATCCATCTATTTGCCCTCGCGCATTGCCGATGTCAGTGAGATGGTCATCCCGCAAGCCCCACGCAAACGAGTAGCGCCGCGAGAAGAAGCCCTAGCCCGATCCAGCCAGCGTTGAAGTAGACGATGGCGATAACCGCGGAAAGCAGTGCGCCACCGAAAGCAATGTCTCTGTCGATCATGGCTTGTCGCTCCCGGTGGATGATCGCAACGGTGTCGGCATTGGTTGCCAGTGAGATGGCCGGCTATAGCCCTCGGCCTCGTCGTCGCGATCATCCAGCGTGTAGTTCTCGGTATTCCACGCGCCGATCTTTTCGTTATAGGCGATAACTTCAATGGTATCGTCTAGACCGCCGCCGGTTGCTAAAATCCGCTTTCCGTCCCTGGGCGCGGTTTCGATTGGTTGCCAGGCAGCACCCTGCGGTGCGGCGCGATCATTCCAACTCTTGATGGCGCTCTGTTCGTCGTGCCCGTAGATTTCAACCGTGAACGGGTCGTCATCGTTCTCGCAGCTAACGAGCCAAAGGCCGCTCGGTCGGTGAATAACCTCGGCGCTATTCGCCCTACAAATCGGGCACGGGAGTAGCGCAGTGGCAGGCTGGGATCGTGAGACTGTCACAGCGCCTCTCCCAAGATTTCCCGCTTCAGGCAACCGTACTTTTCTTCGTCGCCGACGACTTCGCCATGAAGGGCAACGATCCACCAGCGCGATCCTTTCCATTTCGGCGGAATCAGCGTCGCGTGCAGCGTGCCCCGGTGGCAGGTTTGCAGCGGCCCTGGTGCAGTGTGGATGACGCCGGGCGCGGCGGGCTCAATCTTTCCACCGCCATTGGACGGCAGACCTTGCTCGCTCGATCGCCAAAAGGCGATCGTCGCACCGGCCAACTTCGCGGCGTTTAGTTTTTCGCGTTGGGCTTCGGGCCATTTAGCCGCGAAGTTTAGAATAGTGGCCTGCCAATAGGTTTTGGAGCCGTAGCCGGAGCCGTAGCCGGAGCCGTAGCCGGAGCCGTAGCCGTCGCCGTAGCCGTA